>Ga0157379_10000361_pt1 | contig 36481 bp, 36 predicted proteins | sample S25metaG_FD_121802 | JGI IMG/M metagenome (GOLD analysis project Ga0157379, IMG submission 121802) | Switchgrass rhizosphere microbial communities from Kellogg Biological Station, Michigan, USA - S2-5 metaG | ecosystem: Host-associated > Plants > Roots > Rhizosphere > Soil | place: USA... | reverse complement strand
GGGCAGTCGACGGCGCCGTTGCGACCCAGGAATTCCGTCCGGTCGCCGGTCCAAGCGGTCTGCGCGCCACCGAGATCAGCAAAGGCGATGCGCGTGCCGAAATCGCGACTCCAGGAGTTCCGCGCGAACATCGCCCCTGCAATGGGGTCGATTTCGGTAATCACGAACGGGGCGGAGCCGCTCCGGGATACCCCGAGAACCCACTCGAGATAGGCCGTCACCGAGAGACGACGGGAACGGGGAGAATGATTCGTCAGCGCGAGACGGGAGATCTTGACGGGATCGTCAACCGGCACGAATAGCAGGAGTTCGGTCGCGATGCCGTGCGAGTCGTACTCGAAACGTGTGTAGCCCTGGCCGTGCCGCACGACGTATTTACCACCTCGCTCGCGAACCGGTAGTGGCGTCGGACTCCAGAGGTCGCCGGATTCGTCATCGCGAATGTAGAACATCTCACTCGGCGGATCGCTCACCGGGTCATTCGACCAAGTCGTGAGTTGATTCTCCTGGCTGTTGATCGACCAGGTGCATCCTGCTCCCGCGTCCGAGACAAGGCATCCGAAGGTTTGGTTGGCGATCACGTTGATCCATGGAGCGGGCGTCCACTCCCCCGCGTTGAGGACGATCCGATACTCGTGTTCGTCCGTCGCGAAGCCCCCGAGGCCGTTGAAAAACTCGAGCTCGGGACGCGGTTCGTGCGCTTTCGGTGCGGCTGTAGGCCCCGCTGGCAGCCGGCGTGCTGAGGCGACAGCCGCCGCGTCCGGTCGCTGTGCGCGTGCGATCTGCGCCGCCAAAGTGCCGCGCCGGCTCGAGAGCGCGACGCGTGCCACAGCCTGAAGGACGTCGTGTTGAGCGGCCGTGACGTGATCCGCGCGGAGTATGAATACGCTGCCTTGCGACTCCTGCCCTTCTGAGCGCGGCATCGATTGGCTCGTGCGCACGAGGGTCTGCAGCAATAACTGCAGATCCTGCAGGTAGGAGGGGGCGCGATCGTTCAAAATGACGAGATCGACCGCGAGGCGCTTCATGCGCCAATACTCGTGCGCCCGTAGGAGTTGCCGGACGATGCCGATGTCGTCGGCGTCGTCGATCTGCACGAGCACGATGGGGAGGTCGCCCGAGATCCCGTGCACCCAGAGCGCGGCAACTCCCTCGACCTGCCGCGTCAGCACCTCCACCGGCGCACGTAGCGCGCGGTTGGCGTACAAGATCGACTCGCCGAGCGCCTGAAACAGGTTCGCCTCGTCCGGCGGGACGCCGAGGTGGCGCAGCTGCACCTGCGCCTGGGTCCAGGCGAGCGTGGCGACCCGCTCGAACGTCGTGACGTCGTGATACTTGTCTGCGAGGTCGAGCACGTCGCTTCGTGATGACGCTACGAGCGTGGAAAACGTCACGCGAACCGTTTTTCCCGGCCGGATGCGGACGCGACGGCGAAGACTGACGATCGGGTCGAGCACGGAACCGGCCATATTCGACAGCGCGCGTCCACCCGTCACGGCGTGCGCAGTGCGCACCCCGCGCCCGCGACCGAGAAACTGTGCGCGATCGGTTTCCCATTCGAGGTCACCGATCGTCTCGCCTTCTACTGCCAGTACGTGGGCAAGCCAGATCGGGCGCTCCTCCTGAGACCGTGGGCGGCGTGTCGCGAGCAACGTGTTACGTCCCGGGATGCTCTCAGTCTGGACGAACAAGTTGGAGAATGCGGGGTGCGCTGCGTCCGCCGCCGCCGGTGCGAGGACGATCTCGGCATACGATGTCACCTCGATCTCGCGCGCACGTGATCCGGTGTTCGTGAGCGAAACACGACGAACTTCAGCGTCATCCTCCGACGATACGATCACTTCGAGCCGCGTTGCGATCGCACCGTCGCGGCGGACGAATTCCGCGCGATCTTCGGAAAAGGACACTTGATAACTCTGCGGCTTCTCTCCGCTCGCCTGGAATCCTGCCGACCAGAGCTCCCCGCTGGCCACGTCGCGGAGGAATACGTACGAGCCGCGGTCGTCACACGTTGCATCTTCGCGCCAGCGGGTGATCGCGAGATCCTGCCAGCGGCTGTACCCCGAGCCCGCGGCGGTGATCATGACCGCGTATCGCCCGTTCGACAGCAAATGAGTCCGTGGCGTCGCTCCTTGCGGAGACGAGAAACGACGCGCGTGCGGCAGTACGAGCTCTCGGACATCGCCTACCGGTACGATCGTATCGATTTGCGGTCTCGCGACGGCGACGTCACGCGGCGTGCGCTCCTGCAGCAGGAGCTCGCTTGCGCGCACCATCGGCTCGGCGTGGAAACGGTCACGCATCGCGCCACCGTTGAGCACATTGGCGATCGACACGATCACCATGCCCTGGTGGTGTGCCATGTACATGCGCACGACCTCGGGCTGCGCTCCAGAGGGATGCCGCGGAGCGGTATAGTCGAGCGACTCATAAAAGCCGTAGTGTCCGTCGGCTCCGGCGTCGTCGAGGATCCGAAAATTCCGCACGGCCTCCAACGGCTCGATCATCGCCGCTAGGGCCGTCGCGTACGGCGCGACCACGACGTCGTTCGCCAGTCCGCGTTTGAGGCCGAGTTTAGGGACACCAAAGCTCGAGTACTGGTACGTCATCTCGAGATCGCGCGCATGATAGCCCGATTCCGATACGCCCCACGGGACGCCGCGCTTGTCGCCGTAGCGGATCTGACGCCGCACGACGAGGCGACACGTCTGCTCGAGGAGACTCCCGACGGGTGACCGCATGATCAGCGCGGGCATCAGGTACTCGAACATCGACCCCGACCACGACATCAACACCGAGTCCCTCTCCACGGGCGTCAACAGCCGCCCGAGCCGAAACCAGTGCTTGACCGGTACATCTCCCTTCGCGATCGCGATGAAACTCACAAGCCGGGCCTCAGATGCGAGGAGATCATACCGTCCCGAGTCCAAGCTCCCGTCGCTCATCCGGTACCCGATTGCGAAGAGCATCCGGGTGGAATCGAACAGAAATCCGAACTCCATCGCGATGACCATCCTGCCCGCATCATCCGCGATCCTCATGAGGCGCTCGATGAGGGCGCCGGCGGCTGCTGCTGATCGCTCGAGGCTGCTGACGAGCGTGTCGATGCCCCGCAGGAGCGAGAAGGAAGCGTCGGCGGCATTCATCGTGGCCGAGCGCAGCACCAAAAGGTCGCGCACCACAGCTTCGCATCGCCGCGGCAGATCCGCCAACGTCGGCAACGTCGCCAACGGCTCCATCATCGCAGTGGCGGCCTCCTCGATGCGCACGCGTGCCCAAGGCATGACCGTGTCGAGGTCGCGTGAGTGCGTCTCCACCGCGTCGCGCAAGGCCTCCGCCCACACGAGCACCGTTGAGCGTGGAGTCTCAACGCCGTCGACGGCTAGGTCGCGTGCGCAATTGCTTGCCGTACGAGCCGCGGACGCGAGCTCCGTAAGCCGCGTCGCCCATTCAGCCGGCGTATCGGGGCGCCGCGCGACCACCGTCATGACGACGTCGAGCGCCTCGTCGAGCCGGTGCTGCGCGGCAAGGTCGAGATGGCCTTTACCGCTCGGCGCGTGCGCGGCCTCTCGCAGGAGGATCGCGGCATCCTCGATTCCGGCGAGCGTCGCGCGCCCGAGGACGGGTTGGTCGATCATCTCCCGACACGCGTTCCCGAGCGTGAGCAGCGCGCCGGCGAGGTTCCCGCTGTCGACCGATGAGACGTACTTCGGTTCGAGGGGACGGCAGTCTCGTGTGTCGTACCAATTGTAGAGATGGCCTCGATAGTGCTCGAGCCCTTCTACTGTCTGCAGCGTCGCCTCGAGTCGGTCGACGACATCGAGGGTGCCGCTCCAGCCGAAGTCGCGAGCCGAGACGGTCGAAAGCAGGTACAGACCGATGTTGGTGGGCGACGTACGCTGCACCACGACAGGGTGGGGTATCTCCTGGAAATTGTCCGGAGGCAGACCGTTGCTTTCCGACTGGACGAACGTCGTGAAGAACCGCCAGGTGCGCCGCGCGATCAGGCGGAGAGTGCGCGCGTCGCCCGGCGAGAGTGAAGCGAAGCGTCCCGCTACGCCTGGCAGACTCACCCAGCGCGCGATCGCGGGCGACAGCACCCAGAGAACGACGATGGGGAATGCGACTGGCCATGCAGCGGGCCGCTGCCACGCCAGCGCTACAGTGCTGCCGGTGGCGAGGATGATGGCCCCGGCCATGCGTCGGTAGAGTCCGACAACGTCGAACGGCACGCCCGACGCTGCGTGCGCCGCCGGGGTCCATTCGAGCATCCGGCGGTGCGTCACGTACATGCGCCCAAGCGTTCGCACCACGGCATCGGTCATCAGCCACGCTTGATGCGCCATCATCGTGACAGTCAGGAGCGTTTGGCACACAGCCAACCAGAGATCGCGTCCGACCGCACGCAGATGACTGCGCCTGGACACGCCGGGGCGGCGCGGCAGCAGACCCGCGAACACCGGGAGGAGTGTGGGGATCGCGATGATAGCCAGTACGAACAGCGTCCATAGGGACGGCGATGACGCCGGCCACACCCATCCGACGACGAGCGTGAGGAAAGCGAACGGCATCGACAGCGTGCGCCGAAGATTGTCGAGCATCTTCCAGCGTCCGATCAGCGACAGGCGCTCGCGCAGGATCCACGGGAGAAGCTGCCAGTCACCGCGCGCCCAGCGATGCTGTCGCGCGGCGGCCGCCACGTAGTGGACTGGCGTTGCTTCGAAGAGCTCGATGTTGGTTACCAGGCACGCGCGCGCGAACAGACACTCGAACAGGTCGTGGCTCAACAGCGAGTTCTCCGGCACGCGTCCTGCCAGCGCCGCCTCGAATGCGTCGACGTCGTAGATGCCCTTGCCGGTGTAGGATCCCTCTCCGAAAAGATCCTGGTAGACGTCCGACACGGCCGACGCGTAGGGATCAATTCCCGCGGGGCCCGAGCAGAGCCACTGAAAGAGTGAGCCGAAACGTCCCGGGAGCGGTGGCGTCACGCGCGGCTGCAGCACGGCGTATCCCTCCACGACGTGCTTCGTTGTTGGATCCAGCCGCGGCCGGTTGAGCGGGTGCGCCATCGTGCCGACGAGCCGCTTGACCGTGCCGATCGGCATCCGCGTGTCGGCATCGAGCGTGACGACGTAGCGTACGCCACTCGGTGCCGACGCGATTCCAGGTGTCGCGAGGAACGTGGTGTCGGTCGCGCCGCGAAGCAAACGGTTCAGCTCGGAAAGCTTGCCGCGCTTGCGCTCCCATCCCATCCACACGCCCTCGCTCTCGTTCCACAGTCGCCGGCGGTGATAGAGGAGAAATCGATCCCCACCGTCGGGAGCGGGTCCGTGGCGGGCGTTCAGCCACGCGATACGGTCGCGTGCCGTTGCAAGGATCTCGGCGTCGCCCGCTGCATGCTCGGTGCGTGAGTCTAGCCAATCAGAGAGCAGCGCGAATCGGACGTCGCCGTCCGCGTTTGCGAGATAGTGCACCTCCAGCCGCTCGATCTGCTCCTCCACTTCGGCGGGCTGGGTGAGGAGCGTTGGCACCACCACCAAAGTCCGGAATTCGGCGGGCACGCCGTCGCGCAATTCGAGACGCGGCGGAACACTCGGCGGCACCAGCGCGGTGACGCCGCGGTTCAAGAGCGCGATCGCCAGATCCGAAGCAGGAATCGCGGCAAGCAGCGCTAGTACGAGGAGTCCTGTTGCATCCATGCCGGAAGCCGCGGACACGGCGAGCGGCACCGCAAGAATCAGCGCGATGACCACAACGAAAGTTCCCAGGTACCCCGGAGTCGCGGCATCGACGAACGCACGCCGCAGCCGAAGCCCCGGCCGCGGACGAAAGCCTACTACGCGTTCAAAGTTGCGGCGCCCGGCTCCGACGAGATAGAAGCCTGGCTCCGCCCACCGCTCGTCACGCCTCGAATCCGCTTGTGGCGCGCGCGCGCGGGTCGCCTGGGCCAGCGCCTCACGCGTCACGTCGAGTTCGGTTCGCCCCGACCCGCGCGCAAGCTCTTCGATCGCGTGCCGATAGCGGTCGCGGCTCATGAAGGCCATCGCCGAGAAGTTACTATCGGCTCGCAGCAACTCGTCGACGCGACTGACGCTCTCGAAGAACACCGTCCAGTCGATTGCGGACATGAGCCGCATGCTCGTGATGACGTTGCGCACCGTCACAGTCGTCGCCGCCTGCCGCTGGTGCTCGACGAGCGTGATCTCGTCCGGCGTCGTTCCCTGTGCCGCCAGGCGCTGGTGCAGCCAGGCGAGCGCTGGAGTCACCGCTGGATCATGATTGCGCAATCGCTGGACGAGCTCCACGGCGAACGCCGTGACCAACGGCGTGTTCTCGTTGCGGTGCCACGGTGTCCCGAACGGCGATACGCCGCGATCGCCGAGCCCGAGGAGGTCGTCCGCAAACGCGTTGGCCTCTTGTTGTGCCAGGCGCCTGCGAATTATCGCGTCCGCCATGCGCCGCAGGTTCTCCACGAGAACCACACGCAGCGTGATTGGGATGGCCCAGAGCTCGCCGATAGTCAGCGGCTGCACGCGCTGGTATGCGTGGACAAAGCGCCGCAGCGTTTCGGGATCAAAGCGGCTATCCGTGTGCGCGACGAATGCCCATGCGATCCCGTATACGCGGGGGTATCGGGCGAGTGGGTCCTCCGCGAGCTTCGGAAGCTCGCGATAAAAACCGATGGGCAAGTCTTCCCGGATCTCGCGCAGCTGTTCGTCGACGACGAAGAAATTGTCGACCAGCCATTCAGCCGCGGGCGTAATCCACCGCTCTTGTTGAATCGCCTCGGTGATGGCGCGGTGCGCCTCGCGGAGGGCACGGCCGTTGTTCTCGACCCGTGACAATAACGGATGTCCGCGCTCCGAGCCGTTGGTGACGCGCTGTGCGGTCGCAAGACTCTCGGCGTGCTGCTCGAGCCGCTCGATGCCGAAGAGCTCCGCGCGGATCGGGTCTTCGAGCGGGTTGTGTCGCGACGGCCGCAACGGAAGCACGCCGCGCACTAGTCAGCTCCCGCCTCGCAAGGCGTCCTGAACGAGCGCTTGCGCTTCTTCTTGGAGGCGACGCAAGTGGTCGCTACCCCTGAAGGTCTCGGCATATAGCTTGTAGGTGGCGAGGATGTGATGTTCATTGAAGGAGACGTCGAACGCCGAGCCCCGGTGCCCCGAGGTGCCGAATGCGACGCGTTGCTCGGAGACCGCCGGATCGGGGCGTCGCGCGAAATACGCGGTCATCCGCCGTGGTACGTCCACCAGCATTGACAGCGTGGCGGGTTTTCCGGCCCGCAGATCTAGGTTCATGGGCGTCGCTCGTCGTTCGACAACCACCCGCCGTCGAATCCGGCTGCCCGCAGTCCGGCAACGAGGTACTGGCAGCCGTGCATCAATTGCCAGATCAGCGCGGATTTGTAGTTCTCGATCATCACGATGCTCGGCCCCTCGTTGATGCCGAAGTACCACGGCGACACCCAACCATTCGGCAAACCACCTGGATCGGGGAACGTTGGATTGAAGGCTGCCTTGAAGCCGTACCGATGATCGCCCGCGCGCTGCCACCGCTTGAAGTCGGTGATCGTCGGCACCACGATCTCCGGCGCGAACGGCAGCGAGGCAACCACGGCCCAGGGAGCGATCGTTCCGTCATCGGGTCCGTAGGGCACCGCCCGCGCCAGGTAGCCGAAGAAACGCCGCTCGATACCGTCGATCTTGCGGGTGATTTCGCCCGGTCCCTCGCTAGCAGTGATCCCCCAACAGAATTCACCGTAGTGCTCAAAGCCGCCGGGATTGCGGATGCCGTACTGCTGCTGAACGAAAGTAGCGCGGCGGCTGTTTTCGAAGTAGTCGCTCCCGTGTTGGCGCATGAAAGCGTCCTGGATGCCACGAAAATCGATCCATACATGGGAGAGTTGATGCGTAAAGAATGGCCCAGCGTACAGGTATTGGATGTCGTAGACGGTCTTCCACTCATAGGTCGATGCCCATGCCCTGTAGCTCTCCGGGGGAAGGGCGTGCGTCGGCGACCCGAGTCCGAGTACGTACACGAGCAGTGCCTCGTCGTATCCTTCCCACCGGTAGGGCAGGAATCCGCTTTCCGGCTTCCATCCATGGGTTACCGTGACTCCCCCGTTCCGAGCCCACTGCCAATCGACGCGCGCGTAGAGACGTTCGGCCAGGTCGCGGATTTCGCGCTCGGGCGGCGCGTCTCCGTCGAAGTACGCCGCTGATATCAACATGCCGCCCAGCAGGAACGCGGAATCGACTGTCGATAACTCACAATGCCACGCGCGCGCGCCGGTCTGCATGTCGAGGAAGTGGTAGTAAAAACCCATGTGACCTGTCGCGTCGGGCTCGGGTCCCTGCTTGCTGTTCCAGAAAAATCGCAGTGTGGTGAGCGTTCGTTCTGCGGCCGCCTCGCGGGTGAGAAACCCCCGTTCCACCCCGACCGGATACGCGGTGAGCCCCAGTCCCACCGCCGCGATGCTCGCTGGCCACTCCGCGCAGGTCTTGTCACGCACCAATCCATTGGCGGCGTTGGTCTCATGCAGGAAGTACTCGAACGCGCCCCGTTGGATCGCGCCGAGCATCTGCGAATCTGTCTGCAAGGGGGGGGATCGGTCATTCATATTCGCCTCACGCGACCGCATGGGACGAGAATATTGCGCCCGCGCTCTTCTCGACGTGGTTTCCGAACTCGAAGCGAGCCGTTCAACCTCACGATACTGGCCTGCCGGGCAGAGTGTGGTACTTTCGGTTGCTTCGCGGAGGCAGGCACTGGGCAGCGAGCGATGCCTGCCTCCGCAGACTCGGCGGCGGAACTCGTCACGCGCGCCGCGCGATGCTCGGCGGGTCGAACCTGGAGGCAAGTCGGGCGAGAGCTAGCGCAGCGAGCATCAATCCGAAGTCGCGCAGCGCGACGTCGTAGTAGCCGGAGTAGGTGAGGAGGTTGACGATGATCCCTCCGAGCCAAGCGGCGACCAAGTAGGCGCCGTAGCGAGGCTTGAGTGCGACGGCGATACCGGCGACGATCTCAACCACTCCGACCAGGTGCATTGCGGCGGACGTGCTTCCGGGGACGATTCTGTCGATCCACGGAGCAAGGTACCGCTCCCAGTCGACAAGGATGTTGAAGAACTTGTCGAGTCCGAACACGATCGGCGCTACGGTGAATCCAACTCGCAGCAACAGGTATCCTTGGTAAGCAGGGTTGCTGTACAGACGCTCGCGAGTCGCGTTAGGCACTTGGTGCGTATGCACCGCTTGAGCTACTGCTGACATGCCTCTTGCCCTCCTTCTTGATGTGATGTTGTGGTTCGTCGTCGCAAGTTCTTAGCGTCGCGCTCGGCGAATCTGTTACGTCGTTGGAACCGCGAGTCGCGCGGCCTTGGCCGCGATGCAACGCAGCAGCTGGTCGTAGGATGTTCGAAACGCCTCGATGCCTTCGCGCTCGAGCTGGGCCGTGATCGGATGGAGATCGATGCCCGCCGCCGTCGCTTCCGAGATTACCCGCTCCGCTGCGTCAGCATCAAACACAGAGACATACCCGTGGTCGGCGAACGCGAGCAGCGTAGCCTCAGGCATCGTGTTGATAACGTCTCGAGCGATTAGCTGCTCAACATAAAGCACGTCAGAGTAGGCGGCGTTCTTCGTTCCAGTGCTTGCCCAAAGCGGTCGCTGCGTCATCGCTCCCTGTTGTTGTAACTGCGCCCAGCGCTTGCCGGCGAAGCGTTCGCGGTAGTGGCCGTAGGCGCGTTGGGCATTGGCGATCGCCACGCGGCCGCGAAGCGGCGAGCCTGCGTCGAGCTGGGGGTCCACTTTGGCGTCGACGCGCGAGACGAAGAACGATGCGACCGACCGCAACGAATCGATTGGCAAGCCTTGCGCGACACGGCTCTCCAGGCCGCTCAGGTAGGCCTCGATCACCTGCTCGTAGCGATCGACGGAGAACAACAGCGTCACGTTGACGTTGACCCCGCGCACGGTCAATTGCTCGATGGCGGTCACGCCGGCGTTGGTGGCAGGGACCTTGATCATCACGTTGGGCAAGTCGAGGCGTTTCCACAGCATCGTTGCCTGCGCGACCGTGGCTTCGGTGGCTTCGGCCAGGTCGGGCGTGCATTCGAACGAGACGAAACCATCCCCTCCGCCGCTTGAGCGGTGAACCGGCCTGAGGACTGCGGCCGCGCGCCGGACGTCTTCCAGTGCGAGCTCAAAGAACAACTCCTGCGAGTCGCGCATGCCGGCGGCAAGTGCGGCGCGCAGCTGGTTGTCGTAACGGGTGGACTTGGTGATCGCGTTGGCGAAGATCGTCGGGTTCGACGTGACCCCGCTTACCCAGCCGTTGAGCACGAGCGTCGCGAACTCGCCGCTCTCGAGCAGGTCGCGCGAGAGAACGTCCAGCCAGATCGAGACGCCGGCTTGGCGAAAACGCGCGATACGGTCGGTTGCGACGCCTCCTTTCTCACATGCGATCTTCGCGTAGCGTGGGTGCGCGGCGCTCATGAGTCGTACCTCCTGATCAGGGCCAGGAACTCCTGGCGGGTCCGGGGATCATCGCGCACGAGACCGTGGAGCGAGGAGGTGACGGTCGTAGCGCCGAACGTCTGCACGCCACCCAGCGACATGCACAGGTCCTCGGCCTCCAGCACGACGCCGACGCCCTTGGGCCTCAGTTCTTCCCGCAACCAATTCGCGATCTGGGTCGTCAGGCGCTCCTGGACCTGCAGGTCGCGCGCGAACAGCTCGACCACCCGCGCCAGTTTCGACAGACCCACGATCCGGCGACCGGAGAGGTAAGCGACGTGAGCGATGCCATGGAAGCAGCATGTGGTGCATGCAGAGCGATTGGAACGGAATTGAGCGCACCAGCACGAGCTCTTCGTTCCCGTCCGCGTTGGGAAACGTGGTCGGGCGGAAGGGCCTAGGCGTCAGCAGTTCGGCGTAGGCCTCGGCCATCCGCCGCGGTGTTTCGCGCAGACCGTCGTCGCTAAAGTTGGCGCCCAGCGCGGCAAGCAGGTCGGAAACCACCCGTTCAGCTGCACCGGGGTCGATATGGCGGTCTTCGAGAATTGGCGTCGGAACGAGCTCGAGGCGCCGTGCTGTGTCGGATGTTGTTGTCATGCTGTCTTGGCGTCTGTCGCCTCGGATGTCTGACGTCGATGTTCATGCCGACAGACATTCGCGGGCGTGTTTTCGACGGCCGATGTGTTGTCCTTACGCGCAGCCGTGTCATGGCCGTGAATGCGCATGCGAATCGGCGGACGCCCCGCGCCGCCACCGTCGAGGAACTCGCAGGCATCGGCGTAGGCACGTTCGATGAGCACGTCGGCGTGATCGAAGTCGAGCGGCGAGACCGCCAGCGGGCACGGCGGTGGGAGCACGACCAGTTTGACCTGGCTTTTGTGTTTGTCGACGTCGTCGATGAGGCGCCGATGCATCAGCAGGCTCAGCGCCTGTAGGGCCATTGCCAGGGCGTCGGGCGGTGACGCCTCCAACGCGCAGGCATGGCCAGTGGGAAGCGCGTAGATCTCGCGTGCGCCGAGCTCGACCGCATGAGAGATGGGCGTATCGTTCGCCACCGCGCCGTCCATTAGCGCTCGACCCTCCCAAAGTACCGGCGGGAGGATTGCCGGGATCGCTGCGCTGGCCATCACTGCCTCGACCGCAGACCCGACCGACAGGCGGACCTCTATGCCGGTGATCACGTCGACCGCGACGAGGTGCAACGGCAGCGGCATGTCCTCGAGGCGCTCGCGCTCGAGGTGGCAGCTGATGAGCCTGCGCAGCCCGGAGTCCGGCACGAGATGGTCGCGGAAACCGAGGAAGCCGAGGAGGCCAGTCAGCGGGTTCAGCGGGAAAACCTGTCCTCGTCTGAGTCCGCGCCAGACTTGGCCGAGATGATCGGCACTCTGCATCGTCTGGGGACGCGAGGCGATGAATGCTGCGTTGAGCGCCCCGGAAGAACTGCCCACGACGAGGTCAGCAACGATCCCGCGCTCGTAGAGGGCGCGGAGCATCCCGACCTGGATCGCGCCCAAGCTGGTACCGCCGGAAAGAACGAAGGCGACGGGTTGGCGTCTGCTCATGTTGGTTAGCTGCCCTGACGACGCCATTTCTTACCTGCGGCCCGCGTGTAGTTCATGGGCTCCTTCTTGTCCTCGATCATTGAGTATTCGGACGCTTGTCGCCGTTCTCTTCGCGACCGAGAATGGCGAATCGATCGCGATCTCCGCGAGCACGCATCGTGCCGAGAGCGTCGAGCAGTACCCGCGGTCCTGATTATCTCGTCATCGCGTGGACAAACATATACGAGTGGTACAGCTTTGCCAAGATCACGCAAGACCCGAGAATCATCGGCCGATCGCTCGCTACTCGGAAGCCGAACAGACGATAGGGGAGCGCAACCGTGCCGGCTCGGGGGCGCGAGTTCTTCGATCTCGCGAGGCGGTAGATGTTCTCTTTGCCCGACTCGCGTCGTGCGTTGAGCGCGGCCCACCGCGAAGGGAGTGTACTACCTTCGGCAGGCGAGGGTCATCGCGTGATCGTTACGCGCAGGTCGCTGGCGACTATTCCTGCCGAACGAGAGGCAACGTCTCGACATCGAGCCCCGCCCTCACTAACGCCCGGCGCGCGACGCACACACCCTTGGGCCGTCAACGTGCGGTCCTACAGGCACCGCGGGCGGAGGGTAGATTGACTGGCTTGGGCGTCGGATCACGTCAGGACCTCCAGGGATACCTTGAGGAGTTCCGCGCGGTCCTCTGTCGATGGATGGACGTAGAGGCGCGGGACCACGTCGAAGAGTCATTGCCCAACCGCTTAGCGATCACGCCCGTCTGACAATCGAGAGGTGCGTCCCACCGTCGGCACGGAGACGGATAGGAAATTGTTCGCGGGACGCGGTAGTCCTACTTGGTGCTCGCAGCCCGCTTTCATTCTGCTTTCTTCTTGCCTTGGTGTGGCGCCCAGTAGAACACTACGAGGGTGACGGTCGCCGCGGTCTGCATAAGCGGACGCCCCTGATTCTGTTGATAGTGAATTGAAATGACGTCAGTCTCGGCGATGCCCAGTGTCGTGAACGCCTTGTCCAGTAGTATCCGGCACTGTTGGGTATCCTCACCGGTGACGTCCAGAGAGTGTAGTCCGCGCATATGGTGTCCCTTTCACCTTACTGTCCTTTTACTTCCCGCGCCGCTGGTGACTCAGTGTCAACGCGTCGCGGCAGTAGGTGCTTCATTTGGTGGTTCCCGGTGTGGCAGTCGCGCAAGCCTATCACCGGTGTTCTTGCCCCGCATCGACCGATCACTCATCGTCTCTTCCCGGCTTCGGGTTTGCATTCGGTTGGCGGATAAAGTCCCGTCGCTAACCTCGATCAAGCACAAGTTCGGGTTGCAGGGTCTTTCGCCGACGCGACCGGGCGCAGACGCCGCGCGAGCGGCCGACTGAGTCCGGTTGTCGACCGGCGTCGCCATCGGCGGACGAGACGAAGCAGCGCTTACGAAACGCGCTCCTGCTGCGTTGGGTTGCTCCCATGATTCGAGCTCTCGGCGGATGATCGAAGAGATACTCGCATTGAAGAGGAACGCGAGATGCCCGCCGCGCGGCAGCTCGATGTTCTTGAGATGTGCTCCCTCGCGAACCTCCAGACGGCACGACGAAGGAGGGCAGAGCGGGTCCGACTGCGAGTAGATCGAGGTCAAGCGGACGCTGCGGGGGAAACTGTCATCGCCGAGGTCGCGCAGGAGCCGCGACCCCGGAGCCATCTGCTGCAAGCTCGGCACGACACGCCGGAAGAGATACCCCGGATAGGCCCATGGTGTGCCGCGGTGCGGGGTGCCCAGCGTGACGAGGTGGCCAACACGGCTGGCGCCGTTCAGCCGCTGGACGTAGTACCGTCCAATCAGTCCGCCCTCCGAGTGGCCCACCAGATCGACGCGCTCGCACCTGTGATCGTAAACGAGTTGCTCGACCCGCTCGGCCACGATGCGAGCGAGGTCCTCCACGGGTCGCGCGTTGAAGCGGCCGAACACCCCCCCGAGCTCGACGGCATGACCGCAGTATCCCCACCGACGGAATCGAGCCGCGAGCCTGCTGACGACGCGCGGCGTAGCGAGAAAACCATGCAGGAGCAGCATCGGCTTCCCACAGCAGCGCAACGGCTCCACTCCCGCTGAAGTAAGGGTCGATGTCGTCGCTCGCGGAGGATGGTGACGGTGGTCCATTCTGAGGCGCACGGTACCGTGTATGGTCGGCAGAGGTGACGGCGTCGTCGGCGACGGCGTCACACGTCAACCCTCATCATCTCTTGCCGACCCGGCGGATCGGAGGACGATGCTACTTCCGTGAGGTGGCTGAGCGCCGGTGCGCCCGCACTCACGGTATGTCGGCTTCCGGCAATCCGCAGGCGAACGCTCGGAATCGCAGCTGGTCGGTCCGCGGTCGCCCTCTGTTCGTCGTGCCAACGATGAAGCAGCCGGCGGATCCAGTCCGGTTCGAAGGCGAGGGCGTCGCAGATGTTTTCGAAGGCGAACGGCCAGGTCACATCGTGCGATTCGAACCAATCAGCCGTCTCTTGGAACAACTTGTGGCTACGCACGCCCCCGGAGCCCGCGCATCGGCAGAAGGACCGAATCGCATCTTCGAGCACGGCCCCCATGAGCACCAGCTCGGGCATCCTTCCAGACGAGCGTTGCAAAAGCTCGACGAACTGCACCGGCAGGAGCATCTCGGGAACGGCGCCGCTCGGGTCACCGGAATCTTCCATTGCCAACTGAATCGAAGTCCTCATGAGCGCCTCCACTGTCTTTCCTCAGGCGGCGCGAGCGCGCCGGCCGTCCGTAGCACCTGTCGCTATGCAGACCAGACTGACGAAGCGAGGGCGACGCTTCACCGCACGCCACGCCAGCGCAGTTTCGATGCTACACGGCGCCCTGCGATCGGCTGATACACGCAGCCCGGAATCCCCACCACGATCGTCGACGCGGGAACTCCGACGCCTTCCGACGAGCCGCAGCATCGCGAGAGGTGTGTCCACCTCGAGCTCCGTCACCAGCTGGCTAGTCGCGTTGGCGAAGATCGTCGGGTTGGACGTGACCCCGCTCACCCTGCGGTCGCGCACGAGCGTCGCGAACTCGTCACTCTCGATCATCCGCCACGGTGTTTCGCGCAAATAGTCGTCGTTACCGTCGGCGCCCAGCGCTGCTAGCAAGTCAAAAACCGCCCGCTCAGCGACACCGCGTGCGATATGGCGGTCTTCATGAGGTGGCATCGGAACGAGCTCGAGGCGCAACGCTGTGTCGGCTCTTGTCATAGTTGCTTAGCGTCTGCCGCGTCGGGTGTCTTACGTCATGCCGCAGTAGAAACGTCCCATCACGACCGCCAACAAACATGAGCAAGCACCAACCCCGAGAAGGTCAAATGATTACGGTGGGCCTACCGTTCGACTTCGAAGCCTTGATCCACGCTGCGGGCGATGCCATCGTCGTAGCAGCACCGGACGGGGCCATGCTGGTATGGAAGCGTGCCGTAACGAACATGCGAATACACAGATGTCGCAGCGCTTCGGATCCCTCGATTCAACTATTCCCGAACGTGTCCGGGTCGACATTGGGAGGGTGTTCGAAAGGTGGTGCAGACCGGCCACACGCGGTACGGCACGGAAGTGCTCCGTGTTCCCGCGGTCCGCAAAGATGGGCGACGCTTTCGCTTGCCTTTACGGTCGCGTTACTCTACCCGTCTACCAAAGATGTCCAGACAAGTGCCGCCATCATTTGTGATGAGACAAATCGTTGGAACGAAGACCAGGCGCTAAGTCAGGAACTCGCAGAGCTAAACGCGAAGAGTGGTTGAATGCAAATGGAGCCGCATTCCCAAGATCCTCGTCCGACGTTGGCGGATGTGAGGAGATTAGCGTTCCTCGCCGAGAAATGCGCGCAGGCTGTCGTAGTCCTCGTGACAGGTAGGGCAGCCTTCCAGGTGCGGACGTAGGCCGGGGATCGCGCTGTCGGCGTCGCCCCCGGCGAGCTCGAAATCGATATAGCGATCGATATGCTCGAAGCACTCCTCACAGGTCACCTCTGGCTCTTCCGGGCCGAGCAGTCGTGAGAGCAGGCGGTTTCCGTCAAGATGTTCGCTGGGACTCATAGAATCTCGCTTTGGCCGAAATGGCCGATGCGGAGGCCTCGCGCGGACAAGCAATTGCGGAGTTTGCGCCGGGCGTCATGGAGAGTCTTGTAGAGTGCTCCGCGAGTGGTGTTCTGGCGCCCGGCGAGTACGTCGATGGGCACATTGTTGAGCGTCAGGGCAACGAGGACCTTGCGCTGGTGCGCCGTCAGCTCCTGCTCGATCGCTGCGCTTACGGCGCGCAGAAGCTCGGCCGTTTGCGCGTCCTGATCTGGGGTGGGGCGTTGGTCGGCGATCAGGGACCAGTGCTCGGTATCGCGCGGTATCTCTTGGCCTTGCCACGCGCGACAGCGAAGCTTGACGGCCGCTTCCAGCAGCGCGAACTTGTAGGCCCAGGTGGTGAATCGGCTCTCACCGCGATAGGAGTCTAGCTTGCCGAGAATCGCAACGAGCGCGTCATCCGCACTGTGCTGAGCCAGGTCGTCGTAGTCATTCCCGCGCAGATGGGGCATCCCGGTGCGGCGGCGGTGCACCTCGAAGCGCGCCGCCCGAAGTAGCAGTTCGCGCAACTCGCTGAGCGCCTGGTCGCGCTCGGGACCGTCAGCATGTAGCCGTCGCAGCCACGTATGCGACTCAATGTCGATGGCGACATCTGATGCTGGGTTCGCGCCAAAGGTAGACGCTAGCGCAACGTCGATTGTCATCTCACCTCCTCTCAGAAGTGGCGCCTAACCGCGACGCGCCGCTTCCTACTGATGCCGCGCCCGACGGGTCTGTAGGTATGTATGCGAAGAACATCACCGTCGGGCGGTGATCTCCGGACTGGCGGCGCATCAGCTCCGACGTTCCCGTCGCTGTGGACTCTAGGGACGTGCAAAAGCGTTGCGCGTCGCCGCACCCGGATGTTGCATCCATCATCAACCCATTTCGGCCATGCCATTGGGGCTGTCTCGTTCCGAGAGAGTCGAGGATGCTGGAAGTTCCGTCGCCCGAAACGAGAGCTCGCGGGCCCGCGCGAAGCGCCCTTGGATGGCAGGCCAGTGGAGGACCTTCCAAACGTTCTCGACATAGTCCGCCCGACGGTTCTGATACTGGAGGTAGTACGCATGCTCCCACGCGTCGATGACGAGGAGTGGAACCGACCCTACGGAGACATTGTTCTGATGATCATAAACTTGCTCGACTATGAGACGTCGCCCGAGCGGCTCCCAGGCGAGGGAGCCCCAGCCAGAGCCCTGGACGGAAATGGTGGCGGAGCTCAGCTGTCGCCGGAACCTCGCGAAGGAGCCGAAGCACCGATCGATGGCGTCGCTTAGTTCGCCGTCGGGCTCTCCGCCTCCTTGAGGGCTCAGAGTCGTCCAAAATAGCGAGTGGAGGACGTGCCCGGACAGGTTGAAGGCCAGCGTCTTCTCTAGTCCTACCAGCGATTCGAACTCTTCGCGTGCACGCGCTGCCTCGAGCCGCTCAAGAGTCTGATTGAGCCCCTTCACGTACGCCGCGTGATGCTTTCCGTGGTGGAGTTCAACCACTCGTCCCTCGCAGTACGGCTCCAAGGCTCCGTAGTCATAGGGTAAATCCGGCAGTGTGTATGTCATGGGTCCTCCTTGTCTCGTCATCGGCCAAACATATAGACGCGGTACATCTTTGTCAATCACGTCGACCGAAATCATCGGCAGGTGTCGCGCGCTAGTCGGAACCGACCAGGCGAATAGGGGATCGGAACTGTGCTGCCTCGGGGGTGCGAGTTCTTCGATCTCTGCACCGATCGGTCATCGTCCGGATGCCTGCGGGACGAGAAACAGCGCGCGTTTAGAGCCATGCGGCCGCTCGCAGCGACCGAGGTCGTCCACGGGCAGTTCCGCGACTACTGCAAGGGGAGGGAGTTGCGGGCAGATTCGAACGTCGAGACGTTCGCTGCCATCGGCTGTACATCGACACCGGCGATGCACGGGCGTGCCGTTCTGCATTCGGACGGGCAAGCGCATGCCTGTCACCGCCACCGAAATACGGGTGGCGTTCAAGGGGAGGAGCCCGCTATTCGCGCTCACCATTGTACGGTGGTAGCCTGGACGCTCCACGGGCACCGGGAGGCCGGCGCGAGCGAGATTGGCAATGCGCCTCCAGGTGGAACCACGTACAAGCCGAGGAGATGATCATGGGAGCAGAGAAGACGATTTATGTCACGAAGCCGGATGCGCTGCGATTGGAACGCCTATTGGCCATGTCGAAACGCACTGAGAACGTGGAAGCCTTGGAGGAAGAGCTGAGTCGCGCCTCTATCGTCGCATCCGAAGAGATTCCGGCGAATGTCGTGACGATGAACTCGAAGGTTCGGTTTAGGGATGAAGTGACAGGAGAAGAATCGGAGGTCACGTTGGTATATCCTCCACAATCAGATGTAAACGAGGGAAAAGTATCTATCTTGGCTCCGGTCGCTTCTGCCTTGTTGGGATTGTCAATAGGACAGGCGATCGAATGGCCGATGCCCAACGGCAAAACGCGTTCGTTCAAGATTGTCTCAGTACTGTTTCAACCTGAAGCAGCAGGCCAGTATGACTTGTAAGCAGATCGGGACCTGCGCGTCAGGAACGCGCGCGTACGCAGAGCTCATTCAGTGACGTCGACGAGCGACTTGCAGGAATGACCACCGAACCCGGCGTCCAGCGACTGCGTTTCTACGCGGCTACCCGCGTCCGGAGGGCCCGAGCGTGACAGCGCGGATGCCCGCCTTTTTCTTCGGCCACGGGAACCCGATGAACGCACTGGTGCGCAACGCCTGGACGGAGGGCTGGGCGGCGATCGGCGAGGAGCTTCCAAAGCCGAAAGCCGTGCTTTGCGTTTCGGCCCACTGGTATGTACCCGCGACGCAGGTGACCGCGATGCGGACACCGCGAACGATCCACGACTTCGGCGGCTTCCCGCGTGAGCTGTACGACGTCGAATATTCGGCGGCGGGCGACCCGGAGCTCGCTCGTCGTGTTCAGGACCTGCTTGCGCCGATTCCCGTCGGCCTCGACCAGCAGTGGGGCCTCGACCACGGCACCTGGTCGGTGCTCCGCCACGTCTTCCCTGAAACAGACGTTCCAGTCGTACAGCTCAGCATTGACGCGACACGAGCGGCAGAGTTCCATTACGAAGCCGGCAGACGGCTCGCACCGCTGCGCGGCGAAGGGGTGCTCGTCATCGGAAGCGGCAACCTCGTCCACAACCTGCACGCGTACGCGTGGGGCCGCCACGACGCCGCGCCATTGGACTGGGCGCTACGGTTCGAGGCGCGCGCGCGCGAGTTGCTGCACGCGGGCAGCCACGACCCACTGATCGACTACAAGTCACTCGGCCGTGACGCGATGCTGGCGGCGCCGACCCCGGATCACTACCTGCCGCTCCTGTACGTCATTGCCCTGCAAGGGGACGACGAGGACGCGAGTTTTCCGGTCGAGGGATTCGACGGTGGCTCGGTCTCGATGCTGACGGTCCGTATCGGATGTTGACTTGTTCGCGGTACGTCGAATCGTTCTGAAACCCGTGTCACGACAGCTCCACGCGGCGCAGGAGCTGCGCATTGATGGCGACGATCACCGTGCTCGCCGACATGAGCACCGCCCCCACGGCTGGTGAGAGCACGACTCCCCACGGCGCGAGGAGTCCGGCGGCGAGCGGGATCGCGACGATGTTGTAGCCCGCCGCCCACCAGAGATTTTGGATCATTTTCCGGTAGCTCGCGCGCGACAGTGCGATGATCCTTGGCACGTCGCGCGGGTCGTTGCGCACCAGCACGATGTCCCCCGCCTCCACGGCCACGTCGGTGCCGGCGCCGATGGCCACTCCGACGTCTGCTGTCACCAGGGCCGGGGCGTCGTTTACGCCGTCCCCGACCATCGCCACACGCTTTCCCTGTGCTTGGAGCTCCTTGATCCTGTCGGCCTTCTGCTCAGGGAGTACCTGGGCGAACACGGTGTCGATCCCGAGCTGGCTCGCCACGGCTTCGGCCACCGGCCGCGCGTCGCCGGTGAGCATCACGACCTCGACGCCTTTCGCGTGCAGGCGACGGATCGCCTCGGGTGATTCCGGCCGGATCGCGTCGGCGACGGCGAAAAGAGCGAGCGCTTGTCGATTTTCGACGAGGTAGATCGCGCCCTGACCGCGCGCCGCGACACGGTCGCCGGCTGCGCGCAGTGCGGCATCGGGGGTGACGTTCAACTCGGCCAGCAGGTTCGGACCGCCGGTTGCCAACGCGCGTCCGTTTACCGTTGCGCGCACGCCGCGGCCGGGCAGATACTCGAACTCCGAGGATGGCGGAATGCTCAGCGCGCGCTCCTCCGCGCTCGCGACGAGGGCTCGCGCGACGGGGTGCTCCGAGTCGCGCTCTACGGCGGCGGCGAGTCGAAGCGCATCATCTGGAGCGACGCCCTCCACCGTCGCGATGTCCACGACGCGGTGCTCGCCGAGCGTGAGTGTTCCCGTCTTGTCGAACACTACCGTACTCAGGTTCCTCGCCTCCTCGAGGCCTCGCCGGTCACGCACGAGGAGCCCACTTCGCGCGCCAAGCGTCGTCGAGATCGCGATGACGAGCGGGATCGCGAGCCCCAGCGCGTGGGGACAAGCGATGACGAGGACAGTCACGAGCCGCTCCACCGCGAACGCGGGGTCGTCGGCCCGCAGCGCGAGCCAGGCGATGAGTGTTACGGTGCCGGCAGCGAGCGCGATGAACGTGAGGGCGAAGGCGGCCCGGTCAGCCAGCGCCTGCGCGCGCGAGCGCGAGGTCTGTGCCTGCGCGACGAGTCGCATGATCGAGGCGAGCGTAGTGTGCTCGCCCGTACCGGTGACCTCAGCGTACAGCGAGCCTGAGCCATTCAGCGTGCCCGCAATGACCCCGTCACCCGCCCGCTTCTCGACCGGGCGCGATTCACCCGTGATCATCGACTCGTTGACCACGCTCGCTCCCCTGCCAACGACGCCATCCGCTGGGACACCCGCGCCCGGGCGGACGAGTACGACGTCGCCCTCCCGGAGCTCCGAGACCGGGACCTCCTCCGTCCGGTCGCCCACGATGCGCACCGCGGTGTTCGGGAGAAGCTTCGCCAGCTCCTGCTGCGCACCCGCGGCCTGCGAGATCGATCGCATTTCGATCCAGTGGCCGAGGAGCATGACCGTGACGAGCGTGGCGAGCTCCTCCCAGAGCGGCATCCCTGGATAGCCGAGCGTCACGGCGGCACTGAAGACGAACGCAACCGCGATGGCCAGGGAGATGAGCGTCATCATCCCCGGGAGCCGGTCCTTCAGCTCGCGCACCGCGCCGCGGATAAAGGGGGTTCCCCCGTAGGCGAAGACCCCCGTGCCGAACAGCGCGGGAATCCAGCGCGCGCCAGGAAGATCTGGTGCCGTGTACCCCAGCGCCCGCTGGAGCATGTGCCCCCAGACGAGCGTCGGCAACGTGAGCAGAAGCGAGATCCATAACTTGTCGCGGAACATCGCGACCGAGTGCCCGGCGTGCTTGTCATGGCCAGCGGGTGGCGCGCCGGCATCGCGTGCCGCCGCGTGGGGCAGATCGGCGCGTGACTGTTTAGCCGCGCCGTCCGCAGTCGGCGCGGAGTAGTCGGGCTGAAGCGGTTCGGGCTTGCCGTGCCGAGCCCTGGCGTGCACGCCGCCGTGGACGTCGCCATCTGGACGACCCAACCGTGGCTTGTCGCTTTTTGTCACCGGCATCCGCGTCTACCTCTCACTCGCGCCGGCGCACCGTCCAACAGATCACACGCTCAGCCGATGAAGCCACGGCGCGAGCGCGGCAACCGCGAAGCTCGACAACGCAGCGAGGATCATGCGCGCGACGCGCGCGGTGGGACGACCAGGACGTCACACGCCACCCGGCGCAGCACGTCGCCCGCGACTGTTCCGAGGAACAGGTGTGCAACACCCGTGTAGCGGTGCGTGCCGAGGACGAGGAGATCCGTCTCCAGCTTCTTGACGGCTTTCTCGATCACGAGCCGCGGCGAGTCGTACCGTATGTGGAACCTCCACGTCGGCACGTCGTCGGGTCGAACGTCTGCTCGTGCAAGAGACGTCGCGAGCAGCTGCGCGATCTCTCGGGAAGTTCGCTCCGCCACCTCGTTGTGCTGCTCCTCCGCGTCCTCCTCCGAGAGACTCGAATAGATGGACCCCACATGGGGAATGTCGAACGCATGGATCACCGCGACGCGAGGGCGAGGCGGCGGAAGCACCCGCAGCATGAAGGCGACAATGTCGGGAGCTGTGTCATCGAGGTCGAGCGCGATGGCTGAACGGCTATAGGGCGCTCGGGCGGGCAACCGGACCACCAGCACCGGGAGCGTGCCGCGTCGGATAACACGTTCGGCGGTCGAGCCAAGGAAGATGTTGCGAAGCGCGCGTCCACCGCCCCGACCCATGACGATGAGCTCGGCCTTCGCTGCGTTCGCACACGCGACGATCTGCTTGGCGGTCGCACCGACTCTCACGACCAGTTCGATGCGGGCGTCGAGGGGCAGTAACTTCACGAGGTTCCTCGCCTCGGCGGCGAGCGCCTTCTTCACGTCACGCTCGGCGCGACGCCGATGTCGAACCGGAAGGCTCTCGGCGATGACGTGGAGCAGCGTGAGCCGCGCTCCATCGGCCAAGGGCAGTCGCGCGACCCGTGCCAGGATGCGGTCCGAGATCGGCGTGAGATCCACTGCGACGAGCAACGAGTGGAACCGCCCCGGTGCGTGCGCCAGCACCCCCCGTGTGGTACCGCGGTTCCTCACGCTTGCGGTCATCGTCGAACCTCCTTCGGCGCCGCCTGGCTCAGGAAACGCCGGCGTACAATGGATCGCATCGTGACAGATCGTCTGAGTGCGGCCGCCGACTCGCCGAGCCGGTTGCGCACGCTCGGCATCCGCAGCTTGTGTTGAACACGGAGCGCGCCGCGCAGCAAGCCCGCTGCCATGCGCGAAGCCCAGCCTTCGGCGACCTGCGTCGCCGCTGGTGCCTCTCCCAGCAATCCACGCCGGCGACTGGCTTCGCTGCGCTCGCCGGCTCGATCTGTGGTCGCCAGGAACTCGGCGCGCTCGTTCAGGCCCCGGCATCGGCGACCGCAACTCACGGCGGCGAGGCGTGGAGACGGCGTGTCCACTGCACGAGGCTAGCGAGCAGCTTGCAAACGTACTTCTTCCTCGATTCGTCGGTCAGATTGCCCTGCTCGTCGAAGCGCGTGCCCGCGCTGCCGATCATCACCTCCGGCTGGTTGAGCGGATACATGTCGAGGAAGACCATTGTCTGGCGGAGGTGGTACTGCGCCCTCGCCGTGCCGATGGTGCCGATCGACGCACCCATGATCGCCGCGGGCTTGCCGCTCCAGGCGTTGTCCCCGTACGGCCGCGACGCCCAATCGATCGCGTTCTTCTGATCGTGCGCGTGCGGAGTTCTGGAGCGTGCCCCGGCGCAACGCACTCGCCAGCAACCTCAATCTTGCTGTGGTGCCACAGCTTGGCGCGGGGTATTCAACATTGCGGAAGTCGTGGCACTGCTTCGCCATTCGAGCCTCACGGACGGCCCAGCAGAGGGGCTCTACGTGCGAAGAGATAAGGGTGACCGCCTTGTAGCGCGCGTGAAGCTGGTACGGCGAGAGTTCGTAGAAACGATCGGTGAGCACTGGTCGAGGAAGGCGATGCGAACCAACGCGCTCATCGGTGAACAGGGAGTGGGTTCTTCGCGCTGAACGGCCAACGGCGTCATGCTTGCACGGGTCGCAGGCCTTTCGGTGTCGCGCTGCCAGGCCTGGTCACGTTCGTGCCGACGACGGTCACGTTCCTGGTGTCGCCGCACGGCGGGATCGCGGCGTGCAGATCGTGACGGTCGAGGGATTCTGATTGGAGATCGGATCACTCGCCGGGAACGTGTCCTCGAGCGCCGCATCGAGCGCCGCGTCGGAGTCGTACCCCTCGTCCGCGGGCGCCGATCGCGCGTGGTCGGCGCGGTATCGAAGTTGCACCGGCATCGAAGCGAGTCGATCGAACAGGCGAGCATCGGCGAGAATGGGCCACCAGTCGTACAAGAATACTTCTATCGGCCGCCACATCGCGACCCAGCCGCCGATCAAGAACCCCTCGTGCAAGATTTGCGCGATGTGGGTGCCCTGGCGCGCTACCAGATCGCCGGCGACGATGAACACCGCAAGAAACGCCAATCCGATGGCGAGGCTGATGCGCCCCCGGTGGAACAGCTGACGCAGTCGACGCCGTGCTGCTTGCGCGCGAACGTTGAAGAAAGTGTGTACTGCGTCGCGCAGGACCTCGGCCCGTGCACCGGGGTCGGCTCCCTGTTCGACGTACACGCGCAACGCCAATGTCGCGTCTCGCGGCGCGGTCTGGCTCCAGCCGACGATGAACTCCTCTGCGTTCGGATCGAGGTCTTTGTCGCGAAAGGGCGACGGATCGATTACATTGAAGAGCTGACTGAGTTCGGCTACGCGAACCTCTATGACGTAGGCGTCGCCTGGAATGTCGTCCCCCGCGATTGCGGCGTCCGCAGCCTTTCCGAAGTGCTCTGCGACCATAGGAGCCTGTGGCAAAGTCCCGCCTAATGCTGGTCTGCCATTAGCCGGACGTCGTCCGGACTGACGGCGTAACTCGGGTGGGTTCGCGTACTCGGTGTACTATCGCGCCCGAAAGAAGCAATCGCTCATCTCTGGAAGATCAGCATGAGGTAAGCAAGAAACAGGAGCAGGTGCACGGCACCAAGCAGGACGTTGGTGCGCTCCAGCGCATAGGTGAGCATGGCGATGACGAGGCTCAGCAACAATAGCACGATGTTGGCCGGATCGAGTCCGAGGATGATCGTCTTGTCGGTGAGGAACCCGATAATGAGGACGGCGGGAACGGTCAAGCTGATGCTGGTGAGCGCGGTGCCGAGCGCGAGATTGATGGAGCGCTGAAGCTGGTTGGCGAGTGCGGCGCGAACCGCGGCCAGGGATTCCGGGGAGAGAATCAGTACCGCAACCAGCAGACCGCCGAGCGCAGGGGGCGCACCAAGGACGCGGATACCGTAGTCGATGGGCGTCGCAATCTGCTTGGCCAACAGGACGATTGGAACGGCGTAACCAAGCAGCAGCACGGTGTGATATGCCGTCGAATCGACATGCAGGCCCGCGTGTACGTCCTCGGCCGTACTGTTTCGCTGGATGCCCGCGGCCGGCGCCACGAAGTAGTCGCGATGACTTACGGTCTGGATGGCGAGAAACACCCCGTACAAGCCGACCGACATCACGATGAGAAAGCTCGACTGCAAAGGCGCAAGGGTAGGTCCCGGTGAGGACTGCGTGAAGCTAGGCAGCACTAGAGCGAGTACCGCCAGCGGGAGCAGCACGGCCAGAAACGCGTTCGCGCCGTAGAGGTTGTAGATCTGCTCATGGTACCGCAGGCCGCCTAGCAAGAGGCTCGCACCCGCCAGGCCATTCAGGACAATCATCACAATCGCGAACATCGTGTCGCGGGCTAGCGAAGATTCGCTAGCGCCTGAGTACATGACCGCCGTGATCATCATCATTTCCATGCCGCTCATTGAGAGCGTCAACACGAGCGTGCCGTACGGCTCCCCGAGCCGCACGGCGAGGGCCTCCGCATGGCGCACGACGGCAAAGGCGGAAACGAAGATCGCGCCGAAGAGCCATGCGAGCATGACACCGAACCACTGCGGATGGGAGAGATCGGCCAGCCACACGTTCCCAAACACGAGAAACAGCACGGTCGTCGCGATGCTGACGAGCAGCGGCCATTCGAGACGCAACAAGTGAATGCGATGTCGTATCGGTTGTCTCGTCACAAAAACCGCCTGCGGCTGAGAGGTTGCACGTCGTCGAGAGTGTCAGCGATCCAAGCTCGGCCTCAGCGACCCCGCGCGTCCCGGTCTTTTCGCACAGCCATGCGGGAGGGGGAAGTGCGATGTCGAGCATCAGACGCGTGTAGCGGCCGGACGCTAGTACGCTGCGCCCACGTTGGTCAATTCCCGGTCGATTTCAGCGAGGATACGCGCGCCGCCGTGGCTCGTTGTGTATTGGATGGCCTGCGCCGCCATCGTGCACGTGCTTGCGCCAGTTCGCGCGTGCCAGCATCGACTGGCTGCTCGCGCGTTGCGATGCGGCGTTGCAGGAGGAGCAATGTATGGCCGAGATGGTTCGCATTCTTCGTATCGCTTGGTAGTTGTCAGTGTGCCTCATACCACCACGGTGCGTTGCGCGCGGCCAGCGCACGACAAACAAGGTTGTTCGACCGCAACGCCGACGATCGCAGGGGGAGGCGTTCTACGTGGCCTCTGTCACGACGCTGAGTAGATGCCGACCGGATGGCCGGGGGGACGAGAACGACGACCGGTCATGCAGGCCATGCCCCGGTCCCTGTGGCGGCAACGCAGCCGAATGGCCGAGAGCGGCGTTTCAACCGTGACGCCCGTGGCGAATCGTGTCGCTCCGGCGACCGCGCCGACTACTTCTCGATCTCCAGATCGACACCGCCGCTCGCGAGGCTGAGCTGCACGCCCTGGGTCTTCGATACGAGCTCGATCGTCACGCCGTTCGGGTTGCTCATCGCCATGGCGCCGGTGCCGGCTCCCGCGGTCACGCCCGAGCTCAGCAGCGTGTATGTGCCGTCGAAGTCGCTCAGCTTCTGGAGATTGTAGACCTTCCCGAAGGCGTCAGCCGACGTGACGCCGACGCCGCCGACGGCAAAGCCCTTCACGCCGACCTTGTAGTCCTTCCCCTGGTACGTGAGGGTGCCGCTTCCCCAGCTGACGCCCACGCCGACGGCGACCGAGCGGCCCGTCAGCTTCAGCGTGGCGGAAGGTGCGTCATGCTGCGCGTTGGCCGTGGCGACGAGCGACAGAAGCGCCGCGCACGTGGCGACGCCTCCGAGGCGTCGCCGTAGCGCCGTCTGATCGAGCGTGCCCACACGACCTCCCTATCACGATCCGTCGCCGCGATGCAGGTCGGGCCTGTCTTCGGTCTTCCTGAGCGCTCACTGTGGACACGCGGTGTCGAGGGCACCTCGCGGCTAGGTCCGCCGTTGCACGGGTGGCGCGAAGAAGATCGTGTTGGGCGATATCGCGATCACGAAGTTCGCTGCCCCGGTGCTGCGCGTGAAGAGGAAGTGTGGTATTAGCTTCGTGTGCGCGGGAATCGTCTCCGATCATTGCGGATCTCTTTCTTCGTGCTGATGGCGCTGGCGCTGCAAGTCTCCGCGCTCCCGGCAATGAGGGTCGATCTTGGGTCGACGCTCGTCGCGAACGTGGTGGCCAGCAATACGATAGCGCTGCCGACGCACCGGACGGACATCGGACAGCCGGACGCATTGCGATTGTACGGACCAAGTGCGTTCGTCGCTGCATTGCTCGAGGGTCGGTACGCGATTGAGTCCGCCCCGCGGGATCGCAAGCCGACTGTCTGCCGCGCCCGCTCGTATCCGGTACGAGTGCGTTCGCGTTCTGCGGACGACATTCCGTCAACCTGATCTCCTCCCGTTCCCGTCACGTTCGTTAGCTCATTCTCGCCACCGGCGAGGCCACTTGGCATGAGCTTCCTAGAGGAGGGCTTCAGGATGTCTGATACGAATGTCGAAGAGCAGCACTCAGATTCCCCGCATCAAAGCGGATTGCAGGTGTTGTTTCGATGCGGCTGTTTCGTTGCGATCCCTACGTTCGTGCTATTGATCATAAGATACTTCCTCGCACCGTGATGTTCCGTGGGCGTATCGGCGCAAAGTCGAGGACGGCTTTGCGTCGAGTCGCCAGCGGCGCGCACGCCACGTCGCGCCTCTCGGTGCGCTGTTCGTAGTCGGGGTGGGCTACGATTTGGGAAATGGGGCCACAGCACTGCAATTCAGCGTGGAGCGCGCGCGTGCCTTGCTCGGAAGCGGGCCAGAACGCGCCGTCCCGCCAGCGAACAACAGCGCCGCTGACTCGTTCGCCGGCCGGCGTTGCGGAGAAGGTTGTCATGTGACGGCCTCAATCGGATTCGCCGTCCCCCAGGGACGCGCTACAAGTTGCTAGCGGTAGATGACGGTACATAGTCGCGCGATAACTCCGCGGGCGAACTACTTTCTCGTCCTCCGGCCTCCCGCAGGGGGCGGTTCGATTCCCCCCGCCTCCACTTCTCTCGGCTCGCAAAATCGCGACCTTGTGTGACTCGGCCCTTCTTGGGGGCCAATTCGGGGGCCAATTCGCCAACTAGACGGCGAATCTGATCCGATCGCTCCGCGCGGAGGTACCTTCCGTAGTGGCGCTTCAGCACTCGTGCGATGGCACGCACCGGCGGACCCCTTGTACGTGGAGCTGAACTCTAGCGTGGGAATGGGCCGCCGGCCATGTGTTTAGCGAGGGCCATCGACGCAGTCCCAATGGATTGAGTTCATCCAGGATGCGAATAGGAGTCGCGGACCGCCACCTCCGCCCCCATCGCCTCGACGATGTGCCGGATGTCACGTGCAGTGTCCTCCCGAAGATTCTCTAGGACCACGCACTCCCTGTTCAATATCCTCCGGCAAACACCCCTGAGGTCTCTCGGGGCTCCGTTTAGCGCGCGACGTAGGCGCCGCTTCAATTCAGCGGTCAGGTGTCCGTCCCAACCGCTTAGCCTGGTCGGCTTCTCACGCCAGCGTACTATTTCCAGAGTCACTGTCCACATCGTTACACGTTAACTGTGCTCGGCGGACCGCGTTCACTCTCGTTGCTGAGGGCGCACATTCCGACGTAGTCGACCAGTCGCGCCACGCCGGTGCCTGCGGGCGTTCTCGCGGGAGCGCGAATGCTCGCATGGACGGCGGCGCCACGTACAGAGCCTGCGTAGGACGGGTTGTCCCAAGTCAGGAATGCGGCTGCCCGAGGGGAAGCTACGCGAGGCGCTGCCCGTGCGGGATGGGGCATCGAGGAGTTGTCGCGGCGGCTACAGCTGCGGTAGCGCGCCGACTCCTGCGACTCCGATGGCCGCGAACGCGAAGCCTATAGGCAGTGCCAATCTCGCCCGATGCGGCGGTGCACCGAGTTGACGCATGAAACCAACATGACGCGGTAGACGAGGCTTCGCGTCTGTTGCAGGCTGGCGTCGGTCGTCATCACCCGTCTCCTGTAGACAGGGACGCAATGCTCTCCCGTATCGCAATCTACAACTACCGCTCACTCCGCGACGTGGTAATCCCACTATCGCATCTCAACGTAGTCACGGGGCCGAATGGGAGTGGCAAGTCGAACCTCTATCGCGCCCTCCGCCTGCTCGCGGATACCGCGCAAGGACGCATCATACCGTCGCTTGCCCGCGAAGGAGGGCTGGCGTCGACGCTCTGGGCTGGCCCTGAGACATTCTCGCGCGCCGTGTTGCGGGGCGATCACCCGGTTCAGGGGACAAGTCGAAAGAGCCCGGTCAGTCTCCGATTGGGATTCGCGGACGACGAATTCGGGTACGCGATCGACCTGGGCCTTCCCATTCCGTCGCAGTCAGCCTTTGCGCATGACCCTGAGATCAAGCGCGAATGCGTCTGGCATGGGGACACACTCAGACCGACCGCGCTCTTGGTCGACCGACGCGGCCCGGTAGTGCGCAGCAGGATGCGACGGGGCGAGTGGGGCACGACTACACAGCAGCTCGCGACGTTCGACAGCATGATGACCCACTGCGCCGACCCGCGTAACACACCCGAACTGCTGTTGCTTCGAGAGCAGATGCGGAGCTGGCGCTTCTATGATCAGTTCCGATCCGATCTCGATGCGCCCGCTCGATCAGCTCAGGTCGGAACCCACACACCCGTGCTGAGCAACGACGGTTCCGATCTTGCCGCGGCGTTACAGACCATCGCCGAGATCGGCGACCCGCAAGCGCTTGCCGCTTCGGTCGAGGATGCGTTCCCAGGCGCGAGTGTATCCGTGAATTGGTCAGACAGTCGGTTCGAGGTCGAAATGCGCCAGCACGGGTTGCTGCGTCCGTTGCGCGTGCGCGAGCTGTCCGACGGAACGTTACGCTATCTGCTCTGGGTCGCGGCGCTACTCACACCGCGACCTCCGAGCCTACTGGTGCTGAACGAGCCGGAAACGAGTCTGCATCCTGATCTGCTGTCGGCTCTGGCTCGTCTCATTGCGAGTGCTGCGGAGCGTTGCCAGGTGCTCGTCGTGTCGCACGAGCGCCTCCTAATCACGGCATTGGAAGAGCAACGTGGCTGCCGCTCGATCGGACTGGAAAAGACCTTTGGAGAGACCAAGATCACGGACGATGAAACGTCGGACCTGCCGGCTTGGCAATGGCCGGCCCGATAGAGATGCCCCACTAGTCGGCCACAGAGTGTCCACCCTCCCGAGGAAGGGGCCTTTGGGCTCGCGGCACGGCGCGCTTGCAAGCACGGGGGTCGGTCTCATCGCGGTGATCGTCGCGGTCATCACGGCTGGAGCGGGTCACGGGACCTATGTTCCCGCTGAGATTCTCTTTCCGTACACGATGCTCTCCACCGCTTTCCTCGGAAGAGTCACGGCCGCATTTGCTATCGTGGCCCTGGTCCAGTTCCCGTTGTATGGAGCGCTCGTCGGGAGCGTACGTTCATCCCGCCTGCGCTTGCGGGCGGTAGCGATTCTCGTCGCTATACACGTCGCGGTTGCTCTTTGCTCCATGGTCCTGCTTCGCGGAGGCAGCTTCGGCAATAGGCCAGGCGGTTGACGCGGACGCGCAGCGCCGCCGCGCGGTACAACCGGATCATTGTGGCGCAGAGAGCCACGCGCTGGACGGGGGCATTCCCCGCTTTTGCCCCTGCACCGGCCGTCCAGATCGCCGTAGACTGGGAGCCGTGCCTTTTCGAGGGGAGAAACCGACGAGCCATCGAGCCAAAGGGAGGAACAGCAGCATGCGCAAGCTAGTGTGCAGACCAACGCTACTGATCTACGCCTTGATTGCGGTCACCCTATCGAGCCCCGCACTCAGCGACGAGACCTCCAAGAGAGCGAAGATTGACGAGCTTATGGTGCTCGAAAAGCGGGAAGAGATCGTCGAACAGATGCTTGAGGCTCACAAGAGGCAATCGCAGGAACTCGCATCGCAACAACTGGACCACTATCGAAAAACTCTGCACCTTGCGGACCCCGATCCTTACTACGCGCGAATGGTCACGGCTTACCGGCAATTCCTTGAGTCGAGCTGCCCGCCATATACGGCGAAAGAGGCTACCACTATCTACGCGGGCTTGCTTGCCGAACACCTGGACGAAACTGACATTGACTCTCTACTCCTCTTCGCCAGATCGCCTGTCGGGCAGCGATCCATAGCGGCCTCACGGATTGTTGCACCTGAATGGCAGGAAACACTCGGGCAGAGGGCGCAAGTGTCGCGAATGAAGTTCTACAAAATCTACTTAGACGAAATGATGACGATTGCTGCCGACCGTAGGGCGAAGCAAGGAGTCCGGCAAACTGACCCACGAGGTCGGCCGAAGTGCAGCAGGCGTGACAAGAATTGCTGAACGAGTCGTCGAACACTGACGCCGCGAGGGGGTGTTGCTGAACGCAGGCGTGTCCACCCGATCGCCTCCGGGGAGGGCTAAGCTCGCCCGGAGGTCATCACGCCGGAGAAGCTGGTGTTCAAGCCTCCGCGGCTCAGCTCCAGCGATGTGAAGGCGATCAAGGCGAGCAATCGCCGCTTGAGGGACCAACATGAACCGCGCGATATGCGGAAGGTTGAGACGTTGCTGGGGCAGGTGTTCTTGGGGCGTTGCAAGACTCGGGAGAGGGCGCGGACGCGGACGCGCTGAGAGGTTTCGACGCTACCTTCCATCTGGACGGAATCTACGGCGAGGAAGAATCCACGTACCGCGAGATGTACAAGGAGATCACTGGGCGACCTTTGAGTTCCACGGTCTCGGAATACGACGCATCGAGGACGAAACCGCGTGCGTTTTCTTATCGCCGCTGTCGCGGCAACGAAGCGCTTGTCGACAACTGCTTCACGCTCCATGGCCGGCTGTTCGTTGCCAACGGGACACCGAGCTTGCGGATATGGCGCACTGGCACGAATCGTCTCCTTGGCATCCTTCCACCAGAAGAGGAGATCATGCCTCCATGCCTTCTCGACAAGATGAGCTTCCAGACGTCGATCTACGGCGACTTCACCGTTTGCCCCTTCACGCGAGAACGCCCGGGAGAGATACAGATGGTGTGCATCGAAGAGGCCCGTCACCTCCTCGCTGAAACCTTTCCGGAGGCCGGAACCGCCAAGAGCTATTCGAGAATCGAAGGTTGTTCGCTGATGGGCGCTCCCTCCCAGTAAAGACGGAGCGGCGGTTGGCGACCGGCCGCTCGACCTTGCTTGCGTAGAATGGGTACTGGCCTGTGGTGTCGTCCATGGGCCTGACCTAGTTCGGCCGGGTGCTACAGTGCACTGGTGGCATCGCCCCCACCGAAGATCGGCGAAGGCGGCAGCGCAACGCACCACCGACCGCAGCCGCCGCGCACAATCTTCAAGCGCGAGGCTCTGATCATGGCAATCACGCCGATCGCCCTCATCGTCCTCACGATCCTCGCGGCGCTCGTCATTCCGACCTACCTTGGGCGCGCAAGAATCCGGGCATGCGAGCAGCGCGGGGGCAGGTGGGTCGCTGGACAGGGTTGCCAAGCCCGTCGAGTCGAGAACCCTTAAGCTCTGTTCCCGTATGGTAGAGAGCGACTTCCACGCCTTCTTCCGGGCACTTAAACGCGGCGACTTTGTCGCGCTCCGGGACCTCATCAAGGAAGGTCGGGATGTGAATGCGCGGAATCAATTCGGGTGGACGCCCTTGATGTGGGCACGAGGGAATACTGTTTGCATCGCGATCCTCTTAGGGGCGGGAGCGGACGTAAATGCCGTGAACCAATTCGGTACAACGGCGTTGGCCTGCGAGGCTCAGAAAGGCCATGCCGCTGCCGTGATACTTCTACTCCGTGCCGGCGCACGGGTGGACGTACGGCCCTTTGGCGGCTCGTTGTTGGCATACGTGATGACTGGCGAGGGACGGAATCACCCCCGCCTCCTCGAAGTACTGCGCAACGCCGGGGCCACAGAGTAGCCGCATGTTGCTCTTCGTGTTCTTGTTCACGATCGCCGCGTACCACGCTGCCGGTTCTCCGTAACGACGTGACGCGCTGCGGAGAATGCTGTGTTGCTTGCGTTCCAAGTGCCCAGACGTTGAAATCCTGGCCGATCCGCATAGCCGCCGCGCCGTTTGCACTGACACCCCTTCCCGGAGGATGTCTCCCAAGCATGCAGATTCAGGGCGCGCGACCGGCCACCGGACAGGCGTTGCCTCTCGATGCTCGCATCGTTGCTCGGACGCTCGTGGGCATCGGCTTCGCCGCGACGGCGTACAACACGTATTCGATGTACATCTCGGTCGTCCTTCCTCTCGTCGATCCGAGCAGGCCGCTCGACCCACACCGTCAACAGGTCCTCGCGCGCATGGGGCTGGGGTTCATGATGGTGAACTCCTTGTTTCTCCTAATGCTTGCAGCGGGTGTGGGGATCGCCTTGGCGCGGGGAAGTTCTCGCCCATGGATCGTCGCAACGTCCGTTGCTCGCGCTCCTCATGTCGGGGTGGCCCACCCCTTCCCGTGCGCGGGAGGTAGTCAGCCAGGCGCTTTCCATGTTCCGGATGGTGCCGAGCATCCTTACCGGCGCGAGACTTTTCTATCTTGTTGCGCCGACAGTCGCGGCAATGCTCGCGCTCGTCTGGTTCCTGCTGCGCGGGACGCGCTGGCTGCCACCTGCCCGCAGGGTGCACTGGATAGCAGCGACCCTCTGGTTCGGTGCGATGTTGTGCATCGTCATCTGGTAACATTGCGCGGTCGAAGAATAGGGTCTCACCGGAACTCGCCACGGCGGCCATGAAACGTAAGCCGAACGAAGTCGCCAGGATCATCGGGGACTTTCTCTCGGGCGCATGCGGAGAGTGGGACTGGGACGATTTCATTTCGATCCGCATCGGCGATCCTGTACTGGACGCCATCCGACTCCGCTGTGGGGCAGTCCGTGACGAGTATCCGCCTGGCAACGGAGGCGGCTACTGCGACGAGCAGGGGCGCGTTGAGCTGGCGAGACTGGCCGACCAAGCGCGGCGGCTCTCCGATAGAGAGTGACCCGCTCATGCGCCTACTTTCGTCCGATCGCGAATTTCCGGAGTTGGCGAATCTGCCGGCGGCGGAACGCGACCGCCTTTGGTATCAGGCGCGCCAGGATGCACAGCGAACGAGGTCCTTCGTTGCATGGATCGTGGTTGCGGGACTGGTTGCCGGCCTTTCCATGCGGCTCGATCGGACAGGTGCCGTCGCGGGCGTGACCGCCGCGATCCTGATCGTGTGGCTGGCGCTCCGCATGCAGATGCGCCGCGAGGTGCGGGCGGCCTGCGCACGTCGCGTCGGAAGCGGCTCAGGGAACACGCAAACCATCGGCGTCGCAGAGCACCTGGACGTAGCTACGGAAGGACTCCGTGACGAGTTCCGCCGCAGGCTTCGCTCCGCGTCCGTTGCGTCGTATCTCGGGATCGCGATCCTTGCGAGCTACGGCCTGGGCGTGTGGTGGTGGACGAAGAAGCACGGCATCTCTGCGGCGCTCTTCCGTCAAATCGCGGCGTACGGGTTGGTCTCGGTCACCGCGTTCTTCGGGTTCGTCACCCTCTCTGGGTGGCTCGCCCGCTGTCCACGATGCGGGACGAACTCGAAGCTCAACTCCCAAGCGGGCGCCTATTGTCCACACTGCGGGCTACTGCTCCGACCGGAAGCGCGGCGGGTCGGGAGCCAGGTACCCGACGACAGTTCCGCCGCCGAGTGTTTCACGAAGGCAGTCAAGCGGGCGATTCGCTGGCGCATCCCGGTCGCGATCGTCTTTGGGCTGGCGGGCATGATCGCCGTCGCACCGATCCTGGGTATCGTCCCCGTGACTCACGCGTACTTCTTCTACGTTGCGCCGATGCTGCCGCTGGCCGGCGTCTTGGCCGCTTTGACGCTTAGGCTGACCGTCCGCTGTCCACACTGCACCGGATACATCTGGGACGTGGACCCGCGCTTCTGCCGGCACTGCGCGATCCCCCTGGCCGACGCGACCCGCCCGGCGCGGGCTGGCCTTCGGGCATATCGGGCTGCGGCAATCACCGCGTCCGTCATCGCGGGCGCGCTGTGTCTCGTCCCATTCTGGCGCGGCGCCCAGACGCCAGCGGCGATCTATCGCTTGCTGAGCCCGGATGCGGGGCTGTCCTTCGCCGTCGCGGCGCATGATGCGGACGCCGTCCGGCAACTGCTCGCTACGGGCTCCGACCCGAACGAGCATGGGCTCGGCGGTTCAGCCCTCGACTTCGCGATCCACGTCGGTGCGCAAGAGATCATGGAGGACCTGCTCCGCCACGGTGCCAACCCGAACGGGCCAGGCAATGACGGCGCGCCCCTACGGACCGCAATCTATGCGGATCGGCTACCGCTGGCGGAGGTACTCCTCGATGCTGGCGCTGCGGCGGAGCCTCCAGCGGCGCCCCTCACGCCGCTCGCCTATGCGAGCTACCACGGGAACGCAGCGATGGTGCGGGTTCTGCTTCGCCGTGGCGCGGACCCGAATGGTGGGAGGACGTGCAACCCGCTGGCCGACGCCGCCAGCGTCGAGATCGTCGCGGAGCTACTCAATGCCGGAGCGCAGGTAGATGGTGGAGTCCACTGCACAGCGAGCCCGCTGATCATGGCGGCGAAGCACGGCCAGATCGGTGTCGCGCGCGCGTTACTGGCGGCGGGCGCGCGTGTCGATGCTGTCGTCGCGCCCGCGCCTCCGTTCGGGCGAACAGATTGTCCGCCCGATCCCGACGCCGGCAAGACCGCACTCGAAGTCGCTCGGGCGTATGGGCATACGGATGTCGCTGCGCTGCTGGAGCAGGCTCAGCCGTTGCGGTAGCTCGCCATAGGCGCGACTGGGCTGCACCTGGCAGACGCCCTCGAATGCTCGGGGTCCATGGGGTTTCCCACTTTTGACCGCGTTAGTGCGCGTCCCGGGCGGGCTCGCGCGAAGGGCAATGGGAACCATCGAAGGTCAGCGTGCGCAGAACTCCAGGCGAGGGAACGGGAAGAGGCCCGTGAAGGCCGAGCTGATCGGGGAATGGGCACCCGGTGCCCAAATTTGAGGGAAGGGAAGGGCAACGGCGGGATATGGGGCCGGTGCAACTCCGCGATTCAACATCCCAAGAGCTACTCCTCTTCCCTGTCGTCCGGTATTCGATTCCCCCCGCCTCCACTCACGCAACCGATTCGAACCGTCCTCCGGGTCGTGCAGCAGGTCCACGATCTGGAGGGTGGTTTCGGCTTGGTGTAGGGTCCTGCCGATCTGCGGGGTGATCGGCTTCGGTGGGAGG
>Ga0157379_10000360_pt1 | contig 36579 bp, 40 predicted proteins | sample S25metaG_FD_121802 | JGI IMG/M metagenome (GOLD analysis project Ga0157379, IMG submission 121802) | Switchgrass rhizosphere microbial communities from Kellogg Biological Station, Michigan, USA - S2-5 metaG | ecosystem: Host-associated > Plants > Roots > Rhizosphere > Soil | place: USA... | reverse complement strand
GGGGTCGTCGTCGGGAGCGGCGTCGCGGTCGCCGTCCGGGTCGGTACGGGGGTCGCGGTGAGCGTCGGTTGGGGTGTGGCGGTCGCGGTCTTGGTCGGAATCGGAGTGGACGTGACCGTCGGAAGCGGCGTCACGGTGGCCGTGAGCGTCGGCAGCGCGGTCGCGGTGCGCGTCGCCGTCGCGGTGGGAACCGGCGTCGGGGTGCCGGTCGGAAGGACGGGGGCGCCCGGCGGCATGGTCAGCGCGTTCACCACGCTCGTGCGCACGGACATCGTCGATCCGGAGACCGCGCGCATGCGGTAGTAGTACATGGTGGAGCCAACCAGCCCGCCGTCCTGATAGGTGCGCGAGCCGACGGGGGGAGCGGCGATCTGCTTGAAGCCCTTCTGCGAGTCGAGGCTGCGCTCGACGACGAAGCCGGTGACCGACGTGTCACTGCTGCTCCATGCGAGCGCGATGCCGCTGCTCGACATGGCGTGAGCCGTGAGGTTCGTCGGTGCCGAGACGGCGAACGCGGGTGCTGCGGCCGCGGCCAACGTCAGCGTGATCCATCCGATCCGTAGCACCCGTATCATGTGCAATCTCCTGTCGCGTCGTCTTTGCGGTCGATCGCGGCGCGGGGTCGGGAGCTGCGCGATGGAAGTCGCCGTGGCGTTCAGTTGCGACGAAACCGCTGCGGGCGGATTTGCAGATAGTGCGCCAGCAAGCGCGCTAGGATCCGATAGCGAGCAAGATCACGCGTGTAGGTGAATGGCTGCGCGGGACGTACGGTAGACGCTTCTGCAGTCCCCTATGCATCCGCGCGGTGCGATTCGGCGAAGCGTTACAAAAGCGTGGGGACGCGCGCAGCGATCCTATGTCGCGTGCCACACGACTCCCGTACGGATGCCCTAGGGCGACACGTGAACACGGGTGTGCGTCCGGCAAGACGCACAGCGCACACCTCGGCGCTCGTCAGCCGCGAGTCGCGGCGGCGTGAGCTGTCATCACATGGCGCGCGCCATACGACAGGCGTGCGGATGTCCTACGACAACGTAGGCCGCGCCGGTGCGCGCAGGCAACGCGCACAGCGATCGAGGCACGACCCTCACGCCTTCCGGAGGACGCGCGCGGCGGACGACGGAGGCGGGCGACTACTGGCTGAAGCGCCCGAGAAAGGCGTCGTACGAGCCGGCGGTGGTCAGCGATCCAGTGCCGAGGTCGACGAGTCCGTTGAAGGCGCCGGTGACTACGACGCCGTTCTGCGTGGGATCGACGGCGACGTCGGTTGCGTACTCGGTGCCGCTGGTGCCGAAATGCTTGGCCCACAGCGCGGCCCCGCCCGCGGTGTACTTGGCGAGGAACGCGTCGCTGGTGCCGCTGACCGAGGCGAACACCCCCGTGCCGAAGTCGGCATTGCCCTCGAAGATGCCGCTCACGAGGATGTTCGAGGACGCGTCGGTCGCGACGGCCATGCCGCAGTTGACGAAATCGTAGGTGCCGCCGAAGTGCTTGGCCCAACGGTAGGCGCCACCACTCGTCAGCTCGAGCAGGAAGATGTCGCCACCAGTCGGGGTGAGGGTGCCGCCGCCGAAGTCGACGGGTCCCTGGATCGTCCCGGTCACCGCAACGTTGTCGGCGCCGTCGACGGCCACACCAAAGGCCTGATCGGTGGACGTGCCGCCGAAGCGCTGCGCCCAGACCTCGGAACCGGTCGCAGAGGCGAGCCGGACGACGAAGATGTCCTCCTTGCCGCGGGACTGCAGGCCCTCGAACGAGCCGAGATTCCAGCCCGCCACGACGGCGTCGCCGCCTGCGGTCAGGGCCACGGCCTGCGCGATGTCGCGGCTCGTGTTGCTGAAGTTCCGGGCCCAGAGGTATCCGCCGCTGCGTGACAGCTTCAGCACGAAGGCGTCCTCGTCGAAGAAGGGGCTGTACAGCGTGCCGCCGCCGAAGTCGGCAGATCCGGTGAAGTACCCGGTGACGACGACGTTGCCGCTCGCGTCCACCGCGACGCCGTAGGCGCTGTCGTCGGAGGTGCCGCCGTAGCGCCGCGTCCACAGCGCCGCACCGGCACTGGAATACTTGGCGACGAAGATATCGGCGCCGCCGGCACTGGTGAGCGCGCCGCTGCCGAAATCCGCGCTCGCGGCGAAGTTGCCTGCGACCACGATGCAATTGGTGCCGCCGACATTGTCGCAATTGGCGCTGCGATCTACGGCGACGGCGTAGGCCGTGTCGTTGCCCGTTCCACCGAAACGCTTCGCCCAGACCGGCGTGCCGGCGCTGTTGTACTTGCCGAGAATGACGTCGCCGCTGCCGGCGCTGCTGAGGGTGCCGCTGCCGAAGTTGGTCGCGCCGGTGAAGTTGCCGACCACGAGCGTGTTGCCGGCACTGTCGACGGCCACGCCCCGCGTGACGTCGGCGCCCGCGCCGCCGCGATCCTCCGACCAGACCGGCTGGCCGCTCGCGGTGGAAGTGTCGTTGACGGTGACGGTCGCGCGATCGATGGCGGTCGCCCCGGCGTTGTCGGTGACGGTGAGCGTCGCCGTGAAGGTTCCCGCCGTGGCGTACGCGTGGGCGACGGTGGCGCCGCTACCCGAGGCGCCGTCGCCGAAGGTCCAGGCGTACGAGGTGAGGCTGCCGTCAGGGTCGGACGATCCCGAGCCGTTCAGCGTGACCGCGACGTTGCGCGTCGCCGTCACGTCCGGACCGGCGTTCGCGATCGGCGCCTGGTTGCACGCCGGCGTGTTGGCGGTCGCCGAGTTGCTCGAGCCGGAAAGATTGTTGGCGTTGTCGATCGCGCGCACAACGTACGTGTATGCCGTGCCGCCGGCGAGGCCGGTGTCGCCGGTCGAGGTGGCGGGAGCGGCGACGACCTTCACGAGCGTGCCGCCACGATAGATGTTGTATGCGCGCAATCCCGAGCCGCCGGTGTCGGTGCTGCCTGACCATATGAGGGTGAGTTGCGTGCAACTCGCGGCCGCGACCGAGAGCGACGTCGGCGCCGACGGCGGGATCTGATCCGGGACGGCGGTTGCGGTCGGCTTCGGGGTCGCGGTCGCGGGCAGAGGTGTGCTGGTCCGCTTCGGCGTCGCAGTGGCGGGGAGCGGCGTGACCGTACGGGTGGGGGTGGCGGCGACGGCACACGCGGCGGTGCGCGCGGCGGCGCCCGCGCCGACGCCAGACTCGTTCCCGGCGTTGTCGACGGACGACACCGTGTAGGTGTAGGACGTCAGTGCCGGGAGGTTCACATCGTCGACCGCCGTCGAGGGCGTGGCGACCTCGACGAGGCGTACGCTGTTCCGGTAGACGCGGTAGCCGCGCAACCCGGAAGAGCCGGTATCCGTGACCGCGTTCCACTGCAGATTGATCTGCGAGCATCCCGACGCCGTCGCGGTGAGGCCGGTGGGGACGGAGGGAGGGGTGGTGTCGGCCACCGGGGTCGTTCTGGCGGCGGCGATGTTGGAACGCCGCGAGTAGTCGTTCCCGGTGAAGGCGCGGAGTCGATAGTAATAGGTGATGCCGGTCCCGAGCCCGTTGTCCTGATACGAGCGCACGGTCCCCGACGTCACCGCGATCACGCTGAAGCCGTTACCCGACTTCAGGCTCCGCTCGATCGAGAACCCTCCGACGACGCTATCGGCGTCGTGCCAGGTCAGCTGAATCGCGCTGGAGGAGACCGTCGTCGCGACGAGCGTGCTGGGTGTCGTCGGCGTTGCGTGTGCCGTTCGCGGTGCGAGGAGCGCCACCAGCGCGGCCATCGGCACGAGCACGCGCCGATGCAAGCTCAGCATGTCCACCGTCGGGCGTCGAGCATGATCGTGATCTCCTTCCTCTGGGACCGCAGTCATTCCGCCGCGGCGAGCGCTGAGCGCGAGTCGCAGCCCATCTTCGAGCAAGGCGATTGAGGAAGAGGAAGGTGATCGGTGTCTTCCAAGCCCCGCCACATCCACCTGACGCGGGCGCCACGGCAACGCCCGACATCCCACTTCGGCCAAAATACCAGCATCCACCCACCCTCGCCAGAAAAAATCGTCATTCGTGTGAGGAATGGGTGAGCAGATGCTGTGCCAGGATGCGCACATCGCGCGAAATCGCGGCCGCGCAGGGGGCGGCTCTGGCCGTGAGAATGCCCTGATTTCAGGGATTTACGGAACCGCGACGACGACGGGTCGGCGACGGCCGCAGGGCGTGATTTCTCCCGGGAAACCCGCCTTGCGTTTGTGCAGCGTCGTGCATAGCGGTCCGCAAAGCCCTCCGCCGGGCCGACGAGCGACATAGGTCTCGGGGCGTAGTGAGGCGTAGTGATTGGAGGGGGCTTGCGACCCGGGGCTCCAGCACGTACGCGCCTCGTTACGGAGGAGTCCGATGCGGAGCGCGTTCCTGAGCGGGATGATCCTAGGCGTCGTGCTGGCGGGGTGCAGCAACGCTCCGCCGACCGCGACACAGCCGACCGAGATGCGGGCCGTCGACGTTGGGACGGCGGTCGGAAGCGACAATCAGATCAGCAATGCTACGCGGACGTTCGATCCGCAGGACGTGGTCTACGTCTCGATCGCAACCGATGGCGCAACGCCCGGCACGTTGACCGTGCAATGGTACGCGAACACCAAGCTCTTCGCGACCGACACGCTGCCGATCCATCCCACCGAGTCCACCAACTTCGCGTTCCACCAGCTCCCGAGCGGCGGCTGGCCGAAGGGGAAGAGCAGGGCGATCTTCTTCCTGACGCCCGAGGACAAGCATGCGGTCGAGTTCGAGGTGCGCTGAAACGCGCAGCCGGGCCGTGCCGCCCGCTCAGCGGGCCTGCGCGAGTCGCGCGACGTCGGTCTCGAGCTGGGCGACGCTCTCGGGATCGGTCCCGTGGTAGTAGCCGCGGATCCGGAGATACCGATCGACCAGGACGAAGCGGTCGCTGTGGGTAATGGGCTCGGGTGAGCCCTCACGTTCGCCCGGCGGCAGCTCCGCGATGCTCAGCCGGAAGCCGTCGCGGACGAGCCGCTCGATTGCGTCGTGCTCGCCGGTGAGGAAGAGCCAGCGTGCGGGATCGGCGCCGTAGCGCTCGGCATAGCGGCTGAGCGCCGCGGGATCGTCGTGCGCCGGATCGACGGTGATGGTGACGGCGCGCACGTCGCCGCCGCCGTCGCGAGCGAGGCGCCGCATCAAGGCCGCCATCGTCGTGGTGAGACCCGGGCACATGCCGCCGCAGCGGGTGAAGATGAAATCCGCGATCCACACCTGGCCGGTGAGCGACGCGGAGGTGACCGCCCGGCCATCACGTTCGACGAGCGCGAACGGCGGCACGTCGCCATAGACGGGAAGCCCGGCGGCGGATCCGGGGCCGAAGCGCAGCTTCCACAGCGCGACCGCGACGACGATCACCAGCGTCGCGGCCAGCGCGATCCAGACGAGGCGTCGCGCGCGTGTGTCGTCGAGCCGTGGCACGACGGCCGCCTCCGGGTGGGGCGCTGCGCCGGTGCCGGGGGAATCCGGGTCAGTGCTCGGCGTGCGCACCTTCTGCGGCCGCCTCGACCTTCGGGGAATGGTGGACGATGGCGCTGAGATCGGGCGTGAGCATGAAGATCAGGAAGACGCACAGGACGAGCGGCACGATCGCGATCATGCCGACGGTGCGCTTCTCGAACTTGAGGTGCATGTAGTAGAGCGCCACCAGGCTCGCCTTGGTGAGGGCCATGCCGATGAGGAGGATCACGATCGCGAACTTCACGAACGGGGCATAGATCACGGCGATCTCCAGGATGGTGAGCACCAGAAGCCACCAGAACACGCCCATGTAGTTGGGCTCCTCGTGATGTGTGGCGGGCATGATTACAGTCCTCCCTAGACGAGATAGACGAACGTGAAAACGAGGATCCAGACGAGGTCGACGAAGTGCCAGTAGAGCGCGACGATCTCGACGGAGTTCCAGTTGGTGGCCGAATAGCGGCCGCGCATGGCCTGCACGAGCACGCAGGTCAGGTACACGACGCCGCCGAACACGTGGCAGCCGTGGAAGCCCGTCGCGCAGAAGAACGTGGTGGAGAAGAGCGAGGCGCCGAAGGGGTTGCCGGAGAGCCGCATGCCGCGCTCGATGAGATGCGTCCACTCATAGGCCTGCATGCTGAGGAAGATGATGCCGCCGAGGATGGTCAGCGCGAGGAAGCGGCGCAGGCCGGCCTGATCGCCGTGCTGGATGGCGGCCAGTCCCTTGACCATCGTGACGCTGCTGCAGATCAGCAGGAACGTCATGAAGGCGGTGAGCTGGATGCCGAGGACGTGCGACGGCTGCGGCCAGTCGCCGCTGGCGTAGCGAATGGCGCCGTAGGCGGCGAGCAGTCCGCCGAACGACATCGCGTCGCCGGCGAGGAACAGCCACATGCCGAGCTTGCCCCAGCTCTCGGGAGTGAGGGGTGATTCCGCCGGCTCGACGCCCAGCGTGTGATCAACGGTCGCGGCTTGCGTCACGATCGGGTCTCCTTGTCTGCGCTGCTCGTCATTCGAGCTCCGTGTCCTGGTCGGCGTTGCGGTCGCCACGGCGGGCGCTCAGGTACATCCAGACCCCAACCGTGCCGACGACGGTGTAGGGCGCCGCCATCAGGAACAGCGAGCTCACGTTGAACGCCTCGGTGGTGGGGTCCATGGGGCCGTCGAGCGCCGTCTTGCACATCGCGCAGCCCTGCGCGAGCGCCTCGGCCGGTAGGACCGCCAGCAACGCCGCCACGACGAGTCCGATGCAGATCATCCCCAGCGCTCTCATTCCCACCTCCTGCATCACAGTAGATAGACCAAAGGAAAGAGTCCCGCCCACAGGGCGACGACGAAGAACCAGTAGATGGCGCACAGCTCGAGCGGTACGCGCACGGCACCGGCGAAGCGGTTGCGCTGCGCCCGCGCCAGCACGACGAGCAGCCATACGACGGCCGCGAGCACGTGCAAGCCGTGACAGCCGATCAGCGTGTAGAAGGTGGCGCCGTACATGCCGGTCGAGAGGGTGAGACCGTGGCGGACCAGGCGCACCCATTCGGAGCCCTGCACCGCGAGAAAGAGCGTGCCGAGGACGGCGGTCAGGGTGAGGGCGCGTGCCAGATCGTCGCGCCGTCCCTCCCGCTGCGCGCGGCGCGCCCACCGCATCGTGAAGGCGCTGGCGGCGAGAACGCCGGTATTGAGCCACGTCACGACGAGCGGCAGCTCGGGCAGATCGGCGGGAGGCCAGATCGCCGTGCGCAGCCGGAACACCAGATAGGCCGCCACGAGCGCGGCGAAAAACATCGACTCGAAGGCGAGGAAGATCGCCATCGCGAGGCGGGCGTTGCTCACGCGCGGCGTCGACGCGCGGGGGCCGCCCGTTCCGGTCGTGCGCAGAACCGCGCCCGTGCGCGTCAGGCGTCGTGTCGCCGGCATGGTCAATTGAGCACCACGATACAGATCAGGGAGCCGACGAGCATCACTGAGAAGAGCCCGAAGAGCAGGATGCCGAGCTGGCGGTTGGCGATCACCACGGGGACACCGGGAGCTTGTCGGCCGCCATGGCGAGGAGCAACACGGGCAGGTAGATGAGGCTCGCGAACAGGAGCCGCCGCGCGTGATCGAGCGATGGGGTGCGCGCGAGCCGCGCGGCGACGACGACGAGCCCGATGCCGAGCACCAGCGCGACGCAGAAGTAGACGGCGCCGGCGAGGCCGATCATCGTCGGCATGAGCGCGACCATCAGCAGCGCGAGCGAGTTGCTGAGGATGTGGCGGCCCGTGCTGGAGCCGTCGGGCTCGACCACCGGGAGCAGGCGGATGCCGGCGCGCGCGTAGTCCTCGCGGTAGAGAGACGCGATCGCGAGCGAGTGCGGAATCTGCCAGAGGAACATGATCGCGAAGAGCACCCACGCCTCGATGCCGAGCGAGCCGCGCGCCGCGGCCCAGCCGGTGAGCGGCGGCAGCGCCCCGGGTACCGCGCCGACGATGCTGCAGAGCGGGGTGCGCGATTTGAGCGGCGTGTAGGCGAACAGGTACGAGACCGTGGTGAACGCCGTGATCAGCGCCGGAAGGAAATCGACCGCGAGCGCCAGGTAGACGATGCCGCTCGCCGTGAGGAGGGCGCCGAAGGCGAGGGCGTCGAGCGGCGCGAGGCGGCCCGCGGGAAGCGGCCGGTCGCGCGTGCGGTGCATGAGCGCGTCGCGATCGCGCTCGACGTACTCGTTCAGCGCCAGGGTGCCGCCGGCGGCGAGCGCCGTGCCGATCAGCGTGCAGAGCAGCCGGACGTAATCGAGCGGGGCCGACGTGCCGGCGAGGTAGTAGCCGACGGCGGTCGTCACGAGGACCATGGCGACGACGCGCGGCTTGCAGAGCGCCAGGAAGTCGGCGGCGCGCCGTCCCGTGTGGACGGCGGCGATGGGAAGGGCGGGACTGTCGATCATGCGGCGATCTCCCGGCGCGCCAGCACAGGGGACGCCAGGTCCCGTGACACGGGCGCGAGGCGCCCCGCGCGCAGGGCCAGCAGGAACGTGGTGGCGAGCAGCGCCGCGCCGACCGCGACGTGCGCCGTCGTCGGCAGCACGGCTTTGCGGGTCCAGACGGTGAGCGCGCCCAGGGTGACCTGGAGTGCGACCAGGATCGCGGCGGTGACGGCGGGCCGGGTGAGGCGCGGCTCGCGGGCGGCGCGCGTCCGGATCGCCAGCGCCGTCCACGCGACCAGAACCAGGACGACGAGCGCGCCCATGCGGTGCGCGAAGTGGATGGCGACGCCGGGCCGGTCGAAGGGTGGAACCAGACTGCCGAAGGCGAGCGGGAAGTCCGGGATCGCGAGACCGGCGCCGGTGTGGCGCATGATCGCGCCGAGCATCAGCTGGCCGTAGACCGCGGCGGCCGTGGCGCGGGTCAGGGTGGCGAGCGTCGGCGTGCCGCCGTCGCGGGTACCGTGGCGGATCGGGCCGGCGCCCTCCCACTCGGGGTGGGTCGTGACCGCGAGCGCGACCGTCAGGCAGAGGAACGCCTGAGCGAGGCATGCGTGCGCGGATGACACCGCCGGCGGGAGCAGGAGGATCACCGTGAGGCCGCCGAGCACCCCCTGCGCCAGCACGGTGCCGATGGCCGCGAGCGCCAGCCAACGGACGGAGCGTCGCGGCTCGAGCCGCCACACCGCGATCGCGAGGAGAAGGGTGGCGAAGCCGACGGTCGCCGCCACCATGCGGTGCCCGTGCTCGTAGAAGACCCCGCCCACCATGCGCGGAAAGACCTGCCCGAAGGAGAGCGGCCAGTCGGGGACGGCGAGGCCCGAGCCCGTGCTCGTCACCAGGCCGCCCACGAAGATCAGGAAGAGCGTGGCAGCGGACAGGCCGATCGCGCAGCGATGGAGAGCCAGACGGGCGCGGGACGATGCTGCCACGGCGATCCTCGATCCCTCAGGGCCTCAGTGCGCGCGCGCCGGGCCGCTCAGCAGGCGATCCTGCGGCAGGTAGTCTTCCTCGACCTCAGGCGAACTGTACTCGTACGGGCCGCGGTACACCGTCGGCAGGGTCGGACCGAAGTTGCCGTGCGGGGTCGGCGTCTCGGCCACCCACTCGAGCGTGTTGGCGTGCCACGGATTGCGCTCCGCCTTCGGGCCCCAGAAGAGACTGTAGATGAAGTTGATGACGAAGGGGAACTGGGAGGCGCCGAGGCAGAGGGCGCAGATCGTCATGAAGACGTTCCAGTGCTGCAGCGGGTGCAGGAACTCGTACTGCATCGGATTGTAGATGCGTCGCATGTGGCCGCCGACGCCGATGATGTGCATCGGGAAGAAGGTGCCGTTGTAGAAGATGAGCGTGGCCCAGAAATGCAGGTACCCGAGGGGGTTGTTCATCATGCGTCCGAACATCTTCGGGAACCAGTAGTAGATGGCGGCGAAGATCGCGAAAATCGATCCCCCGAAGAGCACGTAGTGGATGTGGGCGACGATGAAGTAGGTGTCGTGGATGAAGATGTCGACCGGCGTCGACGCCATGAAGATGCCGGAGAGGCCCCCGATCACGAACATGGCAACGAAGCCGAGCGCGAACAGCATCGGGACGGTGAAGCGGATGTTCGCCCGGTAGAGCGTGCCCAGCCAGTTGAAGGTCTTGATGGCGGAGGGCACGGCGATGACCATCGTGGAGATCATGAAGCTCGTACCGAGCGTCGGGTTCATGCCGCTCTGGAACATGTGGTGGCCCCACACGATCCAGCTGAGGAACGCGATGCCGATGATCGAGAACGCCATGGCGCGATAGCCGAAGATCGGCTTGCGCGCGAAGACGGACAGGATGTCCGAGGCGATGCCCATGGCGGGCAGGATCATGATGTAGACCTCGGGATGGCCGAAGAACCAGAAGAGGTGCTGCCAGAGGAGCGGCTCACCGCCGCCCGCCGGCAGGAAGAAGCTGGTGCCGGCCAGGCGATCCATGAGCAGCATGGCGAGCGCCGCCGTCAGAACGGGCAGGGCGAGCAGGAGGAGGATCGCCGTGATGAAGAGCGCCCAGATCGTGAGCGGCATGCGAAAGTACGTCATGCCGGGAGCGCGCATGTTGATGATCGTCGTGATGTAGTTGATCGAGCCCATCAGCGACGACATGCCGAGGACGATGATGCTGATGCACCAGAGGTTCTGACCCCACGTGACGCCGGTATAGGTCGGCACCGCCGAGAGCGGCGCGTAGGACGTCCAGCCGCCGGCCGCCGCGCCTCCTGGCACGAAGAACGCCGCCAGCATGATCACGCCCGCGACCGCGCCGACCCAGAACGACAGCATGTTGAGAACGGGAAACGCCATGTCGCGCGCCCCGATCATGAGCGGAATGAGGAAGTTCCCGAAGCAGCCGACCAGGATCGGCATCACCACGAAGAAGATCATGATCGTGGCGTGCATGGTGAAGACGGCGTTGTAGAACTCGGGCGGCATGTGGCCGTCGAACATGTAGGGCTCGGGGATCCAGTGGGTGAGAGGGATCTCCGACTCGGGCCACGCGAGCTCCCAGCGCATCATCATGGCCAGGGCGCCACCGATGATCATCATGAAGAGCGCCATGAAGAGGAACTGGCGGCCGATCATCTTGTGGTCGGTGGAGAAGAGGTACGTGCGCACGAATCCGAGCTCGTGATGCTCGGCGTGGGCGGCGTGAGCCTCCTTGGCGTGTGCCGGCGACGTCATCGGGTCGATCCTTTCCTTAGGAAGGCCACTGTTCCTTGATCCAGGACTTGTATTCGTCGGCCGACTGTACGGTTACGTGGCCGAGCATGCCGGAATGACCGAATCCGCAGAGCTCCGCGCAAGGCAGCTCGTAGACGCCCGGCTGCGTCGCCTGGAACCAGATCTCGATGACGCGGCCGGGGACGGCGTCCTGCTTCAAGCGGAAGGAGGGGACGAAGAAGCTGTGGATCACGTCCTTGGAGGTCAGGCGGACGCGGACGACCTCATTCACAGGAACGTGCAGATCGTTCTCGATCATCTTGTCGTCGTCGGTGTCGAACTTCCCGTCCGGACCGGGATACAGGATCTCCCAGTTGAACTGCTTGGCGGTGATCTGCACCACCGCCATGTTTGGGCTGGTCGGGTGCGTGTGGCGGATCTGATCCCAGGTCGCCCGGCTCATGAAGCCGAGCATGATCAGGATGAGCGCCGGCACGATCGTCCATAGGATCTCGAGCGTCGTGTTGCCGTGCGAGTACTCCGCCTTCCGGCCTTCACGGTGCCGGTAGAGGAAGAGGAATACGAGCATCGTGACCTGGACCAAGACCCAGGTGATGCCGGTGATGTAGAAGATCAGGTAGAAGAGCCGATCGACATCACCACCAAACGTCGAGACATTCGGCGGAAGCCACCAGTCCAGCATCTGGGTGCACCCATCCTTTTCTGGCGTCGATGTTCAGTCAGGGAGATGCCGCGGATCAGCTGTCTCTCGTCGCGGCACCGAGAAGGCGCACGAACGACCCAGCCTCCTGGTCAGCGATTCTCCCCCCGAACCTGTTCGCGCCCAAATGAACGCCGCTCTGTATCCAAAAAGGAAGAGGACCGCAAGCATTTGTTCTCGTTGACATCACGGACCGCCATTGTTACGCAGAACACATGGAGCACATGAGTGGACTGGATCAGTTCCTCGACATCTTGCTCAAGCCGGACAACATCCCCATCGCCGGCATGCTCCTGCTGGTCTTCTTCTTCACCTGGGTTGGTCTGAAGCAGGCACGCCGCAACGATCAGCTGATCGAGCAGGGCCGCACGGACGAGATCCTGAAGGAGATGCAGAAATAGCCCCTGGCGGCCGCCTCGCGGCCGCCGTACCCTCGTTTCGGGAGATCGTCGCGCATGCCCTTCACGATCGTCGCGGAGAACTGCACCGGCTGCACCGCGTGTGAGAAGCGTTGTCCCACCCGCGCCATCAGCGGAGACCCCAAGAAGGCCTTTTTCATCGAGCCCGCGCTCTGCATCGACTGCGGCGCGTGCGGCGTCATCTGCCCCGACGAGGCCATCCTCGACACCTGGGGCAACGTGACCATGGTGCTGAAGCGCGACGAGCGCCCCATTGCGATCGTGCACCCCGACAACTGCAACGGCTGCGGCGTCTGCATCGACGTCTGTCCATTCGACTGCATCTACCCGTCGCCGACGAACGGCCCGGAGTACCTCGGCATGGTCGCGGTGAACGAGAAGACCTGCGTGGGCTGCAAGCTGTGCGAGGAAGTCTGCGGCTGGGACGGCATCTACATCATGCCGGGCGGCGAGAAGAGCGCGTTCCTCGAGTCCGTGAGCTGAGCTAATCCGCTCGCTGCGCTCGCGGGAGGCGCCGCGAGCGGAGTACATTCCGCCCGCGGCGCCCTCGTCATCTCTCGTCGTCGGCGACGGTCGTCAGCCGCACGTGTTGCCGTCGCAGAACGCGCTCGTGCAGTCGCCGCCGCAGACGCACGGGCCGCCAAATCCGTTGGGCGCGCAGACCCCTGCGACGCACGAGCCGCTCGTGCAGTCGGTGTCGAAGCCGCACACCCCGGTGGCGCAGTTCGCCTGGCAGATTCCGCCCTGGCAGTTCTGGCTGGTGCAGTCGCCGCCGCAACTGCAGGCGCCGCCGATGCCGACGGGCTGACAGAGACCGCCGTCGCAGAAGTTGCTGAAGCAATCGCCGCCGACCGCGCAGGCGCCACCGGCGCAGGCCTGCTGGCAGGTGCCGCCGTCGCAGGACTGGGTCGTGCAGTCGCCGCCGCACGAGCATGCGCCGCCCGCGTTGACCGCCTGGCAGGTACCCATGTCGCAGGTGCCGCTCGTGCAGTCGCCGTTGACCGCGCACTGCCCGCCGGCACAGACCGCCCCGCAGGCGCTGCCGTCGCAGAAGCCGCTCGTGCAGTCGCCCCCGCATACGCAGGTGCCGCCCGCGTTGACGGGTTGGCAGGTATCGGAGTCGCAGACGCCAGTCGTGCAGTCGCCGCTGCCGGTACACGGAGCGCCGGCGCAACCCACGGTCGCCGTCGGTGACGGCGTCGGCTCGCTCGGTGTCGCGGTCTCGCTCGGCGTCTCCGTCGGGGTGGCGGTCTCCGTCGGGGTTGGCGTTTCGGCCGGGGTTGCCGTCTCGGTCGGGGTTGCCGTCTCGGTCGGGGTTGCCGTCTCGGTTGGGGTTGGCGTTTCGGCCGGGGTCGCCGTCTCGGTCGGCGTCGGGGTTTCGGTCGGCGTCGGGGTCTCCGCCGGGGTCGCGGTCTCGGTAGGTGTCGGCGACTCGGTCGGGCTCGCGGTCGCCGCGGCGACCGTGGGGCTCGGGGTCACCGTGGGCGTTGCGGTCGGAGCCGTTGCCGGTAGCGCGGGCACGCACAGCTCGGTCGCGCGGTGCAGATCGAGGGTGTCGGGATGCGGACCGAATTGATTGTCGATCAGCACGTCTCCCGGAGGGACAGCGAACCGGCGCCGGATCTCGTAGCAGAGCAGCGAGGTGGTCGAGTCGATGATGCCCTCGCCGTTCTTGTCTGCTGGCGCGCACAGCCGGACCGGCTTCTTGATGTCGGCCATGAACGTCTCGAACTGATTGGCGATGGCCAGGCCGGCGGCGCGGAATCGGGCGCCTGCCACGCGATAGCACTTGAAATGGTCGAGTCCGGGAGCGAGCGGAGCAGGTGGCGTGCCGATCCCTTTGGCGCTCGGCACCAGGATGAAATCCGGTCGCACGAGGTCGAGTGTGTGGGACCCGAACTGATCGATCACGGCCACGTTTCTCTGGCGCACGAAACGCGGCGTCGTCTGCCGGATTCGGTAGCCGGCGAGATGCCCGGGGTGCGTCGGCGCGTTGGGATCCTCGCCGTTCTTGTCGGCGGGAGCGCACAGGCGATGCGGACGGCCGACGTCGACCGTTCCCGCACTGAAGCCGTCGTCGAGCGTGACGCTCACCCGCGGCGCCGTTCCGCCATGCGCCTCGTAGCACGAGAAGTGGTCGAGCGCGGCGGCCGCCGCCGGCGTCGGCGACTCCGTAGGCGTCGGGGTAGCCGTCGGACTCGCTGGCGGTCCGCCCGCCGAGATCGGGCTCTGCTCGATCATGGTCGTTCCGACGAGCATCGACGCGGCGATGGTGAAGAGAAGAAAGGCCGAGCTTCGGCCGGCTGTGCCCCATGACGCGCGAACGCGCGCGAATCGACCGGTGTACGCTTTCATTGCGGATTCTCCCTGGCTGCGTGGTCGTCATCCGTGACGACGCGCCATCGCATGCCCTCGGAGAGGCGATCCGTCAATCTTTTTTTTGAGGTGTTCGAGATCGCACGCGCTGCGATGCGCGGCTGGATCGATCGTGCGCCGGCTCGGATCACGCCCACGACAGGAGCGAGCACCGAAACGCGTGCTGCGGAGCAATTGCGCACCATGGGCGCCTCGAGCGCGAGACACGGGTCGTCCGCGCCGCGATCGTCAACGGAGCTAGATCACTTTGTTCAGCGCGTACTCGATGATGCCGACCGCGCCGGCGTGCATCAGCTTCGGGATCAACTCGCGGACCACGCTCTCCTCGATGACGCTCTCCACCGAGAGCCAGTCGGTGCCGTGGAGGTGCGAGATCGTCGGTGCGGTGATGCTCGGAAGCAACGCAACGATGGTCTCGAGTCGATCCTTGGGAGCGTTGAGCTTGAGCCCGACCTTGGTTTCGGCCTGCAGGGCGCCGAGGAGCAGCAGACCGATCTGCTCGATCTTCTCGCGCTTCCACGGATCCGCCAGCGCCGCGTGGTTGGCGATGAGCTGCGGGTTCGACTGGAAGAGCTCGCACACGATGCGAAGCCCGTTGGCGCGCAGGGTGCTGCCCGTTTCGGTGACCTCGACGATCGCGTCGACCAGGCCCTCGGCCGCCTTCGCCTCGGTGGCGCCCCAGGAGAACTCGACCTCGACCTCGATCTTGCGTTCCGCGAAGAAGCGTCGCGTATAGTTTACGAGCTCGGTTGCGATCTTCTTGCCCTGCAGGTCTTCGGCACGCTGGACGGGCGAGCGCTCGGGCACGACCAGCACCCAGCGCGTCGGTCGGAGCGAGGCCTTCGAGTAGACGAGGTCGCGGATCACCGCGACGTTGGAGCCGTTCTCGACGATCCAGTCGTGTCCGGTGATGCCGGCGTCGAGCGTACCCGACTCGACGTAGCGGGCCATCTCCTGGGCGCGGATCAGGTTGCAGCGCAGTGCTGGATCGTCGACGGAAGGGAAGTAGCTGCGATCGCCCCCTTTGATCCGCCAGCCACTCTTACGGAACAGCTCGACGGTCGCCTCCTCGAGGCTGCCCTTCGGAATGCCGAGCCGGAGGACGCTCATGACTTCTTCGGATAGAGCGTGGCCGGATCGACGACGCGCTCGGCGACGACGCGCCAGGTGCCGCTGTCGAGACGGCGGAAGAAGCAGCTCTCATAGCCCTCGTGGCAGGCGGCGCCGCCTTGCTGCACGACGCGCAGCAGGAGCGTGTCGCCGTCGCAGTCGACGTGGATGGCGCGCACGAGCTGGCGATTCCCGGAGGTCTCGCCCTTGACCCAGAAATCGCGGCGCGAGCGGCTCCAGTAGGTCGCGTAGCCGCTCGCGACCGTGCGCTCGAACGCCGCCCGGTTCATGTAGGCGAGCATGAGGATGGTGCCGCTGGCATCGTCCTGCACGACCACCGGGACGAGACCGTCCCCTTTGCTGAAATCGATCACGTCGGACATCCGTCCATGTGTACAATAGGGTGTGGAGGGCGGCAAATTCGCGTTCGCGCGGCTGGGCGCGGCCGAGGGCCCCGTTGCGGGAGGCGCCGCGTTTCGCGTAAAGCTCGGGCGGATGGCGGCGCGCGACGCATGAAGCTCGCGGAACTTGCCGAGCGTCTCCGCTGCGAGTTGCGTGGTGACGGTACGATCGAGGTTCGCGCCGTGCGCTCGCTCGAGGAGGCCGGCCCGGGCGACGTCGCGTTCCTCGCCAATCCTCGCTACGCGAGCCAGGCGGCGACGACCAAGGCGTCCGCGATCATCGTCCCGGCGGACGCGGGGGATCTGCCGTGCGCGACGCTGCGGACGGCGAACCCCTATCTGGCGTTCGCGGAGGTGCTGGGGCTCTTCCACGTACCACGCCAGCCACCGCCCGGGATTCATCCGACGGCCGTCGTCGCGGCGGACGCACGCATCGCGGAGCCGGCCTCGATCGGCGCGTACGCGGTGATCGGCGACGGCGTCGAGATCGGCGCCGGCGCGACCATCCACCCCCACGTGACGATCTACCCCGGCGTGCGCATCGGCCGGTCGTTCACGGCACACGCCGGCGTCGTGGTCCGCGAGGACGTCGTGATCGGCGATCGGGTGGTACTGCACTCGGGCGTCGTGCTCGGCGCGGACGGTTTCGGCTTCGCGCCGACGCCGCAGGGCGCGGTGAAGATCCCGCAGACGGGCAACGTCGTCGTCGAGGACGACGTCGAGATCGGCGCCAACACCACCGTCGACCGCGCCACGCTCGGAGCCACGATGATCCGCCGCGGCGCCAAGCTCGACAACCTGGTGATGGTCGGCCACAACTGCGAGGTCGGCGCGCATTCCTTCCTCGCCGCGCAGGTCGGTCTCGCCGGTTCGACCAAGATCGGCCGCGGCGTGCAGATGGGCGGGCAGGCGGGCGCAGCCGGGCATCTCACCATTGGCGACGGCGTGCAGGTGGTGGCGCAGAGCGGGGTGCCGAACTCGGTTCCGGCCGGTCGCATCGTCGGCGGCTATCCGGCGATGGAGGTGACGCGCTGGCGCCGCATCTCCGCGGCGCTGCTCCGCCTTCCCGAGCTGCTGCAACGCGTGCGCCGTCTCGAGCGTACCGTGGCGGGGCGGTCCACCCCGGACGACCGCGGCGGCGACTGACGGCGCCCCGGCGGGGCCGCTTGTGCCCTCCGCCGACCGGCACATATATATTGATCGAGACGCATCACGGCGGCGTCGGGACGTATGAAGATTCAACTGCGCGACATCCTCGCCGTCCCCACGGAGCTGGCGTACCGCGAACCGATCGCGGACCTGAACGCCCTCCTGCACAACGGCATCTGCGACTACGAGTTCGCGGAGCCGCTCGACGTCGAGATCGCCTTCTCGCGCTCGCTCGCCGATCTCTTCTTCGACGGGCGGGTGCGGGGCGTCGCGACGGCCTTCTGTGCCCGCTGTCTCGCGACCTTCCAGGCCGATGTGGACAAGGAATTCTCCGTGGTCCTACGGCCCGAGACGCGTCTGAGCGGCGAGCACGAGCTCAAAGCCGACGACCTCGCGGACTCCTTCTATAGGGGAACGGAGGTCGACGTGACGCGGCTCGTCTACGAGCAGGTGCTGCTCGCCTTGCCGACTCGGCCGCTCTGTGATGAAAAATGCCTCGGCCTGTGCCCCCAGTGCGGTGTCAACCGCAACCTGGCCGACTGTACGTGCACCGTCGAAACCGGCGACCCACGGCTGTCGGTATTGCGCGGGCTGAAGATCGACGGCCCCCGCTGAGGGCGCCGGGGAGGGGTCATGGCGGTACCCAAGCGAAGAACCTCGAGCACGAAACGCGACAAACGGCGGGCCCACGACGCCCTGACGCCGGCGAGCTGGATCACCTGTCCGAGCTGCCAGGAGCCGATGCTGCGCCACCGCGCCTGCGCGCACTGCGGGGAGTATCGCGGTCGCAAGGTGCTCAACGTCCAAGAGGCCTGAAGTCGGGCGAGCCAGCCCCGCGGCACCGCAGGCCGTGCTCCCCTCCGCTCTTCTGTTTCCCGGTCAGGGCTCGCAGCGTGTCGGGATGGGCCGGCGCCTGGCGAGCGAGCATCGCGCCGCGCGCCTCGCGTTCGAGGAGGCCGACGAGGCCCTCGGCACCCGCTTGAGCCGGCTGTGCTTCGAGGGACCCGGGGAAGACCTCGTGCGCACCGAGAACGCCCAGCCCGCGATCCTGGCGACCAGCATTGCCGGCTACCGGGCGGCGGCCGAGGCGATCGACGTCCGTCCGTCGTGGCTCGCCGGCCACAGTCTCGGCGAGTACAGCGCCCTGGTGGTCGCCGGCGCGCTCCGGTTCGCCGATGCGCTCCGCCTGGTGCGCCTGCGCGGCCAGCTCATGCAGTCCGCGGTGCCCGAGGGCGTCGGCGCGATGGCGGCGGTGATCGGGCTCGCGGACGATGCAGTCGCCGAGCTCTGCGCGCGCGCCAGCGGGGGGGACGAGATCGTCGAGCCTGCCAATTTCAACGGCGCCGGACAGATCGCGATCGCCGGCCACCGGGCCGCGGTCGATCGTGCCGTCGCGGCGGCGCGCGATCTCGGAGCGCGCACGGTGGGACTCGCCGTGAGCGCGCCGTTCCACTGCCGGCTCATGGCCCCCGCGGCCGCGGGGCTGGCGCGCGCGCTCGACGAGGTCGAGATCGGGGCGCTGACGCTGCCGGTCATCGCCAACGTCGACGCCGCCCCCAACGACGACGCCCGGCGCGTCCGTCCGCTGCTGGTGACGCAGGTGACGGCGCCGGTGCGCTGGGCGCAATCGATGGCCGCGCTCGCCGAGCTCGGCTGCGTGCGCGCCTTCGAGATCGGTCCCGGGCAGGTGCTGACGCGGCTCGTGCAGCGCATGCAGCTCGGGATCGAGGCGAGCGCCGCCGGCGAAGGCGAGGGCTGGGCGGCGCTGGCGAGCGTCGCGTGAGCGGCGTCCTCGAGGGCAAGCTCGCCCTCGTGACGGGCGCATCGCGCGGCATCGGCGCGGCGATCGCCCGCGACCTGGCGAAGAGCGGCGCGCGAGTGGTCGTGAACTACCGCGAGCGACGCGAGGCTGCGGAAGCCGTCGTCGCGGAGATCGCGGCGGCGGGCGGCATTGCGGAGGCGGTTGGTTTCGACGTTGCGGACGCCACCGGGGTCGAGACCGCGGTGAAGGATGTCGCGGCGCGCCTTGGCAACGTGGAGATTCTAGTCAATAATGCCGGCGTTTCGGCGGACGGGCTCATCCTTCGGACGGGCGAGGAAGCATGGGATCGGGTCCTCGACGTCAACCTCAAGGGGGTTTTCCACTGCACGAAGGCCGTCACGCGCGGCATGATGCGGGCCCGGGCCGGCCGGATCATCAACGTGAGCTCCGTCGCCGGCTTCATGGGTAATACGGGACAAGCGACGTATGCGGCCGCGAAGGCAGGCGTGATCGGCTTCACAAAAGCCGCGGCCCGCGAGCTCGCCTCCCGTGAAATTACCGTGAATGCCGTCGCCCCGGGACTCATCGCGACGGACATGTTAGAGGGAATGCAGGCCGCCGCTCGTGACATGGTGACGGCGCTCATACCGTTGCAGCGTCTCGGACGGCCGGAAGACGTCGCGGCGGCGGTGACCTTTCTCGCCGGCCCGGGTGGAGCGTACATCACCGGCCAGGTCATTCACGTCAACGGCGGATTGTACGTGTGAGGAGGAAGCATGGCGTCACCGGTTGAGACCAAGGTACGGGAAATCATCTGCGAGCAGCTCGGCGTGAGCGAGGAAGAGGTCACGCCGGAAGCGTCGTTCATCGAAGACCTCGGCGCCGACTCGCTCGACATCGTCGAACTGGTGATGGCGCTGGAGGAGGAGTACGAGATGGAGATCTCCGACGAAGATGCGGAGAAGATCCGGACCGTACAGGACGTCGTCAACTATATTGAAAGTCATAAATGATATTCGCCCCGTGCGGCGCGCGCTTCGCGCGCGTCCTCCGATGGCGGTCGGCGCGCGGGGTGAACCCGCGCGCCTCCCTTCGCGCCTTCGGCGCGTCGGGTAGGGGTGTGTCGTGAGCGGTGCCCTTGAGCGCACCGATCCCGAGGTGTTTGCGTCGATCGAGCGGGAGACGCAGCGGCAGCGGGACAACCTCGAGCTGATCGCGTCGGAGAACATCGTCAGCGAGGCGGTGCTCGAGGCGCAGGGGTCCGTCCTCACGAACAAATACGCCGAGGGCTATCCGGGCAAGCGGTACTACGGCGGCTGCGAGTTCGTCGACGAGATCGAGCGGCTCGCCATTGCGCGCGCGGTCGAGCTCTTCGGTGCGGAGCACGCCAACGTGCAGGCGCACTCCGGCTCGCAGGCCAATATGGCCGTGTACTTCTCGCAGCTCGTGCCGGGCGACACGATCCTCGCCATGAACCTGAGCCACGGCGGTCACCTCACGCACGGCAGCCCGGTCAACTTCTCGGGCAAGTTCTTCAAGATCGTGCCGTACGGCGTGCGCGAGTCCGATCAGCGGCTCGACTACGACCAGCTCGCGGCGCTGGCGCGCGAGCATCGTCCGAAGCTCATCGTCGCCGGCTACAGCGCGTATCCCCGTGAGCTCGACTTCAAGGCTTTCCGCGCGGTCGCCGACGAGGTCGGCGCGCTGCTCATGACCGACATGGCCCACTTCGCCGGCCTGGTCGCCGCGGGCATCCATCCGTCGCCGGTGCCGTACTGCGACTTCGTCACCAGCACGACGCACAAGACCCTGCGCGGTCCGCGCGGCGGCCTGATCCTCTGCACCGAGCGCCACGCGAAGGCGCTCAACTCCTCGATCTTCCCCGGCAACCAGGGCGGCCCGCTGATGCACGTGATCGCCGCCAAGGCGGTCGCCTTCAAAGAGGCGCTGACGCCGGCGTTCAAGGACTACCAGCGCCAGATCGTCGCCAACGCCAAGGCTCTGGCCGCGGCCCTCCTGGAGCGTGGGTTCCACCTGCTGACCGGGGGCACGGACGTGCACCTGATGATGCTCGACCTGCGCGGCAGCGAGCTCACCGGCAAGATCGCCGAGGAGACGCTCGACAAGGCCCGCATCACCGTCAACAAGAACACGGTGCCGTTCGACACCCGCTCGCCGATGGTGACGAGCGGCGTGCGCATCGGAACCCCGGCGGTGACGACACGGGGCATGCGCGAGGCGGAGATGGTGCAGATCGCGGACGTGATCGCCCGCGCGCTGCAGCACGTCGGCGACGACGCGGCGCTGGCCGCGATCGGCGACGAAGTGGCGACGCTCTGCCGGCGCTTTCCGATCTACGCCCGGCGGTGAGCGTATCGTGAGGGGCGCGCGCGATCCCGGGCGTGGGCGTCGCGGAGCCGCGCGTTGAAGTGCCCGTTCTGTCGAGACCTCGAGAACAAGGTCATCGACTCGCGCCTGGCACAGGAGGGCGACGTCATCCGCCGTCGCCGCGAGTGCCTCGAATGCCACCGCCGCTTCACCACCTACGAGCGCGCCGAGGATGCGCTGCCCATGGTGGTGAAGAAGGACGGCCGGCGCGAGAGCTTCGACCGCATGAAGATCGTGGCGGGGCTGAAGCGCGCCTGCGAGAAGCGGCCGGTCTCGATGGAGCAGATCGAGGCGATCGTCGATCGCATCGAACGGCGTTTGCAGGAGCGCGGCGAGCGCGAGCTGGCGAGCTCGGTCGTGGGCGAGGCGGTGATGCGTGAGCTGCACGGCCTCGACACGGTCGCGTACGTGCGCTTCGCCTCCGTCTACCGCTCGTTCCAGGACATCGGCGAGTTCATGGAGGAGCTCGAGCAGCTGATCAAGGAGCGGCGCGGCGAGCGACAGGGGGAGAAGCGCGGCGAGAAGCGCGGACGGAAGCCGCGGGTCCGCTGACGCATGCCACGCCGCCCGCCGCGAGACGAGGACGACGCACGCTTCATGGCGCGCGCCGTCGCGCTCGCGCGCCGCGGTCTCGGGCGGACGAGCCCCAATCCTCCCGTGGGAGCGGTCGTGGTGCGCGCCGGCCGCATCATCGGCGAGGGATGGCATCGACGCGCCGGCGGCCCACATGCGGAAGTGGTGGCGTTGCGCCAGGCCGGCACGGCGGCGCGCGGCGCGACGCTCTACGTGACGCTCGAGCCGTGCAGCCACCACGGACGGACGCCTCCCTGTGCCGATGCGGTGATCGCCGCCGGCGTCGCGCGCGTCGTCGCCGCCGTGGGCGATCCCAATCCGCAGGTGCGCGGCCGCGGGCTGCGCAAGCTGCGCGCGGCGCGCATCCGGACCGAGACCGGCGTGCTGGCCGACGAGGCGGGGGAGGTGTCCGCATGGTGGCGGCACTTCGTCGTGCAGCGCCGGCCCTACGTGTTGCTGAAACTGGCGGCGACGCTCGACGGCCGTATCGCCACCGCGCGCGGCGAGTCACGTTGGGTGAGCGGGGCGCCGGCGCGGCGCTTCGTGCACGCGCTGCGGGATCGCGTCGACGCGGTGATGGTCGGCGCGGGCACGGTGCTGGCGGACGATCCGGCGCTGACGTGCCGCGTGCGCGGCGGGCGCGATCCGCTGCGCGTCGTCGTCGACGGGCGGCTGCGGATCGGGCCGCGGGCGCGCGTCGTGCGCCAACGGTCGGCGGCCGCGACCCTGGTGGCAACGACGGAGGCGGCGAGCGTGCGCCGGCGCAGGGCCCTCGTCGCGGCCGGGGCGGAGGTGCTGCTGTTCCCCGGACGCGGCGGACGCATGCGCATCGGCGCGTTGCTCGCGGCGCTGGGGGCACGGGGGGTGGTGAGCGTCCTCGTGGAGGGAGGCGGCGACCTTGCGGCGGCGATGTTGCGGGAGCGGGTGGTGGACCGCCTGCTGCTGGTGTCGGTGCCCCGCCTCCTCGGCGGTGACGCCCGTCCCATGCTCGGCGCCCTGGGCATCGCCCGCCTGGCGCGCACGCCGCGTCTGGTCGACGCCCGCGTGATCCGGCTGGGGTCGGATCTCCTCTGGGAGGGAGCGGTGCAATACTAGCGGGGAGCCGCTATAGTACCGATCCCTATGGCGTCGCCCATCGAAGATTTCCTGCCCGATCTGCGCGCGGGAAAGATGGTCCTCCTGATCGACGAGCAGGAGGGCGACGGCGCGCTTTGCCTCGCCGCCGAGCGGGTCACGCCGCAGGCGGTCAACTTCCTCGCCACCCACGCGCGCGGGCTCGTCAGCGTGGCGCTCACCGAGGGGCGGATGCGGCACCTCGGCATTCCGCTGCTGGCGGCACCCGGGGGGAAGGGGCAGCCAGCCTACGGAGCGTCGATCGAGGCCAGGCAGGGCGTCACGACCGGCATCTCCGCGGCCGACCGGGCGCGTACCATCGCGGTGGCGGTTGCCGACGGTGCCGGTCCGGGTGATCTCGCGATGCCCGGCCACGTCGTGCCGATCCAGATCCAGCGCGGCGGAGTGCTCGCACGCATGCGCCATCCCGAGGGCGCCGTCGACCTGATGCGGCTCGCAGGACTGAAGCCCGCCGCGGTGCTCTGCACCGTGCTCTGCGACGACGGGTCGGTCGCCCAGCGCGGCGATCTCGCGGCGCTGGCGCGTGAGCACGGCATCAAGTCGGCGACCCTGGCGCAGCTCGCCGCGTATCGGTTGCGCAGCGAGCTGCTGGTCGAGCGCACGCTCGAGGCCGATTTCACCAGCGCCAGCGGCGCGACCTATCGCGCCATCGTGTACCGCAACGCCGTCGACCGCCATGAGCACATGGCGCTGGTCAAAGGCGTGCCGCGCGCCGCCGAGCCCGTTCTCGTGCGCGTGCATTCGCAGTGCCTCACCGGTGACGTCTTCGGATCGGAGCGCTGCGATTGCGGCGACCAGCTGCACCACGCGATGGAGCTGATCGAAACTCTCGGGCAGGGCGTGCTGATCTACATGCATCAGGAGGGGCGGGGCATCGGCCTGGCGAACAAGATCCGCGCCTATGCCCTGCAGGACCGCGGGCGCGACACGGTCGAGGCCAATCTCGAGCTCGGCTTCGAGTCGGACCTGCGGGACTACGGCATCAGCGCGCAGATCCTGCGCGATCTCGGCGTGCGCAAGGTACGCCTGCTGACCAACAACCCGCGCAAGGTGGTCGGGCTGCAGGACTACGGGATCGAGGTCGTCGAGCGGCTGCCGCTCGAGGTGCCGGCGCGCAGCGGCAACATCGCGTATCTGCGCACCAAGCAGCAGAAGCTCGGCCATCTCTTCAGCGGCCTCAAGCTCATCAGCTGATCGTCATGGCCGTGCGCGAATTCACGGGGTCACTCGAAGGGGCCGGGCTGCGCATCGGGATCATCGTGTCGCGCTTCAATCGCACGGTCACGGAGTCGCTGCTGCGCGGGGCGCTGGAGGCGCTCGAGCGCCACGGCGTCGCGACGGAGGACGTGACCGTCGCGCACGTCCCGGGCGCCTTCGAGGTGCCGTTCGCGGCGCGCCGCCTGGCCGCTGCCGGCCGCTATGACGCGCTGGTCTGCCTCGGCGCGGTCGTGCGCGGCGACACGCCGCACTTCGAGTACATCGCCTCCGAGGTCACGCGCGGCCTCGGGCGGATCATGGCGGACCATGGTCTGCCGGTCGCGTTCGGTGTGCTCACCACCGATACCATCGAGCAGGCGCTGGATCGCGCCGGCGCCCACCACGGCAACAAGGGCTACGAGGCGGCGGTGACGGCGATCGAGATGGCGCGCCTCGGCCGTGTGCTCGGGTAAGCGATGACCGGGACCCGGCGGCGCGGCCGCGAGCTCGCGTTGCAAGCGCTCTATCAGCTCGACGTGACGGGCGGCGACGTGCAGACGGGCGCAGGCGACCTGTGGCGACATTTCGGCGAGGACGAGCAGCCGGCGCACATCGAGGAGTCGCGCGCGTTCGCCGCGGAGCTGGTCGAGGGCGTCGTCGCCATGCGCCCGCGCCTCGACGAGCTGATCACGGCCAGCGCGGCGCATTGGCGCCTCGACCGCCTGTCGCAGATCGACCGCAACATCCTGCGGCTCGGCGCCTACGAGATCGTCGGGCGGATCGACGTGCCGGCGAGCGTCGCCATCGACGAGGCGATCGAGATCGCGAAGCGTTTCGGCAGCGAAGACTCGCCGACGTTCGTGAACGGCGTGCTCGATCACATCGCGACGGTCGCGGGCGCAAAGGAGGGCCGGCGTGAGCTCTAGCGCGGCGCCCCCCGACGCCCGCTACGATCCGCAGGCCGTGGAGACGCGCTGGCAGGAGCGATGGGCGGCGCAACGCACCCACGCGGCGACGACCGATCCGGCGCGCCCGAAGTTCTATTGCCTCGAGATGTTCCCGTACCCCTCCGGGCGCATCCACATGGGGCATGTCCGCAACTACACGATCGGCGACGTCGTGGCCCGCCAGCGCCGCATGCGCGGTTTCAACGTGCTGCACCCGATCGGCTGGGATGCGTTCGGCTTGCCGGCCGAGAACGCCGCGATCGAACGCGGCATCCATCCCGCGATCTGGACGCGCGACAACATCGGCTACATGCGTACCCAGCTGCGGCGCATGGGCTTCAGCTATGACTGGGACCGCGAGCTCGCCACCTGCGACCCGCGCTACTACCGCTGGGAGCAGGAGTTTTTCCTGGCGATGCTGGAGCGCGGCCTCGCGTATCGCCGCAAGTCGCTGGTCAACTGGTGCGCGCGCTGCCAGACGGTGCTCGCCAACGAGCAGGTCGAGGATGGGCGCTGCTGGCGCTGCGAGTCGGTCGTCGAGGAGCGCGAGCTCGAGCAGTGGTTCCTGCGCATCACCGCCTACGCCGAGGAGCTGCTCGCCGCCTGCGACGCGCTGCCGGGCTGGCCCGAGAAGGTCCTCACGATGCAGCGCAACTGGATCGGCAAGAGCGTCGGCGCCGAGCTGACGTTCCCGCTCGCCGATCGCGAGGGCGGCATCACCGTCTTCACCACCCGTCCCGACACGGTCTTCGGCGCGACGTTCGTGAGCGTGGCCGTCGAGCACCCGCTGGTCGGCACCCTCTCGGCGGGGACCCCGCACGAGGCGGCCGTCACCGAGTTCGTCCGCCGGGTGCGGGCGCTGCCGCAGGCGGAGCGCGCCGAGGGCAAGGACGGCGTCTTCCTCGGCGCCTACTGCCGCAACCCGTTCACCGGCGCGCGCCTGCCGATCTACGCCGCCAGCTTCGTGCTGATGGCGTACGGCGCGGGCGCCGTCATGGCGGTGCCGTGCCACGATCAGCGCGATTTCGAGTTTGCCCGCACCCACGACCTGCCGATGCGCGTCGTCGTGCAGCCGGAGAACGCCGCGCCGCTCGAGCCGGCATCGATGACCGAGGCGTACGTCGATGCGGGGCGGCTCGTCTCCTCGGGACCGTTCGATGGCCTCGCGAGCGAGGACGCGAAGGTCGCGATCACGGCGGCGGCGGAGCAGGGCGGCTTCGGCCGGGCGACCACGAAGTATCGCCTGCGTGACTGGGGCGTGTCGCGCCAGCGCTACTGGGGCGCGCCCATCCCGGTCGTGTACTGCGACGCCTGCGGCGTCGTGCCGGTGCGGCACGAGGATCTGCCGGTCGTGCTGCCCACCGACGTCGAATTCTCCGGCACGGGCGGGTCACCGCTCGCCAAGCTCGAGAGCTTCGTACGTACGACGTGTCCGGGGTGCGGCGCGCCGGCGCGTCGCGAGACCGACACGTTCGACACCTTCCTCGAGTCCTCGTGGTACTTCCTGCGCTACACGTCGGTCGACGAGGACCAGCGCGCCTTCGACCCGGGCGCCATCAAGTACTGGCTGCCGGTGGATCAGTACATCGGCGGCATCGAGCACGCCGTGCTGCATCTGCTGTACTCACGGTTCTTCACCCGTGCCCTGCGCGATCTCGGCTACACGCGCGCCGAGGGCGCGCCGCCGCTCGACGAGCCGTTCACCAATCTCCTGACCCAGGGCATGGTGATCAAAGACGGCGCCAAGATGAGCAAGTCGAAGGGCAACGTCGTCGATCCCGACTACCTGGTGCAGCGCTACGGCGCCGACACGGCACGGCTCTTCTCGATCTTCGCGGCGCCGCCCGAGCGCGATCTCGAGTGGAGCGATCAAGGCGTCGAGGGCGCGTCGCGCTTCCTGCACCGGCTGTGGCGGGTGGTGGCACGGGGCGGCGCGTGGCTGCGGGAGGCGGCCGACGCGCCCGGCAACGGCGTCGACGGGGGCAGCGGCGAGGCGAAGGCGCTGCGGCGGCTCACGCATCGTACGATCAGCCGGGTCACCGAGGACGTCGAGCGCCGGCTCCACTTCAACACCGCCGTGGCGGCGATCATGGAGCTGGTGAACGGCTACGCCGAGCTCGTGCAGGAGACGGCGCCGGACGATGCGGTGCTGCGCGCCGCGGTCGCCGATGCGGTGCGTACGACCCTGGTCCTGCTGGCGCCGTTCGTGCCGCACATCGCGAGCGAGCTGTGGGAGCACGTCGGGCGCGGTGAGCTCGAGTCGGTTCCGTGGCCCGCGGTCGACGAGTCGGCGCTGGTCGAGGACTCGATCGAGATGGTGGTGCAGGTGAACGGCAAGGTGCGGGCGCGCTTCTCGATCGCCCCGGATACGCCCGACGACGACGTCCTGGCGCGCGCGCTCGCGGAGGAGCGGGTGCAGGTGCAGATCGCGGGCAAGACGATCCGCAAGACGCTGGTCGTGCCCGGCCGGCTGGTCAGCATCGTCGTGTGATGCGCGGGATGCGTGCACGGGCGATCGGGGTGCTGGCCCTGTTCGGGGTGGCCGGCTGCGGGTACGGGTTCAACGCCGGCGGCCGCACGTTCGCGCCGGAGCTGCGGACGATCGGCGTCGAGGCGCTCGCGAACGACACGCGCGAGGCGGGGCTCGAGAAGCAGGTGGCGCTCGCGATCGAGCGCGAGTTTGCGATGCGCGGACCGTTCCGCATCTCCAGTAAACCGTCGGAGGGTGATCTCCTGCTCTCGGGTACGCTGCGCCAGGCGGTCGACCGTCCGGTCGCGTTCAACAGCAAGGACGAGGTGCTGACCTACCAGACGTTGCTCACGCTCGACCTCGAGCTGCGCCGCCGGGACACGGGCGCGCTCATTTGGGCGGCAAAGGGGCTGCGCGAGACGGGCGACTTCGAGTCGGTCGCCTCCGTCATCGTGACCACCTCGTCCGAATTCCGCAGCTCCACCTTGAACGCCGAGGACCTCGGGGCCTTCACCGACATCCAACTCGCCGAGAGCCGGCGTCGCGAGACGCGGGCGCGCCTGCTGCAGTCGCTGGCGCACGACGTCTACGATCAGATCATGGAGGACTTCTGAGCGGCGCGCTGCACGTACTCGCCGAGGAGCGCCGGGGCGAGTTCGATGCGCTGCGCGCCGATCGGGCCCTGGCGGACATCCGTCGTGATCTCGAGCGCGAGGGGGGCAACGTCGCCGTCCTGAGCTACCACGGCGCCGACTGCGATCCGGACGCCATCGCCGAGGCGATCGAGACGCCGTCGCTGTTCGGCGGACGCACGTTGGTCGTGGTGCGCGGCGCCGAGGCGCTGCCGGAGCGCTCGCACGAGCGCCTCGTGCAGGCGTTGGAACGGCAGGCGCCACAGGTGACGGTCGCCTTCGTGGCGCGGGGCGCGGACCAACGCCGCCGGCTCTTCGCGCGCGTCCGTGAGCTCGGGCGCAAGGTGGCCGTCGACCACCCGCGCGCTGGCGAGATGCCCGAGTGGGCGGAGCGCTTCGCGCGCGAGCGCGGCCACCGTCTGGCCGAGGACGCGCGCGCCGTGCTGCTCGAGTGCGTCGGGCGGGATCTGCTGGTCCTCGCGAGCGAGATCGACAAGCTCGCGGCGGCGGTGCCCGCCGAGCGGCCGATCGAGGCCGCCGACGTCCTGCGGGTCAGCGCGCCCGGGCGCGAGCACGGCACCTTCGAGATGACCGACGCGGTGCTGGCGCGCGACCCGGCGCGCGCCAGCCGTCTGCTCGCGCACGCGCTCGATGAGGGCGCGCAGCCGATCGCGTTGATCGGGGCGCTGGCGGCGACCTTGAAGCCGATTCTCGCAGGCGCCGAGCTGATGGCGCAGGGACGCCGTCTGGAGGACGCGGAACGCGCCGTCGGCGTCAACCCATATCAGCGCCGGACCTTCCAGCAGGGCGTGCGCGCGTACGGGGCGCGCGAGCTGCGCCGGGCGTTCGTCCGCCTCGCCGACATCGATCTCGCGATCAAGACCGGGACGGGCGACGGACGGGCGCTTCTCGAAGACTGGGTGCTGCGGCTGTGCGCCCGGCGCGCGACGCGGAGCGCCGGGCGCGCGAGCGCCGGCCCGCGGGCGTGACGCGGCCCGGAGGGTCCGCGTTGCCGACGGGACCCGGAATGAAGACTAGGCGGTCGGGGCGGCGAGACCGCGAACGGCGCGCGTCAGGCGCGAGATCTTGCGTGACGCGGTGTTGCGGTGCAGGACGCCCTTGGTGACGGCCTTGTCGATCGCGCGGGTCGCGCTGCTCAGGCGGGTGTTCGCTTCCGCGAGGTTGTTGGCCTCGATCGACTCCCGCACGCGCTTCACGAAGGTGCGGACGCGGGAACGAATCGCCTGATTGCGCTCATGGCGCTTCACGCTTTGGCGGTGGCGCTTCTGCGCCGATGGATGCTTGTTCATCGGGGGCCTGTTAGTACCAGCCGCCCCGGGGGCCGTCAACAATGAGCGAGCGCCGCGCGATCGTGCGTGCCGCGGGGCAGGTGAGCGCGCTCACGGTCCTGTCGCGGATCATGGGCCTCGTCCGCGACGCTGTGGTGAGCGGGATCTTTGGCGCCGGGGTGGCGGCGGACGCGTTCTTCGTCGCGTATCGCATCCCGAATCTCCTCCGCCGCCTGGTGGCGGAGGGCGCGGCGAGCGCCGCGTTCGTCCCCGTGCTGACGGAGTCCCTGACGGTGCACGGACGGGCGGAGGCCGACCGGGTGGCGCGCGTGCTCTTCACGATCATGGCGGCCGTGCTGACCGTCCTCGCCCTGGTGGGGATGCTGCTCGCGGGGCCGGTCACGGGGCTCTTCGCCCCCGGGTTCGCGGCGACGCCGGGCAAGCTCGAGCTCGCCGTCCGGCTGACCCGTCTCGTCTTTCCGTACCTCGTCTTCATCGGCCTCGTGGCGGTCGCCGCGGGGGTGCTGAACAGCCTGCGCGAGTTCACCGCGCCGGCGGTGTCGCCGACCGTCCTGAACCTCGTGATGGTCGTGGCGGCGGTGGCGTTGACGCCGTGGATCGGCATCTACAGCCTCGTCGTCGGCCTCCTGCTCGGTGGCTTCGGCCAGCTGCTCACCCAGGTTCCGGCGCTGCGCCGTATGGGGGTGCCGCTCCGTCCGTTGTGGGAGCCGCGCCATCCAGCGGTGGCGCGCGTCGCGGCGCTCATGGTGCCGACGATCTTCGGCTCGGCCGTCTACCAGGTGAACGTGCTGGTCAACACGATCTTCGCGTCGCTGCTCGCGGCCGGGAGCGTATCCTATCTCTGGTACGGGGAGCGTCTCTTCGAGTTTCCCCTCGGGGTCTTCGCAGTCGCGCTCGGGACGGCCGCGCTGCCGACCTTCGCGACCCTGGCACGGCGCGACGATGCCGAGTTCCGCGAGACGGTGGCGTTTGCGCTGCGCCTCGTGAACGTGCTCGCGCTGCCGGCGGCGGTCGGCCTCGCCGTCGCGGCCGGCCCGCTGACCTCGGTCCTGCTGCAGCGCGGGGCGTTCGGCGCGCACGAGACGCAGGAGACGGCGCTCGCCGTGCGCTGCTTCGCGCTCGGGCTCTGGTCGGTGGCGACGGTGCGCACGCTCGTTCCGGCGTTCTATGCGCTGCAGGACACGCGCAGCCCGGTATGGGCGGCGACGGGAGCGCTCGCCGCCAACCTCGTCGGTATCGCGCTGTTCGTGGGGCCATTGCCCGCGGGCCGCGCGGAGCACGGTGCGCTCGCGTCGATGGTCGAGACCTGCGCCGTGCTGCATTTACGCCACGGCGGTCTGGCGCTGGCGACGGCGCTCGCCGGCACCGTCAATCTGGCGCTCCTCTGCCTCGCCTTCCGGCGGCGGGTGCGCGGTTTTCCGTGGACGGGTTGGCTCGCGTCGACGGCACGGACCGCCGTCGCCGCGCTGACGATGATTCCGGTCTTCCGGCTGACGACGGCGCACGTCGCGTGGCTCGCGGGCACCGTCCCGCTCGCCACGCGCGTCGGCTGGCTGACCCTCGGAATTGCGGCGGCGATGGTGACGTACGCAGTCGCGCTCGCGCTCGTCGCGCGTCCCGAGCTGCGGGAGCTGCGCGAGTTGTTCGGCAGTCGCGGGCGCTCCTAGGGCCGCGCCACGACACCGGCGAGGATCGCGCCTCGTCGTCGCGCGCCTTGGCGTCGATCCAGAGCGTGTCGAGCTCCGCCGCCGTGAGCGCGTGGATGTCGCGGCCCTGCGAGCGCACGGCGGCCTCGATGCGGCGGAAGCGCCGGCCGAAGCGAGTGAGCGCCTGGCGCAACGCCATCTCCGGGCTGTGGCCGGCGAGGCGGGCGACGCTGGCGAGCGCGAAGAGCATGTCGCCGAGCTCGTGCTCGACGCGCTCCGGCTGGCCGCCGGCGAGCGCTTCCTCCAGCTCCGCCAGCTCCTCGCGCACCTTGGTCAGGGCCTCGGCGGGCGACGGCCAGTCGAAGCCGACGCGCGCCGCCTTCTCGCCGAGCCGTGCCGCGGCATGCAGCGCCGGCAGCTCCGGCGGCAAGCCGCTCAGCACCGAGGTGTCCTCCGCGCCGCGCCGCGCGCGCTCCTCCGCCTTGATGCGCGACCAGTTCCGCGTGACCTCGGCGCTGTCCGCGACCGTGGCGTCGCCGAAGACGTGCGGATGGCGGCGGACCATCTTCGCCGCCACGTCGGCGCTCACGTCCTCGGCGGTGAATTGGCCCTGCTCGGAGGCGATCTGGGAGTGAAAGACGATCTGCAGCAGGAGGTCGCCCAGTTCCTCGCGCAGCGCCGCCGGCTCGGCGCGATCGAGAGCGTCGAGCACCTCGTAGGCCTCCTCGAGCAGGCAGGGGCGTAGGCTCTGGTGCGTCTGCTCCCGGTCCCAGGGGCAGCCGTTCGGGGCCCGCAGGCGTGCGACGACGTCGACCAGCGTGCGGAAGGCGTCCACCGGCGAGACCATACTTGCGACACCTCGCAGCCGCCAGTAGGCTGAGCCCATGGCTCGGGTGAAGATGTACACCACCAGCGTGTGCCCCTTCTGCGTGCAGGCGAAGCGCCTGCTGCACGAGCGCGGCATCCCCTACGACGAGGTGAATGTCGAGGACGACGACGCGCTGCGTATGGAGATGGTCGCCCGTGCTCAGGGCCGACGCACCGTGCCGCAGATCTTCATCGACGATGCGCCGATCGGCGGCTACGTCGAGCTGCGGGCTCTGGCCGATCGCGGCGGCCTCGCGAACCTCCCCTGACCGCCGCGCCGCGGCGACATCGGATTCGGGAGAGCGGAAGTGTCCGGCGCGGTCGGCGCCGGATCGGGGAACTCCGGAGCCGTCGGCGCGGTTCCCCATGCGGCAGCGTACGGGCACGCGTCGCGTCGTCGGGGTGAGGAGGCCATGGCGGGCGCTGGGAACCTGAAGTCGCGTTTCGAGGCGAGCGCGCTGCCGTTGATGCATCACGTCTATACCGCTGCGCTGTACCTCGCCCATGACCGCGCCGAAGCCGAAGACCTGCTGCAAGAGACGTATCTGCGGGCGTATCGCTTCTTCCACCGCTTCCGCGAAGGCACGAACCTCAAAGCCTGGCTGCTGACGATCCTCTACAATGTCCTGCGCAATCGCCACCGCCATCGGGCCGCCGAGCAGCGGCGCATCGACTTCGCCGCGGTCGGCGAGAAGTACGAGCGGATCGCCGCGGCGATGGAAGGGCGCGACGCCCCGTTCCAACATCTGGTGGACGGCGAGATCGAGCGCGCGCTGGAGAGCCTGCCGCACGAGTTCCGCGCCGTGGTGCTCCTGGTCGACGTGCACGAGCTCACCTACGCCGAGGCGGCGACCGCGCTCGGCTGCCCGATCGGCACGGTCCGCTCGCGCCTCTCGCGCGCCCGCCGCCTGCTGCACGTCGCGTTGCACGAGTACGCGCGCCAGCGCGGCATCGTAGACAGCTGATGGATTGTGACACCTACCACGAGCTGATCGTCGCCGATCTCGACGACACCTTGTCGACGAGCGAGCGCGACGCGGTGCGAGCGCACCTGGAGGAATGCGTCGTGTGCCGCAACGCGCGCGCCCTCGAAGCGGAGTTCGCCGAGCATCTGCGACGCATTCCGCGCCTCGTCGAGACACCGAGCGCGGTGCAGGAGCGCCTGCGTGTGGCGCTCCGCCGCGAGACGATGCGCCCGCCGCCGCGCGCCCGACCGCGGACCCTCGCCGTGCTGGCCGCCGTCGTGCTGCTGGGGGCGCTGGCGGTGGGCCTCCTCTGGCCCGTGGGCGTCGACTTCGTCGGTCCGGTCTCCGATGACTTCCGTTTGGCGGCGTCGGCCCAGCTGCCGCTCGACGTCACCACCGGCGACCCCGCGGTCCTGGCGCGATACTTCGACGGCTCGGGCCGCTTCGGGTTTCCCGCCTCGGTGTTCGACCTGCGAGCGGCCGGGTACCGCCTGCTCGGTGGCGCGATCCGGCGCCGTCGCGGGGTCGTGTTCGCCGTCAGCGTCTACGAGCGCGACGGCGAGATCGTCGTCTGCCACCGCTTCCGGGACACCGAGGGCAGCACCGGGAACGATATGGCACTGCGGCGCTACCTGCGAGCCGGCGACGTCGGGACGTGGGTCACGCGCCAGGGCGGCGTGGTCTGCTGCCTCACCAGCCGCCTACCGCCCGAGGAGCTGGAGCGGATCGTCGGCATGGTCGCCTGACCGCGGTCAGGGCTCGGGGTCGAACGTCAGATCGACCTGCAGCTCCTCCGCGATGCCGTGCAAACGGCGGGTGAGCGCCGCCACGTCCGCCTTCGACGGGACGTCGAGGCAGATGCGGACCGTGTAGATCGGCGTCCCGCTCTCCGGCTCGGGCCGCGACTGTGTGCTCATCTCGGCGATGTTGGCGTCGTGGTCGGCGAGGCAGCGCGCGATCTTGGCGACGATGCCGGCGCGATCGACGCCGCTCGCCTGCAGCGTGTAGCGGCGCGCACGGGCGCGGGCGGCGTACGCGACGGGCTCGGCATCAAGCGGGCGGAAGAATACGGTGAGGCGCTTCTCCCATTCGAGCCGCTTGCAGCCGGCGGCCAACAAGCGCTCGGCCTCGGCGCTCTGCGACGACAGCAGCAACAGCACCGCGAACTCGCTCCCGAGGATGGTCATGCTCGAGTCCTCGAGATTGCAGTCGCAGTCGTAGATCAGCTGCGCGAGGTCGGCGACGATGCCGGGGCGGTCGCGGCCAATGGCGGAGAGCGCGAACCAATGCCTCATGGCCACGCGCATAGCGGCGGGGACGGCGTCGGTCAATCGTGGCGGCCCTGCATGGGTTGGCAAAGCTCCCGCGGCATTCGTATGGTAGGCCCTCGTGTCCCACACGCTCTCCGAGCACGAGTCGAAGGAGCTGTTGCGCGCCGCCGGCATCGAGGTGCCGGGTGAGCGTCTGGTCGCCGACGCGGATGCGGCGGCCGCCGCCGCGGAGGCGCTCGGCTTTCCGGTCGCGCTGAAGCTCTGCGGACGGCGCATCGCCCACAAGACGGAGCGCAATCTCGTGCGGCTGGGCCTTGCGGACGTCGCGGCGGTACGCGACGCGGGCCGCACGCTCCTCGCTGCGCGGCGCGCAGAGGATGGGGAGGCCGCGCTGCTCGTCTGTCCGATGGTGCGCGGGCGGCGCGAGCTGATCGCCGGCCTCGTGCGCGATCCCGTCTTCGGGCCCTGTGTGATGCTCGGTCTCGGCGGCATCTTCACCGAGGCGATGGGCGACGTCGCGTTCGCCGTCGCGCCGCTCCTCGCGGGCGATGCCGAGGGTCTGATCGACGCGCTGCAGTCGCGCCGCGTGCTCGATGCCGTCCGCGGCGAGCCGGCCGTCGATCGGACCGCGCTGGCACGGCTCCTGACGACGCTCGGACGGCTCGGCTGCGACCGGCCCGACATCCGCTCGATCGACATCAACCCGCTCATCGTGAGCGCCGCGATGCCGGTGGTGGTCGACGCGCTGGTCGAGCTCGAGGGGGACGCGGCGTGAGCACGGTGCTCGAGCGCTTCCGTCCGCTCTTCGCCCCGCGCGGCATCGTCGTCACCGGCGTGTCATCGCATCCGGGCAAGTTCGGCAGCGTGGCCTTCCACAACATCCTCGCCGGCGGCTTCGCCGGTGAAATCTTCCCGATCAACCGCGACGGAGCGACTTGCTACGGGCACCCGACGTACCGCAGCGTCGCCGAGGTGCCGGCCGGACGCGCCGACCTCGCGTTCGTGTGCACGCCGAGCGCCGTGAACGAGGACATCCTACGCGCCTGCGCCGCGATCGGCGTGCGCGCCGCGTTCGTGGCCTCGGCGGGCTACGGCGAGTCGCCGGAGGGGAAGGAGGCCGAGCGGCGTCTGGTCGCGCTGGCGAACGACCTCGGCCTCGTCGTGGCAGGGCCGAACGGGCAGGGCGTCGTCGCGACCGGCGTGCGCATGTGCGCCCAGATCGTCGCGCCGCTGCCGCCGCCGGGGCCGATCTCGGTCGTCTCGCAGAGCGGCAACATCGGCTCCAGCTTCATGAACTACGCGTGCGCGTCGGGCGTCGGCATCGCCAAGGCGATCTCGTGCGGCAACTCGGCGCAGCTCGCGCTGGCCGACTACCTCGAGTATTTCGGCGAGGATCCCGAGACGCACGTCACGTTGGCCTACCTCGAAGGCGTGCGCGATGGCCGCCGCTTCCTCGAGGTGGCGCGCCAGCACGCCTCGCGCAAGCCGCTCGTCCTCGTGCGCGGCGGTGTGACGGGGGCGGGGAAGCAGGCGGCAAGCTCGCACACCGGCGCGCTCGCGTCCGACGACCGCGTGTTCGCCGGCGTCTGCCGCCAGGCGGGCATCGTCGCCGTGACGAGCGTCGAGGAGGCCTACGAGACGGCGGCGACGTTCGCGACGCAGCCGCTGCCGCGCGGACCGCGAACGTTGATCCTCACCGCCGCGGGCGGCTGGGGCGTGCTCACCTCGGACGCATGCGTCGCGGCGGGGCTCGAGCTGATCCCCTTGCCGGAAGACTTGCGGCGCACGATCGACGGCATGGTGCCGGCGCGCTGGAGCCGCTCCAATCCGATCGACCTCGCCGGCGGCGAGACCCGCGACACGATCCCGGAGGTGCTCGAGCTCATGGCGGCGCACCCGGATGTCGACGCGATCATCTACCTCGGAATCGGCATCCAGGCCGCGCAGGCGCAGATGTTCCGCCGCGGTCCGTTCTGGCCCGAGCACGGCCTCGAGCGCATCGCCACCTTCCACGAGAGCCAGGACCGGCGCTACGCGCTCGCCGCCGCCGAGGCGAGCCGGCGCTACGGCAAGCCCATCCTGATCGCGACGGAGCTCGTGCACGCGGATCGCGCCTACGGCAACGC
>Ga0157379_10000359_pt1 | contig 36602 bp, 29 predicted proteins | sample S25metaG_FD_121802 | JGI IMG/M metagenome (GOLD analysis project Ga0157379, IMG submission 121802) | Switchgrass rhizosphere microbial communities from Kellogg Biological Station, Michigan, USA - S2-5 metaG | ecosystem: Host-associated > Plants > Roots > Rhizosphere > Soil | place: USA... | reverse complement strand
GTCGCGTCCAGGTCCGTCTCGCGTACCAGAATGTCCAAGTTGGTAACGACGGCGAGACCGCCATGGGACTTGCTTGCGAGGATCGGCGCGTCGAGCCCAATGGCCGCAACGCTGTTCCGTGCCAGAATGTCCAGGACGCGGCCGAGTTCGGCGCACAGCACAAGGTTCGTCCGGCGTGTCTGCTCGATCAGCGATCGAAATGCGTCGGCTATGTCAGCGGGCAGCAAGTCGGGCGCCACCCGTAGCAAGGTCTGTCCGGCAAGGGCGGCGAGCCCATGTTCAATTGCCGTGCGCGCGAAGCGCGTCCAGTCAATGCCTGCCTCCAGTATCTGATGGATTTCGCCATCGCTGACGGGTGTCCTGACCGTCGTTGCGCTCGCCAACAGCAATCGCAGTTCGGGCGTCATCGCGTCCATTCGCTCCGCCATGTCATGGTCAAAACGCCATCAGGGCGTGGCGGCAACGGCGAAACTTGCAGGCGGAAGCCCCGCTCGCTGCCGCTCGCACATCGTGCTGTAGGCACTTTCAAGATGGCGTGTGAAACGCATGGTGTCGAAGAGCGCCGCGACATCACGCTGGCGCTTGAGCTTTGCCTTCAGCGCGGCAAGCCGTACAGGATCGCGCGCCAGGGCCAGCGCCAGTTGTTCATATTCTGGCAGCGACGACGCGACCAATTCCGGCAGGCCTATCGCGTGCAGGACGCTCGCCGCTACTCGACCGGGAAAGCTGTTGCCCGGGCAGGTAAGCACGGGAAGCCCGACCCACAACGCGTCGCAGGCCGTGGCGTGCGCATTGTAGGGCAATGTGTCCAGGAACAAATCGGCCAGGCGCAAGCGCGCCAGATGCCCTTCGGTTTGCGGTACCCGCGGCGCGAAAATAATCCGCTCCGGGGCAATACCCTGTGCCTTTGCCTCGCGCCAAAGATTCGCCATGGCGGCAGGATTCAGGGTCTTAAGCCACAAGACGCTGCCTTCAACACTGCGCAGTATGCGCATCCAGACGGCGAAGATTTCCGGACTGAGCTTGTGTTCGCTATTGTGGCACGCGAACACGAAACCTGTTTGTGGCAGCCCAGCGGCAGTCCGGCTTGGCGTAATCTGCGCAATCGGGCGCCCGCTGTCGTTGGGCATGTAGGTGTCGGGCAGGTAGACGACTTTCTCGTCATAGAATTTTTGCTGTTCCTCAGGAATGACGATCCGGTCAGCGATGACATAGTCCAGAAAGGGCATGCCCATCGTGCCGGGAAATCCGAGAAAGCTCACCTGTACCGGTGCTGGTCGGTGCAGCAGTATTCCCGTGCGCTTGGCGCCGGAGTTGCCGTTCAGGTCGACGATGACGTCCACTTCCAATTCGCGCAGCTTCATCGCCACCTGCAGATCGCTCAGCGCCTGCACATCGATGAAGCGATCAAACGCTGCTTCGAGGCGGTGGCGCATGGGGCTCGCATCGTCCGGGCCCAGCGAAATCGCCGTCGTCACGAAACGCGACTTGTCGTGCTGCTCGAAGCAGCCGGCGATGGCGTCGGCCACCACATGGTCGCGAAAGTCCGTCGACATGTAGGCGAGACGGATTTTGTCGTGCTCATAACGCTCGCCGTTCCACAGCGCTTTGCGCGGCCGCAAGGCGCCTTTGGCCCAGATGTGCGCCAAAGCCTGGTTCTCAGGTTCGGAATCCGAAATCGCGCGATGGTGAAACGGCGTGATGATGCGTTGTCCCGCCTTCACGCCCTCGCCAATCCGTCGCTTGTCGTCCTCGCGTCGCTGCCAGTCACAGGCAATAAGGCGGGACATGATGCCGACCCGAGCGGCGGCGGCATTCGCCGGGTCGAGCAGCAGCGCGCGATCGCTCGCCTCGACGGCCTCTACGTAGCGCTTGGAAACTGCATAGCGGCCCGCGCGAATGGCCCACGACTTGGTGTCCTTCGGATCATGCGCACTCTCCGGCATGTCTGCCGTAAGCCCGATTGCGCGCATTGCAGCGCCGCGTTTCTTCCACAGGGGCGAACTATCCGGCTCGAAGGCGAGCGCTTTGTCATACGCGGCGATGGCCGGCTTGTAGCGCCTGAGACCGACGAGCGCGTCGCCAAGATTGCGCCAGGCGGTGGGGCTGTTCTTGTCCGCCGCCAGAGCCCGGTGCGCGGCCGCCAACAACTTTCGGTGCTGGGCCAGCACGCGCCTTTTTTCGGTCGCACCCGGCAGCAATCCCAGAACGTTTGAAACCGCGAGCTTGTGGCGCAGGTGCTCGGCTTGCGCGCGAGCTAGGCCATAGCCACGCCACAACGGTAGCGCCAGAGCATCGTGCGCCAGCCCAATCGGGACATAGGCGAAGCGCAGGCTCTTGGGCAGGCGCAACAACCCGACATGCTGCGGCCCTGGCAAGAACAGCGTCCGCGCCACATAACCGGCTTTGCGCGCAAAACCATCGTGCAGGCGCATGCGATCTCTGGAAAGCGTTCTGTTGCTGGGCGGTCCAAGCGGCGCATCGGAATGCCACCGCGCTGCAATGCGCGCGACCATCGCACCGATTTCCCGGTCCGAACGTTCCGCAGTCTCGACCGCAGTGGGAATCTTGGCGCCAAAATAGGTTCGCGCCAGCGCGGTTGCCAGCAAAGTCATGCGCAGGCAACCCTGTGCGCGGGCGCGTTGCATGATTGTGCTCCACTCAACGCGCGGGTGAGAGGCTATGAAGGCAGCGACGTCACACGCCCATTTGATGTTCCACCACATCTCCTTGCCACCATGAATGGCGAGAATGATGAATGTGTCTTCCGGCTCCAGCGTCAGCATGGAGCGACCATTGACATCGATCCGTCGGGCGCGGTGCCACAGTCCGGCATAGTCGATGTCGAGAGCCATTTTTATCGAGGTCAGGCGGGTATGCGGTTCAACCGCTGTCTCAACTCCGGATTTGAAAATGATCTCCTGACCCTGCAGCCGATGGATCAAGTCAAATTGATCGGTGCTTAACGCTCCCTGGCGCTGATAGCCGGCCGTTCCAAGGGCGGCGACGGCGCGCGTCCTGGCGCAATCGCGAATGAGAAAGTCCAAATCCCGGAACTGGCGCAAACCAAGATCGCCGAAGGTCTGAACGGCCAATACCGGCCCCTTGAACGGTATGGCGTCGATGCCGTTGGCAGCCAGCACGTCAAGCAACCGGGCGAGTTCGTCGAACAGCTGGCGGTTTTTTTCTCGGCTGCGATCGATGATCACGCGCAGCGCCTCCAGGATGTCGGCAGGCACCATATCCGGCGCAACGCGCGCCAGCGTGTGGCCGGCCAGACCGGCAAGACCATGCTCAATGGCCTTGCGCGCGAACAGCGTCCAGTCGATGCCGTTTGCGAGCATGCGACGGATGGCGTCGTCTTCGTGCGCGCTCGTGACAATTCTGGCGCAACCCAGCAGAAGTCTTAGTTCGAGCGGCATTGCGTCAGCGGGCTCCGACGTCTTCATTTCCTGGCTCGCAGCGATACGATCGCGGCTGTTCTCATAGATGATGTCCTGTTGCCAGCGCGAACGATCGATCTTGGTGCAGCGCCGAAAACCACGCCCGGTCAGGAACGCGTCGACCTCATCGAACAGGCACTGGCCGCTATAGATCGGCCGATGTGAAATCTCGGTATAGATGTAGCGGACTTTGTCGAGCAACGTTCCGGCTGATTGCAGCGCCAGCAGTTCGGCGCCTTGCAGATCCATCCAGATAAGATCGATGGTGGCGATACCCTGTTCGGCGCAGAGATCATCAAGTCGGATGCAATCCACCTCGACCTTGTTCTGGACGTACGTTTCCGCCGGATAGTCGCCCGTGGCCACGAAGAGCGAGCTTGCTCCGGGATTGCCATCCGCCCAGCTGGTGACAGTCCGGGCCGGATCGATCGGATAAAACGCACAGCGCCCTGAATATGAATTGATCGCCTTTGGCACGAGCTTGATGCGGGAATTCTGTGTCACGTTCACGCGACACTGCGGAAGCGTCGCGGGATTGCATTCGACAGCGACAATCCTGGCGCGGGGAAACAAATTTGCGAGTTCGACTGCCTGCAATCCGTCACGCGATCCGATATCGAACACGGTTTCGAAGCTGGTGAAATCGACGCCCCGCCGGCGGAGAAATTTGGCAAGCCGCTCGATCATGGCGCCGTATCCACAAAAATTTCATTGACGACATGGTCGCCCGGACGCAGTTGGAGCTCACCGGCCCTTCCTCCGGCGATCTCCAGCACAGCGCGCACGCGCGCACGCGAGGCGATAGGCTTGAGCGAGAGCGGGGTCGCGTTTGCGGCGATCTGTGCGATCGTGCCATTGGCCTTGATGAAAACCATGTCGAGCGGAATGGGCGTATCCTTCATCCATAACGCCACCCGCTTTTCGGCATGCAAATCGAACAGCATGCCGGCGTCAGGTGCCAGACTCGTACGGTACATCAGGCCGCGTTCCTGCTGCGCAGCGCTCTGTGCCACTTCGACCGTGAAGCGCACGGGCCCGTTCACGGTTTCGATGGTGAGGGGCAGGCGTGTCAACGGCGCGGGCGACGCCTGACGCGCGAGGTAGGTCCACAGCGCCACGCACGCGACAACCCCAACCAGAACCGCAATAATCCTGCCCATGACCTGCCCGCTGCCACTCAATCAAATAATTTCTGGACCAGCGCGGCGACCGCGCGTTCCCAGGTGAAGTTGGCGCCGACATGTGCCGGCCCTGCTGCGGCGGCCTGCGCGCGCCACGCCTGATCCTCGATCGCAGTGCGCATCAGATCAATCAGATGCTCGACACTCGGTTCGAGCCGCACCATATCCTGATCGTCAATGCGCCCGGACATTTTTTCACTTGCGATCTTTCGCGCAAAGCCGTCGGCAACAAAATCGTCGGTTGGCCCGCCTCCCGTACAGATGACGGGAATGCCGCAGGCCGCAGCCTCGAGCACGGGAATGTTGAACCCTTCGGCGCGGTATGGCGAAACATAAGCGTCGGCAATTTGATAGAACTGCGCCAGCTTTCGATTGGAGAAAGACCTTCCAAGATAGGTCGTCCGATCGCTGACCTGCTGCTGATCCTGTGTAGAGAGTGTCTGCAGACTACGTCGCAGGAGATCCTTGGACTTGTAAAGCGGGTCCATGCCTTTCAGGACGAGGCGGGCGTGTGGGAAGCTGCGGCTCACTTGCGCGAACGCCTTCATGAGCACGTCGATTCCCTTGTTTCCCGTCATGGCACCGATGCTGAGAAAGACGAACGCATCGTCGACGAGCGCAAGGCTGCGGCGAGTTACAGTGCGAAGCGCCGGCATGGGATGAAACGTGTCGATATCGACGCCATGTGGAACGATGATCACCTGTTCGGGCGTGAAGCCATACTTGTAGAATCCCTCGGCCGACCAGCGCGACGGCGTCACCACTTTCACCTGCGTCGGCAGTGGCGTCCGGCGAAACTCTTCATAGGCTGCGATATCAGCAAACTGCTCGCGCCGCATAAGCTGATTTTCGCAAGTCGCGAAGACCGCTGTCAGACGTGCGCACGACGGCGAAAAATCGAACGGAACGGATATTCTCAGCCTGACATTGCTCGCAGCATCGCGCGGCGCAGTCGGGAGCGATCTCAAAATCCGCTCGGCCGGCGGCTCGAAAAGTCCCTGCTGGGTCTGCCAGCGTCGGCCATAGAGCGGCGCATCAATCACGCGGAGTCCGATATCGCCGCGGCGGCAAAGCGCCAGCAGCTGCCATTGGTTGACCATCGCATAGGAGTGAGCCAGAAACCGCCAGCCCTCGACGATCAAGGTTCTTGTCGCCTGCGAGGCAAACTCGCGCGAAGAAAACTCGGCTTCGGCGCGTGGCGCGGCGCAGACTTGGGCGACATCCTCTGTCACGTCAAAATCAAGCTCGGCTTCGCCCGTGGCGAGAAAGCCGGCGCGAACCTCGCGGCCACCTTGGACCAGCTTCTTCACTTTGAATCCCCAGGACTTCAAACCAGTTTAGCATCACGCGGTCATGCCGGCGGCGGAGCGGCTGATTGCGACGCTCGGCAATGCTATAAGCCCGACGGTCGGCAATTGAACCATCGCTGGAAATTTGGTTAGCATCGAGCATGTCGCGGCACACGCAACATGGAATTGCTTTTTGATTACAATAGCTTGACCCCGTAGCTCAGCAGGATAGAGCAACGGTTTCCTAAACCGTAGGCCGCCCGTTCGAATCGGGCCGGGGTCACCAGCGGCCGCTGCTACTTTCGGATCGCCTCGCGAAACCCGTCATTCCAGCGCGACCGTTCCGGTTCGCTGGTGTGAGGATTGAGTTCGGCCACCTTGGCGGCATCGAGTTCGCTGTACACGTTGGCGGGCATCCTGCTCGCCGTGTTCCACCCCTGCGCATAGATCCGGCTGAGTTTGAACAGCGTCGTGTCGGTCATGGCGAGGCTCCCCCTCAGATATGGGGTCGAGAACCACAGATTCAATCGAAAATTCGCGCGTTTCGCCTAGAGCGCGCCGTCGGCTTCCAGGCGCTTGCAGAGAGCCACGGCGACATCGTGCGTCATCGGCTTGCCGTCGTCGAAACTGCCCTGCGTGTTGTGGTCGACACAGGCGCGGACCTTGGGATCGAGATGCTCGGCCAGCGTCGACATAACGCCATAACCCGCCAGCGCGAACATCGCGGCGATGGCTGCGAGCCCGGCATAGATTTCCACTCTGGCAAGCGTGCCCTGACCCATGCGCGGCGCAGTCCTTTCCGGCTCCAACCTATCCTTAGCACGGCATTTGCGCAGCGCCTGCGGCGATCTTCACTCGAACGCGGGCGCGCCCGCACGCCACGGGTAGACGATGGCGCGGTTCGGCCGCACCAGTTTCGCGTCCTTATGTGGATAGGAAAAACCCGCCAACAGGTCGCGCAAAAACTCCAGACGCGCGATCTTCTTCGTGTCGGAGTGCACCACATGCCAGGGGCCCTCGGCGTGACTGGTGCGGGCAAACATGTCGTCGCGCGCCTTTGAATAGGCGTCCCATTTCTTGGTTGCCGCGGCATCGATCGGCGAGACTTTCCAGCTCTTCAGTGGACTTTTCTTGCGCGCCGCCAGCCGCTTCTTCTGCTCCTTCTTGGAAATGTCGAGATAGAATTTTCGCAGCGCCACGCCGTCTGCCACAAGCATTTGTTCGAATCGCACAACGTTTTCCAGGAAGGCTTCGACTTCGTTTGCGGAAGCAAAGCCCATGACGCGCTCGACGCCGGCGCGATTGTACCAGGAGCGGTTGAAGATCACGAACTCGTCCGCGCTCGGCAGGTGGCGGACGAAGCGCTGAAAATACCATTGTGACTCTTCGCGGCTCGACGGCTTGTTCGGCGCATGTACGCGCGTGTCGCGCGGGCTCATATGCTGGGTCAGACGCTTGATCGTACCGTCCTTGCCCGCGCCGTCGCGCCCTTCGATGATGATGAGCACGCGAGCATGTGTCTTCAGTAGATTACGCTGCAGCTTGACGAGTTCGATCTGCAGCTTGCGCAACTCGCGTTTATAGTGGCTGTCATGCCCGTCATCGTCGTCATCATCGCGTGCCATTTCAGGCTCCCTGCACTGTGCGGATTAGAGGGGCCGGCGCGGCGAAGGGCAAGCTAGAGCCGCCGCCACGGTGTCAATGCGCCGCGACCACCGGCGGGATCGGGTATATGCAACGCTGCAATGCCAAAAACCTGGGCCAGAAGAGGATCCGAGAGCGCGGCTTGCGGCACCCCCTGCCCCGCGACACGGCCCTTATCCAATACAACGATCGCATCACAGTGGCGCGACGCCAGCGCAAGATCGTGCAGGGTCACGGCAACCGCAGTGCCGCGGGCAGCCTCCTCGCGCAACAATTCCATCAGGCGCAGCTGGTGGGACGGATCAAGATAGGCTGCCGGCTCGTCTGCCAGTAGCACCGGCGCCGACGTCGCCAGCGCCCTCGCGAACAGGACGCGGGCGCGTTCACCGGCTGAGAGTTCATCCATGCGCCGGGCGGCGAATTGCAACGCATCGCAGCGCGCCAGAGCTTCGTCCACGGCGATGCCATCGACCGTCGAGAGCGCGGCGAACGCGGCCCGGTGCGGCAATCGGCCAAGCGACACGAGTTGCCGCGCCAGGATGGGCCAGTGGGTGTCCGAGCCTTGTGGCAGATAGGCGATGGTGCGGGCGAGCCCGGCACGCGACCAGTGCGCCAGGGATTTGTCGAGCACCGTTATCGTGCCGCCGCTGGTCTCGAGCAAATTGAGTGTCGCACGGAACAAGGTCGTCTTGCCCGCGCCGTTGGGTCCGACGATGCCCGTGACCATGCCTCGGGCAAAACTGGCCGTCACGCCGGACAAGACGCCGCGTGCGCCATAAGCAGCAGAGACATTCTCGAACGCGACCGCGGCACTCACGACTCGCTCCGTAGACGGATGATAAGCCAGAGGAAGAACGGCGCACCGAGCATGGCGGTGACGACGCCAAGAAGCAGCTGGCCGTCGGGCACGATCAGGCGCACGGCAATGTCGGCGGCGAGCACCAGCACACCACCACCGAGTGCCGAAGGCAGGATGAGGCGCGAGGGCTCGTAACCGTAGAAGCGGCGCAGCACGTGCGGCACGACAAGGCCGACGAAACTGACCGCACCGGCCGCCGCCGTCGCCGCACCTGTCGCCAGCGCCACACCGACCACGACACGGCCGCGCACAGAGGTAACGTCGACGCCGAGACTGCGCGCGGCCTCCTCGCCCAGGGTCAGCGCATCGAGACCGCGCGCGGCGCTGACGAGCAGAGCAATGCCGAGCGCCGTCAGCGGCACCGCGAACGCGAGATCGGAGAGGCTACGATCCTTGAGGGATCCCATCATCCACAACACCATTTCGCTCATGGCATAGGGGTTCTGCGCGAAGGAAAGCGCGAGCGCCGTCAGCGCCGTGGCGAGGCTGGCGATCGCCACACCGGCCAGCACCAGCGCCATGGCGCCCGCACCACTGCGCGACAGGACAAAGAGAATGAGGGCGGAGGCGAGCGCGCCACCGATCGCGAAGGCGGGAAGCAGAAATGCGCTCGACGCGGCAAGTCCGAAATAAAGCGCGAGAACCGCGCCCAATCCCGCCGAGGATGTCACGCCCGTGACGCCCGGCTCGGCCAGCGGATTGCGAAACAGTCCCTGCAGCGCGGCGCCGCTGGCACCGAGCGCCGCTCCCACAACAAGCGCCAGCGCGGCGCGCGGCAACCGGATCTCACGCGCGATCACGCCGGCCGGGCCCTCGCCGGACATCAGGCCAGCGAACAACGTGCCGGGCGCAAGATCGGCAGGACCGAGCAGGAACGAAACGCCAAACAGCCCTACGCCGAGCACGGCCAGCGCAAGAGTCGTCAGGCGCGCGCGATCGGATGCCGTTCTCCAGGTTGCGACAGAAGTCGTCGATGCCATGCGTACTCCCAAGAGTCGCCTCTTGCGGAGAACCGCAGACCGCGTGCCAACCCCGGCATGCGGACGGACGACACGCGCCGGCAGGTCTCCTGGCTCACGGCCGACACATCCGCCTTCCCGGTTTCCCAGTGGCCTTTGGATGCGCGTGGCGCCGTCTACAGTTGCGGGGGCAGCCGCGGCTTGCACCGCGTTCCCTAGTCCGTCGCGTCGCTTGCAGTTCTAGTTGCGGGCCTGAGGCTTCGCAAGCGTGCGGGCTTTTGCGGCCAGGACCGAAAAGGTTTCCGCGGCATCGGCCGACCATGGGCCCGGACAGAGGAGCGGCACCAGCGGCGCCCAGGTCGAATAGGTGCGGCCCTGCAACGATGCCAAGGCGTGATGGTGCAGGACAAGCGTGGCGCGGGAGTCGGCGGTGCGCTGGCCGCTGAGAATCAACAGGTCCGGCGCCGCCGCAATGATGGTCTCGACCGGAATGGTGCCGGAGCGTGTCGGCCGCAGCCCTGGAGCGGCGTTGACGAGACCGGCGAGTCTCATCAGCTCTTCGGTGACACCGCCGGTCGTGGCATAGCCGTTCGGCTCATAGATCAACGTTCGCACTGCCGGGCGATGCGTGGCGGCGCGGACCGCCGCAAGCTTGGCATGCATTCCCGCGACCAGAGCTGCCGCCTGGCTTTGGGCGCCGAGCTTCTCGCCGAGCAGCATCGTCGTTCGCGCAATGTCGGCGAGCGAGTTTGCCCACGGCACGTCAAGCACCGGCACGCGAAGCGCGATCAGGTTCGCGTGCAGCCGCGCCATTGTGCCTTGATACATCACGACCAGATCGGGATGCAGGTTGAGAACGGTTTCGGTCGACGGCCTTATCTGCGTGATGCCGCCAACCTTGTCGGCGATGGTGGACACTACGGGATGGGCATCGCCGGCTTCGAACGACAACGCTGCAATGCGAGCGCGCGGTACCAGGCGAAAGACATACTCGTCCGTACACAGAAAGGTCGACACGACGCGCTGTGGCGCAGCGCCCGACGGACTAGTGCAAAAAAATAATACCGCGGCAGCCAGCGTCAGGTCGGCGACCTGGCGTTTGGCACTCTTGCAAGCGGTGAATTTTTTTACCATGTACGACCTGCATACGGGGAAAAGCCATGCGCCAGTTTCTAGCCGCGGTCATTCTGGCCGTGCTTTCCTCTACGTCGGGATCGGCCGCGACGCCAGCCGAAATTCTTGCCGCCAATCGCATCGCGAGCGGCGGCGACGCGTGGAACGGCAAAGCGGCATTGCGTCTCGATTACGACTATGCCGGTCAGGGCTTGACGGGCAAGGCGGGTGGCACCAGCGATCTGCGCGACGGGCGCTTTGAACAACACTTCGTCATCGGTCCGCAAAAAGGGGCCAACGGCTATGACGGTACGCATGTCTGGGCCAAGGACAATTCCGGCATCGTGACCTTGCAGGAAGGTGGCGACGCCATCCCCCTCGCCGTCAACAATGCGTACCGCAACGCCAATCTGTGGTGGCGACCGGATCGGGGTGGCGCCGCAGTCAGTTTGGCGGACCAGAAAGTGGAAGGCCGCGTGCACTATGACGTTCTGCACGTGACGCCCAAGGGCGGGGCGGCCTTCATTGCATGGTTCGATGCCGCAACCCACCTGCTCTACCGCATCGTCGAGTCCCAAGGCGGCGTGTCTGTAACAACGACGACCACGAACTACCGCAATTTTGCCGGCACGTTGCAGGCAGTGAATGTTGCGATCAGTACCGGTGATCCGAAATACGACTCGCACCTGACCTTGACTGCCGCAACGTTCCTGCCGGTCTCTGAGGACGCGACATATGCGATGCCGCAATCGGCGGCCGCCGATTTCACCATTGCCGAAGGCGCCCCGTCGGTCACATTCCCTTTCGAACTCATCAGCAACCACATCCACGCATCCGTCATGCTCAACGGCCAAGGGCCATACTATTTCATCTTCGACACTGGCGGCGTGAATGTGGTGACGCCTGAACTGGCACATGCCCTCGGCATCAAGATCGAAGGCGAGAGCGAAGTGCGCGGGGCCGGAGAAGCCACCATGACGGCCGGCCTCGCACATGTCGATGAGATCAATGTCGGCGGCGCTACGGTCAAGGATCAACTGTTCACCGCGTTTGAGTTGGATGCACTCTATCCAAGCAATGGCACGCACATGCAGGGTATGGTCGGCTATGAAGTGTTCCGCCGCTTCGTTACGCGCATAGACTATGGCGCCAGGACGATCACGCTGATTGATCCCAAGGCCTTCAACCCCGCCGATGCGGGCACGCCGCTCAAAATTGCCTTCAATGGCAACGCGGCGACCGTGGCAGGCAGCTATGACGGCATCCCGGCCAAGTGGCAGATCGATACCGGCTCGCGTTCAGCGCTCACGCTCAACGCCCCGTTCGTTGCAGCGAACCATATCGGCAACGGTGCGAAGAGCGTCGACGCCGTCGATGGCTGGGGCGTTGGCGGGCCGTCGCGCGCCCGCGTCATGCGCGGCGGCGACTTGAGGCTTGGCACCGCCATCTCGATCGCCCATCCGGTAACCGGCATGGGAACCGACAAGGCGGGCGCCTTCGCCGATCCCTCCCTGTCGGGCAATATCGGCGGTGGCATATTGAAGCGCTTCGTCGTCACCTTCGATTACGGCCATGCGACGATGTACTTGAAGCCCATCGATGGCCCGGTCGCCGACCTCGACACCTATGACCGGGCCGGTGCGTGGTTCAATGTCGAGCCGGAAGGTTTCAAGGTCGTTGACGTGACGCCGGCCGGTCCAGCTGACGCCGCTGGACTTAAGGCGGGCGACGTGATCACGGCCATCGACGGCAAGCCAGTCAGCGCCATTGCACTACCTGATGCACGGCAACGGTTGCGCAACGATCCGGTGGGAACGGTGGTCACCTTCTCCATCCTGCGCACCGGCAAGCCCGTCGACATCAAGCTCACGCTGCGCGATCAGATATGAAAAATATTGGTTGCGATATCAATATAAATATGTTGATATGAGATTCATGCGGACTTAGCGTCCGGATCATGAAACTTTCGTGGGACGAGTCCAAACGCGAACACACACTTGCCACACGCGAGTTGGATTTTGGCGAGGCCGCCGCAGTGTTCGCAGGGCCGACTTTCGAGTTCGAGGACAAACAACAGGATTATGGCGAACGTCGGATCGTATGCGTCGGTTTCCTGCGCACTCGAATGGTGGTCCTGATTTACGTTCAGCGCCGTGCGTTTCGGCGCATCGTCAGTATGAGGAAGGCCAATGATCGCGAGCAGAAAATCTATAGGTCGCGGCTTGCCGCACCCGGATGACGCGCCGGAGCTGACCGGGGAAGAGCTGTCGCGGCGGGACGCTAAGTGGAAGATCGCCGGGAAGCGCGTCTCGTCCGACAAGGGCAAAGTCGCTTTCCGCGCACTCCTTGGCAAACGGCAGGTCAACATGATGCTGGACAATGCAGTCGTGGCGCACTTCAAGGCGCGCGCGGGTGGGCGTGGCTATCAGACGCTCATCAACGAGGCGTTGCGCGAGGCCATACACAAGGAATCGCTTGCTAAGGTACTGCGCCGCGTCGTGCGCGAGGAGCTTGCTCGCAGGTGACGATCAGTTGGGTGTGGCGAGCGGCGGACGTGTAGCCTACAATCGACCGATCACTGCTTCGCACACGGAGACTTCATGCCGATCTATCGCGCGCCGCTCGACGACTATCGCTTCGTCCTGAACGAGCTGCTGGAGATCGACAAGCAGCGCGACCTGCCGCAGTTCGCCGAGCTCACGCCAGACCTGGTCGAGGACATCCTGACCAACGCCGCCAAGTTCTGCGAGGAAGTCCTGCAGCCCATCAACCAGTCGGGCGACGAGGAAGGCGCGCACTACGAGAATGGCGTCGTGCGCACGCCGAAGGGCTTCAAGGAAGCGTACAAGGCTTACTCCGAGGCTGGATGGGGCGGTTTGGGCGCGCCGGCATCGCTTGGCGGCGCCGAGATGCCAATGACCATCACGATGGCGGTTGCCGAGATGGCAATGAGCGCGAATCAATCGTTCGCGATGTATCCCGGGCTTACCAGTGCCGCCTACTCCGCACTCGCCGCGACGGGAGCGCCTTGGATGCGCGAACATGTCGCCAAGAAGATGATCAGCGGCGAATGGTGCGGCACGATGTGCCTGACCGAGCCCAATTGCGGCACAGATCTGCGCTTGATGAAGACGCGCGCGGTGGAACAGCCCGATGGCACCTATCGCATGACGGGCACCAAGATTTTCATCTCCGGCGGCGACCACGATCTCACCGACAACATCATTCACATGGTGATTGCGAAGATCCCCGACGAGAACGGTCAGATCCATGATGATCTTTCCACCGTGAACTTCTTCATGGTGCCGAAATTCCTGGTCGGCGAGGACGGCAAGATGGGCGCGCGCAACGGCGTCACCACCGGCGGCATCGAGAAGAAGATGGGGATCAAGGCGCAGGCGACCTGCGTGCTCAATTTCGACAATGCGGTGGCCTGGCGGCTGGGCCCCAAACCTGTGCCGCCGAAGCCCGGCGAGAAACGCTCCGCCTCGGCCGGTATGGCGGGCATGTTCGGCATGATGAACGGCGCGCGCATGGGGGTCGGCATCCAGGGCATTTCGATCGGTGAAGTCGCCTACCAGAACGGCTACGCCTATGCCCATGAGCGCCGCGTCGGCCACGCGCTGACGGGTCCGGCCGAGCCCGACAAGCCCGCCGATCTCGAATTCGTCCATCCCGACGTGCGCCGCATGCTGCTGCATTCCAAATCCTTCGTGGAAGGCGCGCGCGCGGTTGCGATGTGGACGACGCTCAACATGTCGGTTGCCCGCTCGTCGCGGCCGGAAGCCGAAGCGGCTGGGCTGCTCGCCGACCTGATGACGCCGGTGATCAAGGCCTTCTTCACCGACATGGGGTTCGAGGCCGCGAACCTCGCCATGCAGTGCTATGGCGGCCACGGCTACATCCGCGACAATGGCGTCGAACAGTTCGTGCGCGATGCGCGCATCAACCAGACCTATGAAGGCGCCAATGGCGTGCAGGCGATGGATCTCGTCGGCCGCAAGCTCGGCCGGAGAGGCGGCGCCGCGCCGCTGGCGCTGTTTGGCTTGATCTCGAGCTGGCTCGGCGAGAACGAGAAGGACGAAGCGCTCGCGCCGTTCGTCAAAGGCGTGAAACGCGGCCTCGACAATTTGCAAGGCGCCACGTTGTGGCTTGCTTCGAACGGACTCGCCAATCCGAACAATGCCGGCGCCGGCGCGACGGATTATTTGCGCCTGATGGGTATTGTCGTGGTCGGCTGGATGTGGGCGCGCATGGCGAAGATCGCACAAGCCAGGCTCAAGAGCGGCCAGGGCAACCAGGAATTCTACAAACAGAAGCTCGTTTGCGCGAAATACTGGATGGAACGGATGATTCCGGAATGTCCGATGCTGCACGAACGCATCCAGGTTGGCAGCGAGACGGTGATGGCATTCAGTTGACGACACTTTTGTAATTTAGTGGCCATGTAAAAAATGTAGGCGGTACTTGAACCGTCACGGTCAAATCGCCAGTTACACTAAATCCCGACAACTGTGTGCAGAGCGAGCCCTTCATCCCGTCATGACCGGGCTTGACCCGGTCACCCATCGAGTAAATCCAGAGTGTGCGCGGACGCGCGCGCGCATCAAAAAAGGTGTCGCTTCCGATGGCCGCCCGGATTCCGTCCGAAATGAGCGTAACTTTCTCCAGTTATCCGCATCGAGTTGGAGCCGGCGGCCAGATCGTCTATCAGAAGCCGCCATGACCGACACCCCGCCTGACCGGCTTTGCAACAACCCGAAGAGCCCGTTCTTCAACCAGGAACTGCTGGAGCGCGGCGTCGGCATTCGCTTCAACGGCGTCGAGCGCAACAATGTCGAGGAATATTGCGTCAGCGAGGGCTGGGTGCGTGTCGTGGCGGGCAAATCCGTCGACCGACACGGCAATCCCATGACGGTGAAGCTCAAAGGCGTGGTGGAGCCGTATTTTCGGACGGGTGAATCCGGATAAATTTCACCATGGCCGGGCTTGACCCGGCCAACCAGCAATCAAGGAGTCATTTTGCGCGCGGACGCGCGCCGAATTGGTGGCCGCCACAGTGACCAATTTCGCTACGCCGCGGTGGCCAACTTCGCCAATTGTCCGATCAGGTTTTTCACGCCGTTCAGGCGCGCTTCGGGCGACGGCCAGTCGCGCGCCACGACGACCTTCTGGTCAGGCCGCACCTTCATCGTCCCGGAATGCTCGTTGATGAGCTTCACGAGCGCGAGCGGATTGGGAAACTGATTGCCGCGGAAGGCGATGGTGCCGCCCTTGGGACCGGCATCGATCTTCTCGACCAGCGCGATGCGGCAGAGCTGCTTGATCGCGACGATTTCGAGCAGATGCTGCACTTCGGCAGGCAGCGCGCCGAAGCGGTCAATCAGCTCGGCGGCAAAGCGATCGATGTCTTCGCGCGACTCGATGGTCGCCAGGCGACGATAAAGCGACATGCGCACGTTGAGGTCGGCAACATAATTTTCGGGTATGAGGACCGCGGCGCCGATATTGATCGACGGCGACCATTGCTCGGCGATTTCCCTGGCGTCTTCGCCAAGCCGCATCTGGGCCACCGCGTCTTCGAGCATCTCCTGGTACAGCTCGATGCCGACCTCGCGGACATGGCCGGACTGTTCCTCGCCGAGCAGATTGCCGGCGCCTCGGATATCCATGTCGTGGCTGGCGACGGAAAAGCCGGCGCCAAGTTGGTCGAGCGACTGCAGCACTTCGAGGCGGCGGGTCGCGGTGTCGTTCAGCTTCCGGTAGGGCGGTGTGGTGAGATAAGCATAGGCGCGCTGCTTGGCGCGGCCGATGCGTCCGCGCAACTGATAGAGCTGCGACAGACCGAACATGTCGGCACGATGCACGATCATGGTGTTGGCGGTTGGGATGTCGAGCCCACTCTCGACGATGTTGGTGGAGACAAGCACATCGACCTTGCGTTCATAGAAGGCGGTCATGACTTCCTCAAGCACGCCGGGCGTCATCTGGCCGTGCGCGATGGCGGACTTGATCTCCGGCACGGTGACCTTCAGGAACTCGGCTGCCTCGCGCAGATCGGCGATCCGCGGGGCCACATAGAAGCTCTGGCCGCCGCGATAATGTTCGCGCAGTAGGGCTTCGCGGACGACCAGCGGATCGAAGGGCGTGACGAAGGTGCGCACGGCCAACCGGTCGATCGGCGGTGTCGTGATCAGGGACAGGTCGCGCACGCCCGAGAGCGCGAGCTGCAAGGTGCGGGGGATTGGCGTCGCGGTGAGTGTCAGGACATGCACTTCGGCCTTCAGGGCCTTGAGCTGCTCCTTGTGCGTCACGCCGAAATGCTGCTCCTCGTCGACGATGACGAGACCGAGATTCTTGAACCGGATGGATTTTGCGAGCAGCGCATGCGTGCCGACGACGATATCGACCGATCCCTCGGCCAACGCGGCCTTGGTCTGCGTCGCCTCCTTGGCGTCGACAAAGCGTGACAGCTGGCGGACCTTGAGCGGAAAGCCGGCGAAGCGTTCGACGAAGACACGAAAATGCTGGCGCGACAGCAGCGTCGTGGGCACGACGATGGCGACCTGCTGGCCGCTCATTGCCATGACGAAGGCGGCGCGCAATGCCACCTCGGTCTTGCCGAAGCCGACATCGCCGCAGATGAGCCGATCCATCGGCCGGCCGCGCGCCAGGTCTTCCATCGTGTCCGCAATGGCTTTGTCCTGATCCTCGGTCTCCTGATAGGGGAAGCGGGCACAGAATTCATCGTACAGGCCCGATGGCGGGTCAACGGGCGGCAGCGAGCGCAACTCGCGCGCCGCAGCGATGCGGATGAGTTCGGCGGCGATCTCGCGCACGCGCTCCTTCATTCGCGCCTTGCGCTGCTGCCAGCCTGCCCCACCCAGGCGATCGAGCTGGGCATTGCTTTCATCGGCGCCGTAGCGCGTCAGCAGTTCGATGTTCTCGACGGGAAGAAAAAGTTTACCGCCGTCATAGTGGATCTCGAGACAGTCATGCGGCGCACCGAGTGCATCGATGGTCTGCAGACCGACATAACGGCCGACGCCATGCTCGATATGCGTCACGAGATCGCCGGGGGCCAGGCTTGATGCCTCGGAGAGAAAGTTCTGCGCCCGGCGCGAGCGGGTCTGCGCCCGTACCATGCGGTCGCCCAGAATGTCCTGCTCGGACACGATGGCGAAGTCGGGTGCCTCGAAGCCATGCTCGATGCCGAGCACGGCAATGCCGACTGCGGTTTCGTGCAGCGTCGCGGCATCGGGCCAGTTCGCAACGCTGCGGATCGCCGCGACCCCGTGATCGGAAAGCACGCCGCCCATGCGTTCCGACGAGCCAGCGCTCCACGACGCCACGATAATGCGCTTCCGGGCGGCCTTAAGCGTCGCGATGTGATCGGCGGCGGACTGAAAAACGTTGATCTTGCCCGCCGCTCGCTCGGGCTGGAAATCGCGGCCGACCTTGCCACCGGCATCGACCGATTTCGTCGATTCCGGCGCCTGGAACGGCGACAGGTCTCGCACCGCGTGACGAGCCAACGCGCTCGACCAGTCCGCATCGCTCAAATAGAGCAGGTCCGGCTTCAACGGTTTGTAAGGCGGCGCCTTGATGACATTCTTTTCGGCATCGTGGCGCTGCACGCGAAACTGTTCGCGCGTTTCGAAATAGTCCTTGACCAGCTCGATGCGTGCGGCCTTGGCCTCTTCGCTCTGGTGCCCGAGCAGAACAAGCGCCCGCGGCACGAAGTCGAAGAGCGTGTCGAGTTTTGGATGGAACAAGGGCAGCCAGTGCTCCATGCCCTGCTGCTTGCGACCGGCGCTGACCGACTCATACAGCGGATCGTCATTGTTGGCAGGGCCGAACTGGGCGACATAGCCTGCGCGGAAGCGGCTGATCGAATCCTTGCCCAGAGGAACTTCGCTCGCCGGCAGCAGTTCGACGGCGTCGATCTGGTCGGCGGAAAGTTGCGTTTCGGCATCGAACCGCCGGATCGCGTCGAGGTTTGAACCGAAGAAGTCCAGGCGCAGCGGCATAGTGATGCCAGGTGGCCAAAGATCGACGATGCCGCCACGAAGGGCGAAGTCCCCCGGCTCGCGCACCGTTCCGGCACGGACATAGCCGTTGCCAGACAGGAAAGTGACGAGCGCGTCGTGATCAATGTCCTGTCCGACCCGAGCCATGAAGCTTGCGTGTGCAATCCAGTCGCGCGGCGGCACGCGTTGCAGCAGCGCGTTAACGGTAGTGACGACGATTGCGGCGCCCACATCGCTTTGGCGGCTGGCCAACTTCGCCAGCGTCGCCAGCCGCTCGCTCTCGATGTCGGGCTTGGGTGAAACGCGGTCATAGGGAAGACAGTCCCAAGCCGGGAAGGACAGGACGGAAACACTTGGCGCGAAGAAGCCGATCGCCTCGCCAACCATTGCGGCGTGCACATCGTCAGAGGCAACGAAGATGACGAGTCCGTTCCGGCGCGCTGCCGCCTCAGCCGCCAGATAGGCGTCGTATCCGGCCGGCGCGCCTGTCACCGCGAACCGTCCGGGCTGGCGGGCGATATAGTCTAGGCGTTCCATGTCGGATTCCTGCGCTTGCACAGCACCTGCATGCGCTCGAACAGTGGCGTGGCGAATTCATCCGGCACCGGCGCGTGGCCGCGCAACCAGGCATAGACGTCCTGGTCCGGTGCGTTCAGGAGTGCTTCAAACTGGTCGAGTTCCGCTTCGTTCAACTTTGCGAGCTCAGCCGCCGCGAAGGTGCCGAAGACGAGGTCGACCTCCTTGAAGCCGCGCCTTTGTGCCCGGAACAATAGCCGTTTGCGGCGGGCCTCCGAAGAGCCACCGTTTTCCTGCGTTGCCATGCGTCCGATATAGCCGCTTCGCTCCGTTGAGAACAACCGCCCGCGGCCATATTCTTTTGTCCCAATGCGTCCTTCGATTCTGTTCCCCCTCTTTGCCGAGACGCGCACGCTGGGCGGCGTGGGGCCAAAGCTTGAAAAGCTGATCACCAAGGTTGCAGGGCCCAGGATCGTGGACCTGATCTTCGATCTGCCGGTCGGCCTGATCGACCGCACCTATCGGCCCAAGCTCATCGCCGCGGAATCCGGTCGCATCGCGACGGTGACGGTAAACGTGCTCGATCACTTTGCGCCGCGCGATCGCCGGCAGCCCTATCGCATCCGTTGTTCCGACGACACCGCTACGATCGAGCTCATCTACTTCCATGCCCATGCGGACTATCTAAACCGCACGCTTCCCGTCGGCTCCCGTCGCATCATCAGCGGCAGAATAGAGCGCTACAAGGACAAGCTGCAGATGGCGCATCCTGATCATGTGCTGGCACCCGAAGCGCTCGGCGAAATGCCACTGCATGAACCGGTTTACGCACTGACCGAAGGCTTGCCCGCGCGCCCGATGGTCAAGGCCGTGCGCGCTGCCGTCGACAGGCTGCCGGAATTGGCAGAATGGGACGATCCCGCATTCCTGGCGTCGCGCGGCTGGACGTCATTCGGTACCGCGCTCCGTGCCGCACATGCGCCGGCAACCGAGCGCGACCTGCAACCGGACACGGCTGCACGCCAGCGTCTGGCCTATGACGAGCTGCTCGCCAACCAGCTCGCGCTGCTCTTGATCCGGCGCCAGATGCGTGTCGTCAAGAAAGGTCGCAGCCTCAAGGGCGACGGGCGGCTGAAAGCCAAAGTAATCGCCGCTCTGCCCTTCGCGCTGACCACAGCACAGTTGCAAGCGATCGGCGAGATCGAGGCCGACATGGCCGCACCCCAACGCATGCTGCGCCTGCTGCAAGGCGATGTCGGCGCCGGCAAGACTATCGTGGCGTTTCTGGCACTGCTCGGCGCGGTCGAGGCCGGAGCGCAGGGCGCGTTGATGGCACCGACGGATATCCTGTCACGCCAGCATCTGGCGACGCTCGAGCCCTTGGCGAAGGCAGCTGGGATTCGCCTGGCATTGCTGACAGGACGCGAGCGCAGCGGCCGCGACCAGGCACTCGCGGCGTTGGCCAGGGGCGAGATCGACATCCTGGTCGGCACGCACGCGCTGTTCTCGGAGGATGTGGCGTTTGCCGATATGGGCTTGGCGGTCGTCGACGAGCAGCACCGTTTTGGTGTCCATCAACGCATGCAATTGCAAGGCAAGGGTGGCCGCCCCGCCGACGTGCTGGTGATGACGGCAACACCCATCCCACGCACGCTCGCACTGACCGTCTATGGCGACATGGATGTCTCGCGGCTAACGGGCCGGCCGCCCGGCCGACATCCGGTGGCCACGCGCACGCTCTCGGACGAGCGGCTCGACGAAGTCGTTGAACATCTGCGCAAGGCGATTGCGCGCGGCGCACGGGCTTATTGGGTTTGTCCGCTGGTTGAGGAGTCCGAGAAGATCGATCTTGCCGCGGCCGAGGAGCGCGCCGCGATGCTCAAACGCGTGCTGGGGCCGCATATCGGCCTCATGCATGGCCGCATGAAAGGTGCGGAACGCGACGCGGCGATGGCGAAGTTCAAGGCCGGCGAAACCTCAGTCCTGGTCGCGACGACCGTGATCGAAGTCGGCGTCGACGTGCGCGAAGCGACCATCATGGTCGTCGAGCATGCCGAGCGCTTCGGCCTGGCACAGCTCCATCAGTTGCGGGGTCGGGTTGGACGTGGCGCCGCCAAGTCAAGTTGCCTGCTGCTCTATCATGGGCCGCTCAGCGAGACCGCCAAGGCGCGGTTGAAGACGATGCGCGATACCGACGATGGTTTTGTGATTGCCGAGGAGGATCTGCGCCTGCGCGGCGCCGGAGAACTCTTGGGCACGCGGCAGAGCGGCATGCCGCTGTTCCGCCTGGCGGACCTTGCGGCCCACGCCGACCTGCTGGCGGTGGCGCGTGATGATGCGCAGCTTGTCCTGACGCGCGACCCCGAGTTGCAGTCGCCGCGTGGCGAAGCCTTGCGTACCTTGCTCTATCTGTTCGGCCGTGATGAAGCGGTGCGCTATCTTCGGGCCGGTTGAACGTTCCGTCGCGACAGGGTGTAGGTTGGCACGATGACCGATTTTCTTCCCGCGCTCGAACGGGTGCTGCGCACCGTGCTGCCGCACATGGCCAGCATCGAAGGCCTCAATCGTCTTTCCGGCGGCGCCAGCCAGGAAACTTGGTCGCTCGATGCAGTGTGTGACGGCGGGGTCATTCCGCTCATCCTGCGCCGTGCGCCGGGCGGCGAACCGCGGGTGACGAGCGAGACCTCGACGTCGGTGCCGCTTGCGACCGAGGCGATCGCGATCGAGGCGTCGCGTGCTGCCGGCGTCAAGGCACCGCGCGTACGTTATGTGCTGCAAGACAGCGACGGTATCGGCCAGGGCTATGTCATGGACCGGCTGCGCGGTGAATCCATCGCACGCAAGATTTTGCGCGACAAGGAGTTCGACGCAGTGCGACCACAGCTGGCGCGGCAGTGCGGCGAGATTCTGGCACGTATTCATGCCGTGAGGTTGACGGCGGAGTTGCGGCACGTGCTACCCGTGGTCGACGGACCGACGCAACTGCGCCGCTACCGCGACATCTACGATCTGTATGACTATCCGCATCCCGTCTTCGAAATGGCGCTCAAATGGCTCGAGCCGCGCATGGCGGGCGCCAAGCGCCAGACGCTCGTGCATGGCGATTTTCGCCACGGCAATCTCTTGATCTCGCCTGAAGGCGTCGAAGCGGCGTTGGACTGGGAACTCGTCCATGTCGGCGACCCGCTCGAGGATATTGGCTGGATCTGCACCAACTCGTGGCGTTTCGGCGTCCAGGAAAAAGTTGTCGGCGGCTTCGGCGACCTGCCCGACCTGCTCGCCGGCTATGCAGCCGCCGGCGGCAGCCATGTCAGCGAAGACGAGGCGCGCACCTGGATCGTGTACGGTTCGCTCAAGTGGGGAATCATGTGCATGAGCATGTACCAGGGATTCGTGCGCGACCACTCGGTTGAACGCGCCGCGATCGGAAGGCGCTCGTCGGAAACCGAAGTCGACCTCATCAACCTGATCATCAGGGGGAAGATCTAGCCATGATGGACCAGCCCTCCATGCGCGAACTCGTCGTGGCGGTGCGCGACTTCATCGAACAGCGCGCCATGGCCGAGCTCAAAGGCCATACGGCGTTTCATGCCCGCGTCGCGGCGAACGCACTTAGCATCGTGGCACGCGAGCTGGAACAGAGCGGACCGTCCGGCGAAGCGGAACGCGCGCGCCTGCAACGCTTGCTCGGTCATGATGGTGCGCTGATGGAACTTAATCGCGAGTTGTGCCGACAGATCCGCGCTGGCACCATTGGACTTGAAACGATCGGGTTGGCCGAACACTTGACCATCACGACGCGCGATAAAGTCGCCATCGACCAGCCGAATTATTCCGGATTGAAGCGGCTGCTGGCTGACGGTGGCTGACCTTTCTCCTTCTCACCATGGGCGGGCTTGACCCGCCCACCCAGTCGGCGCGTTCGCGCGCCGCAAACGTGATTCAATTTCTGGGTGGCCGAGTCGAGCCCGGCCATCGTGAATTTGAGGATTTAATCCAGGTTCTACGCAGCCGCCTTCGCCCCGCTGCGCTCGACGAGCGCTAGGCGCGTCACGGCAAGGCCCAGCACAATAACACCCTCGATCCAGGCCGCCGCAGCGCCGAGCCAGGTCGGAGCGGCGAGTTGCGGAAAAAACAGATACATCGCGCTTGCAGCATGCAGCCCGTTCAAGATGGCCGGTGCCAAGACGTAGAGCGCGAACAGGATGGCCAAGGCGCCGAGATCCCCGCGGCGCCGGCCAGGCAACGTTTGCATCAGCACGAAAATCGAAACGTCGCGCGTGAGGAAGCCCAATGTTGCCAGAACGAGTGCTTGGCCAGCCATCGCGGTCGCGGCATCGTGGAGCAGCCAGAGCGCCAACGCGCCACCCACCAGAAGCGTGGCGCCATAGCTCATCATCCAGGCTTGCACGCCTTTCAGCGCAGTGAGGAAATGTCGCCTGCCAAACTGACCCGCCATCCAACGATAGTGGACACGGTCCTTGGGCTCCAACAGCACCATCAGATAAGTCAAGATCGCGTAGGTCGTCAGCGCCAGCAGCAGGCGCAGCGAGATCGCGTCCCAGCTCTTCATGTCGGCGGAGAGAAACGCGTCGAAGCCCGCCACGTAAAGCCCGATGAAAACGAGGAACACGAGCCATACGAGTGGCCCGTTGCGCATCTTGAGTTCCAGGCGCATTTCACGAATGCAGCCAAGCAGTGTCCAGCTGGCAAAGATCGCAACCGATGCCAGCAGGAACGCCCGGGCGTCGATGCTGCGACCCCACCAGGGAATGAAGTCGGTTGCAGGCTTATGACTGAGCATCGCGGCGACGGGATCCGCCGCGCTCCAGACATAATAGACCACCAGTGCAGCAACCAATCCGACCGCTTGATACACAAACAAGTCGAGTCGCGAATGCGCCTGCCGCCGACCGACAGCGATGAGGCTGGCGAGCAGGCTTGCCGCTTGCGCAATGACGCCGATGGCGAGGTAGTAGACGAACTCGATCGCCGCCGTCACTGGTCCCAACTGGGTAGCGACATTGACCATGATGAGCGCCAGGCACAGCGCGCCGCCGAACCAGTTGTAGCTCGTCGCGCCGAACAGCTTGCCCCACGTCATCGTGCCGGCGCCAAGCGAGGACAAGCGCTGCATGTCCCAGGTGCGGTCGCGAATCTCGCCGACCACGCTCATGGCGGCGTTGCGCGAGCCCCAGACGACGACGATGAAATAGTAGAGAAGCGATGCCACGCTCGACAAACCCCAACCCAAGCCGCCGGCCAGCGATGCCGCGAAGAAGGTAAGCGCCAAGAGACCCGCCATCATCAGCACGCGGCGCGGCGTCAGCTCCAGCCACACATTGCGTTCGAACTCCGGATTCATGGCCGCCGCCCCACTTGCGCGAAATAGGCGTCTTCCAGGGCCTTGCTCGACTCCCCGAAACTCGAAAGATCGAAGCCCGCGGCTACGAGTTCGCGGATCAGCTTCGCCCGCGCGCCAGGATTGCGCGTGAACACGATCAGCGCATGGATCTGGTCGGCTTCGATGACATCCGCCCCGCGGCCGACCAGGAATTCGCGCAGGTCGCTACGCTTGGTCGCGATCTCGATCATGTATCGCGGCCGCTCGTCGTCGCGCACCTTGATCGCCTTGCCCCCGGCGATCAGTCCGTTCTCGATGATGACCATCTCCGAGCAATAGTCTTCCAGCTCGGCGAGGATGTGGGAGGAGACAACCAGCGTCATTCCGCCGTCGCGCAGCGCCAAGAGCAGGCGGGACAAATCGCGCCGCGCCTGCGGGTCGAGCCCGGCAGCGGGTTCGTCCAGCAAGAGTACTTTCGGCTCATGCACGATGGCCTGCGCGATGGCCAGGCGCTGGCGCAGACCGCGCGACAGCTCGCCCGACTTCGATTCCAGCCGGTCGGCCAACCCGACGCGCGCGGCAGCCTTTTCCACCGCAGCGCTGGTGGCGCCCGGCGCGATACCGTGCGAGCGCGCCGCATAGCTCAGGCAGCGGCGCACGGTCAGATCGTCGTACAAGCCGTAAAAGTCCGGCAGATAACCGAGACGCGCATGGATTTCGCGCGGGCTTTGTGTTGTATCGCGCCCGTCGATGCGCACCCTTCCGGAATACGGATACTCCAGCGCCGCCAGACAGCGAAGCAGCGTGGTCTTGCCGGCGCCGTTCGGACCAACCAGCGCCGTGATCGTCCGGTCCGGAACGCGCAGCGAAACGCCTTTCAGCGCCCGGGCCGTCGGATATTCGTAGACGAGGTCTTCGACTTCGATCATGAGGCCCGGCTCGACTCTCAATCTATCGGGCAGGAATATGACGATATCGCGGCCTGCCATGCCAGCGCTTTCCCGCGCCGGCGCTATCACCGAAAAGCGAAATTGCGCATCATGCCGACATGACTCGCACAGACAACCGACTGGGACTCGGCACAGTCCAGTTCGGCCAGGATTACGGTATTTCAAACCGGCGCGGCCGCGTGCCGCACGATGAAGTCGCAGCGATCTTGCAGCGTGCCGCGGCGGCGGGGATGCGCACGCTCGATACGGCCGCCGGCTATGGCGAAGCCGAACAGGTTCTGGGCGCACTGGCGTCCGCCACGAGATCGTTTCGTCTGGTCACCAAGACGATTGCGCTCAAGAACGGGCTTGATCAGGTGCTTGCCCGTGCCAGACAGTCGGTGACGACGCTGGCACGCAGGCCGGTCGATCTCATTCTGGTGCACTCCGCCGGCGACTTGCTGGGCAGCGATGGATCAAGGCTGTGGGCAGGCTTGCTGGCGCTGCGCGATGAGGGCCTGTTTGGCGGTGTCGGCATCTCGGCCTATGTCGCCGATGATCCGCTGGCGCTGGCGCGCAAATTCCGTCCGGCGGCAATGCAAGTTCCGCTGAGCCTTCTGGATCAGCGCCTGGTGCAGTCCGGTGCGCTCGCCGCACTGAAGGATCTTGGAATCGAAATCCATGCGCGTTCGCTGTTCCTGCAGGGGCTGCTGTTTATCGATGTAAGCCGTTTGCCGGCGAAGCTGCAGAGCGCGGCGCCGCATCTGGCGGCTTTGCGTCGGCGCTTGCAGCAAGCCGGCACATCGCCGCTCGCGGCCGCACTTTCCTACGCACTGGCGCAGCGCGAGGTCGATGTCGCCCTGGTCGGCGTTACCACATTGGCCGAGCTTGCGGAGATTTTGCAGGCCAAGGATGCACCGCCGCCCGATCTCGATTGGGCCGCCTGCGCGCTGCACGATCCCCTGGTGCTGACGCCGTCTCTGTGGTGATCAGCGCAAGCCGGACAGCGCGCGCAACGCATCGACAACGCGCGCGACATCGCTTTGCGCCATAGCCGGAAACATCGGCAGGCTCAGGATTTCGCCATAGCGGCTCTCGGCAACGGGACACAGGCCCGGGCGATAGCCGCGATCGCGATAGAAACTGTGCAGATAGACCGGCGCATAATGAACATTCGCGCCGATCCCCAAATGGCGCAAATAGGCAAATGCCCGGGCGCGATCGACATGCAGCTTCGAGAGATCAAGTCGCACGACATAGAGGTGATAGGCGTTGGTGCGGTCGGCATGGACGCGCAACGGGCGAACATGCGCAACATCACGCAGCGCCGCGTCGTACCACGCCGCCACCGTGCGGCGCTTCGTCACCCATTGCGGCAGGCGCTCGAGTTGGGCGAGCCCGAGCGCGCATTGCACGTCTGGCAGGCGGTAATTGTAGCCCAGCTCGACCATGTCGTAGGCGAAAGTTCCCTGGGCGTCGCGTTTGCGATGATCGCTGTCGATCCCGTGATTGCGAAAGCGGCGCATGTGCGCGGCGTAGTCGCCATCGTCCGTCAGCGCCATGCCGCCTTCGCAGGTGGTCAGGTGCTTTACCGGGTGAAAGGAGAAACAGCTGATGTCGGCCAGTGTCCCAGCCATGCGGCCCTTATAGGTGGCGCCCGGCGCGTGGCAGGCGTCCGCGACCACGGCGATGCCCTTGCCCTTGGCGATGGCATGGAGCGCGTCATAATCGGCGGGCTGGCCGGCATAGTCGACCGCGACGATCGCTTTCGTGTTGGGCGTGATGCGCTCTGCGACACAGGCCGGATCGATCAGCAATGTGTCGGGCTCGACGTCGACGAACACGGGCGTGGCGCCTTCATAGACCGCGGCGTTGGCGGAGGCGGCGAAGGTGATGGCCGGTACAATGACTTCGTCGCCCTGCACGACGCCGATGGCGCGCATCGCGGCATGCAGCGCCGCCGTGCCGCTGTTGACGGCAACGCCTTGGGCAGCGCCGCAGAACCGCGCGAAAGCCTGTTCGAACTGAGCGACGCGCGGACCGGTCGTCAACCAATCCGAGCACAGGGCCTCGACAACGGCCTTGATGTCGCAATCGCCGATTTCCTGGCGGCCATAGGGCAGAAAGTTGAGCGCCGCGGGGGCGTTGTCACGATCAGGCATAGGCGAGCTGCAGCAGTGCTTGCAGGCCGTGGACGTTCAGCGCTTCGGGATTGCTGTCGCTGGAATAGCAGAAGCCTTCCGGCACCGGTCGGGCACCGCGGGCCAGATAGGCCTCGCGTGCCGCCGTCGCAAAGCTCGCGAGAATGACATAGCGGTCCACCATATCGACCGTCCAAAGCGAGTCGTCGGCCGGAATCATCGTTTCATGCAGCTTTTCGCCAGGCCGGATGCCGACGATGCGCTGGCGCGACTTCGGGCTGATCAAGGTTGCGAGATCGGTAATGGTGGTGGAGGGAATCTTGGGCACATAGATCTCGCCGCCGCGCATCATCTCCATACTGGAGAGCACGAAATTCACTCCCTGGGCCAGCGTGATCCAAAAGCGCGTCATGCGTTCGTCCGTGATGGGAAGACTGTCGGCACCGTCGGCGACGAGCTTGCGGAAGAACGGCACGACCGAGCCGCGCGAACCGAACACATTGCCGTAGCGCACGACAGAAAAGCGCGTGCCGTCGGCACCGGCCAGGTTGTTGGCGGCGACGAAAATCTTGTCGGAGGCAAGCTTGGAAGCGCCGTAGAGATTGATCGGGTTGGCGGCTTTGTCCGTCGACAGCGCGATCACCTTGCGCACATTGCGGCGAAGCGCGGCATAGACGATGTTCTCGGCGCCGAACACGTTGGTGCGGATGCACTCGAAGGGATTGTACTCGGCCGTGGTGACCTGCTTCATCGCCGCGGCGTGCACGACATAGTCGACGTCGCGCAGCGCAAGATCGAGGCGGTCGCGATCGCGCACGTCGCCAATGAAGAAGCGTAGGCAGGGATAACGGTCCGCCGGAAAATCGAGCGCCATCTCCGATTGTTTGAGTTCGTCGCGCGAGAAAATGATGAGGCGGCGCGGCTTGTATCGCTCCACGACGGTCTTCAGAAAATGCTTGCCGAACGAGCCGGTACCGCCGGTTACCAGCACCGACTTGTCGTTCAGGTCGAGCCAGGGTTGCGTAAAATCGCGGAACGGTGCTGGTGCAAGAGCCGGCGGCGCGGTATCAGAAGCCATCGGCGCGCGCGCAAGTGCGATGGCTGGCATGCTCATGGAAAAAGGCCCCGGTTGACGTCGGCAGTCTCACGGAGTTTGGTTAACAAACCTGACTAGTTCGGGCTTTCACCGATCCGTAATCTGATTCCGGCACGCTTGCGAAAGTTAACAAGGGTAAACAATGCGCATCGCAATGATTGGAACGGGCTATGTCGGGCTGGTGTCTGGCGCCTGCCTCTCGGAGTTCGGCCACACCGTCGTTTGCGTCGACAAGGAAGCCGACAAGGTTGCCGCGCTGCGCAGCGGCAAAATTCCGATCTACGAGCCCCGCCTCGATGACGTCGTGGCAACCAACGTCAAGGCTGGTCGACTTTTCTTTGAAGACAGCATTGCCACGGCCGTCAGCGGCGCCGAGGCCATCTTCATCGCGGTCGGCACGCCAAGCCGGCGCGGCGACGGTCACGCCGATCTGAGCTACGTGCACGCGGCCGCCGAAGAAATCGCCAGATCCTTGTCCGGGTACGCCGTTATCGTCACCAAATCGACGGTGCCGGTGGGCACCAGCCGTGAAGTCGAGACCATCATCCGCCGCGTGCGTCCGGATATTTCATTCGACATGGCTTCGAATCCCGAATTCCTGCGCGAAGGTTCGGCGATCGACGACTTTCGGCGGCCAGATCGCGTTGTCGTCGGCTGCGACAGCGAGCGAGCGCGCGAAGTGATGCGCGAAGTCTACAGGCCGCTCTACCTGCACGAGACGCCGATCCTGTTCACGAGCCGGGAGAGCGCCGAGCTGATCAAATATGCCGCCAACGCGTTCCTCGCGACTAAGATCTCCTTCATCAACGAGATGGCCGATCTGTGCGAGAAGGCTGGCGCCGATATCCAGGACGTGTCGCGCGGCATCGGACTTGATGGCCGCATAGGCGCAAAATTCCTGCATGCAGGACCGGGTTTTGGCGGCTCCTGTTTTCCCAAGGATACGCTGGCCTTGCGCAAGACGGCGCAGGATCTGGGGGCGCCGACGCGGATCGTCGAAGCGGTCGTCGCGGTCAATGACGCGCGCAAGATCGCCATGGCGAAAAAGATCGAGCATGCTTTTGGCGGCGTAAAAGGCAAAACCATCGCGGTACTGGGACTGACGTTCAAGCCGAGCACCGACGACATGCGCGACGCGCCGAGCCTGGTGATTGTGCCCTATCTGCAGAAGCAAGGCGCGACGATCCGCGCCTTCGATCCGCAAGGCGCGCCAGAAGCGCGCAAGCTGCTCAATATCGAATTGTGCCGAGACGCGTTTGATGCGCTCGACGGTGCAGACGGTGTCGTCATCCTGACCGAGTGGAACGAGTTCCGCGCGCTTAACATGAGCCGCATGAAGAGCCTGCTCAGGAAACCGCTCGTCATCGACCTGCGAAACATTTATCGCCCGAGCCAGATGGCCGCCGCCGGCTTCACCTATGTCAGCATCGGCCGCGCCACGGTCGGACCGGGGTGAAGCGCTCGCCCTCCATCCTTCGACAAGCTCAGGATGAGGTGCGAGCCAAGGCCCTCACCCTGAGCTTGTCGAAGGGCGAGGGCCCCTACCCCACATAACCCTTGTCACGTAGGTAGCGCACGATTCCGGCGGCGAGATCAGCGGGATCGGCAGTCGTGGTATCCACGGTCAGTTCCGCGTGTTCCGGTGCTTCGTAGGGACTGTCGATGCCGGTAAAGTTCTTGATCTCGCCGGCCTTGGCCTTGCGGTAAAGACCCTTGGGGTCGCGCTGCATGCAGATGTCCAGCGGCGTGTCGACATAGACCTCGATGAACTCGCCCGCGCCCAAAAGCTCGCGCGCCATGCGACGCTCTGACCTGAATGGCGAGATGAAGGAGACCAGAACGATCAGGCCGGCATCGACGAAAAGCTTTGCCGCCTCGCCGACGCGGCGAATGTTTTCCACCCGATCCGCATCCGTGAAGCCGAGATCGCGGTTGAGGCCGTGGCGGACATTGTCGCCGTCCAAAAGATAGGTATGGCGCCCCTCAGCGAACAAGGCGCGCTCGACCAGGTTGGCAATTGTCGACTTGCCGGATCCGGAAAGCCCGGTGAACCAAAGCACGGCGGGCTTTTGGCCCTTTTGCTGGGCGCGCGACGCCTTGCCGACGTCAAGTGCCTGCCAGTGGACGTTGGTGGCGCGGCGCAAGCTGAAATCGATCATGCCGGCGCCGACTGTCGCATTGGTGAAGCGGTCGATCAGGATGAACCCGCCCGTATCGCGATTGTCGCGGTAGGCGTCGAATGCGATGGGCTGCGAGGTCGAGAAATTGCAGTAGCCAACTTCGTTCAAATGCAACGTCTTTGCGGCATGCTCGTCGAGCGTATTGACGTCGATCTTGTGCTTGAGCGTGGTGACTTGCACCGGTACCGTCGCGGCGCCGAGTTTCACAAGATATTGCCGGCCGGGCAGCAATTCGTCTTCCGCCATCCACAACAGGTGCGCAGCGAATTGTTCGGAGACCTCCGGGCGGTCTTCCGGGGTGCTCAGCACATCGCCGCGGGAAATGTCGATCTCGTCGGCGAGCACCAGGGTAACGGCGGCGCCTGCGACGGCTTCGTCGAGATCGCCGTCCAGCGTGACGATGCGTTTGACCTTGCTGACACGACCCGACTTGGCGACGGCGATGGCATCACCGGGGCGAATGCGCCCGCCGACGACCGTGCCGGAGAAGCCGCGGAAATCGAGGTTGGGCCGGTTGACCCATTGAACGGGAAAGCGGAACGCCCCGCCGACGCGATCGGTGTCGACATCGACGGTCTCCAGATGTGCCAGCAGGGAGGGACCGTTGTACCAGGAGGTCTTCGGGCTCGCCGCGATGACGTTGTCGCCGTAGCGCGCCGAAATCGGGATCGGCATGATGCTGGCAAAGCCCAGCCGCGCGGCGAAGACCGCGAACTCGGCGACGATCGCGTCGAACGTCGCTTGCGAATAGTTGACGAGATCGATCTTGTTGACCGCCAGCACGACATGGCGGATGCCCAGCAGCGAGGCGATATAGGCATGCCGTCGGGTCTGGCTCAACACACCCTTGCGCGCATCAATCAGGATGACGGCGAGATCGGAGTTCGACGCACCTGTCGCCATGTTGCGCGTGTACTGTTCGTGGCCGGGCGTGTCGGCAACGATGAATTTGCGGCGGTCAGTCGCGAAAAAGCGATAGGCCACGTCGATCGTGATGCCTTGCTCGCGTTCGGCCTCAAGGCCGTCGACAAGGAGTGCGAAGTCGATATCGCCGCCAGTGGTGCCGAATTTTCGCGAGTCCTTCTCCAGGGCGGAGAGATGATCCTCGAACAGGAGTTTGGAGTCGTAGAGCAGCCGACCGATGAGCGTGGACTTGCCGTCGTCGACGCTGCCGCATGTCAGGAAACGCAGCAGCGACTTCTTTTCCTGGGCCGCGAGAAAGCTCTTGAGATCCGAGGGTGCGTTCATGCCCGCCCCTCGCCATGGCTGGGCTTGACCCGGCCATCCACTTGGCGCGCGTCGGCGCGCCGAAGTGACAGTTCAAAGCCGGCAGACGCGGGCGCGACGAGTGGCCGGGTCAAGCCCGGCCATGACGACGGCAGTTTTTGGAAGGATGCGTTCACTAGAAATACCCCTCCTTCTTCTTCTTCTCCATCGAGGATTTCTCGTCACTGTCGATCAGACGGCCCTGGCGTTCGGAGGTGCGCGCCGTAAACATCTCCGTGACGATGCCTTCCAACGTGTCGGCGTCGGATTCGATGGCGCCGGTCAAGGGATAACACCCGAGCGTGCGAAAGCGCACCAGCCGCTCGTCAATCTTTTCGCCTGGAATCAGTTTCATGCGCTCGTCGTCGCGCATGATCAGCGTGCCGTCGCGCTCGATGACGGGCCTGGGCTTGGCGAAGTAAAGCGGTACGATCGGAATCTTCTCGGCCAATATGTATTGCCAGATGTCGAGTTCCGTCCAGTTGGACAGCGGGAAGACGCGGATCGACTCGCCCTTGTTGATGCGCGTGTTGTAGAGCCGCCAAAGCTCGGGGCGCTGGTTCTTCGGGTCCCAGGCGTGGGTCGCCGTGCGAAAGGAGAAGATGCGTTCCTTGGCACGCGATTTCTCCTCGTCGCGCCTGGCGCCGCCGAATGCCGCGTCGAAACCGTATTTGTCGAGAGCCTGCTTCAGCGCCTCGGTCTTCATCACCTGGGTGTGGAGCGCCGAGCCGGAGCTGAACGGATTGATGCCGCGCCTGATGCCATCCTCGTTGACGTGCACGAGCAGCTTGAGGCCGAGACGTCTTACCGTCTCATCGCGAAACTGGATCATCTCGCGGAACTTCCACGTCGTGTCGACATGCAGCAGCGGGAACGGCGGCTTGGCGGGATGAAACGCCTTCATCGCCAGGTGCAGCATCACCGAGGAGTCCTTGCCGATCGAGTAGAGCATCACGGGATTGGCGAACTCGGCCGCAACCTCGCGCATGATGTGGATGCTCTCGGCTTCCAGGCGCTTCAAGTGAGAAATAACAGGTGTATTTGTGGACAAACTTTTGGACCCCGAAAGTCTACTGTGAAATAGGCTGCCTAGGCGCTGGATGCAAGGATGACTTACCGTGTCTTAGTTCAGGGTTACCGGCACAAGCGGCTGCGGCGGTGGCCCGAGTTCAACGGCAAACCGTATCCGACCTAGCGGTCGACCGTCGTTGGTTACGATGTTCACGCGCCACGCTCCGGGCTTTGGTTTCGACTTGATGGAGTAACCGCGATAGCCGGCATCACGTCCGCCGTTGATCGCGAAGGAGAGCCGCGACTGCTGCACCCACTGGCGCCTGGTCGGATCCAGCCACTCCCAGCGATGCACGATCACCGTCGTGACGCGCGCCGGCGCGAAGACCGAACTGTAGAAATAGAGCTTCTCGCCAGGCGTAACATGCAGCACCGGCACGGCGCCTATGATCGTCGTCCAGGGCTGCGGTTCGGCTACCGCCTGATAGACGTCGCCGTTCTTTTTAACCGAGTGGTAGATCCCAGCGTCAGCCAGCGCCAACGGCAGGGGCGGCAGGATTTTCACCAGGTAGAACAGATTCATCACGGCATAGATGGCGAGCGTCCCAACAAGGACATGCAGTCGGACCTGCCGAAAGCGTTCACGTCCAAGCCACGCAAGTACATCGGCGTAGAACCAGAAGATGGCGAGCGCGACGATGCCGCTGATGAGGAATGCCGTAGTGCCGATGACGGCAATCAGTACCGGTACGAACAGAATTGCGTAGGAAAACAGCGCGAAGAAGAAGAGCAGCAGCGATAGAGTCAACCGTGTCGTGTAGGCCTTGAAGAACTCGTTGCCGATGAAGATTCCGACGAGCAGGATCAAATACGGCCACGAAGTCCATAGCGAGGCGCTGCGCAGATAGAAGACGCAAAAGCCGCTGAGCAGGCAACCCAGTGCAAATTGCGTCGCCGCCGTCAGGATCGTGCGCGTGCGTTGGCTGGGCCGCTTGTCCTCCGGCCCGGAGTCCCAATGGTGCGAGACGGCGATCGCCGTGGCCGCGATGGTGAGATACGCGATGAACACGATGTGGGTCGATGCGTGGTCGATCCGCCCGAAGGTATAGCTGTCGAACGCGTAACCGCCGGCCAGCGATGCGGCCGACAGATGACGTTCATATTGCTGTGCCAGTGCGACCACGGTCTTTATGGGGTGCACAATCGATTGCATGGCCATGCGGTGAAGACTCTGTCCTTATTTCGCAGCCGAGTTTTCCGGCGCGCGGCCATAGGCATCGTCGTAGCGCACGATGTCATCCTCGCCCAAATAGGAGCCCGATTGCACTTCGATCAGCCGAAGCGGCTGTTTGCCCGGGTTTTCCAGACGATGCTTGGCGCCAAGCGGAATGAAGGTCGACTGGTTTTCGTGCAGCAAAAAAACCTTCTCATCGCAGGTTACCTGTGCCGTGCCCTGCACCACGACCCAATGCTCGGCACGCTTTTTGTGGCTCTGCAGCGATAGGCGGCCGCCGGGCTTGACCATAATGTGCTTCACCTGAAAACCATCACCGGCATCGATGCCCTGATAACTGCCCCAGGGACGAAAAACGATCTTGTGGTCGGAGAGTTCCGGCCGGCCGGAACTTTTGAGCCGCTCGACGATCGCTTTTACGTCCTGCGCACGCCCCTTGTCGGCAACGAGCACCGCGTCTTCGGTGACGACCACGACCAGATCACGCACGCCGACCAATGCCACCAACCCGGTCTCGCCGCGGACAAAGGAGTCGTGCGAGTCGTGAATCATCACATCGCCTTGCAGGACGTTCCCGCTGTCGTCGCGCTTCTGCAGCGCCCAGAGCGACGACCAGGCGCCAACGTCGCTCCACCCGATGTCGCAGGGCACCACAGCCGCCAAGGTCGTCCGCTCCATCACGGCATAGTCGAGCGAAACGTTTCGCGCCTTGGCGAAGGCAATGCCGTCCAGACGGACGAAATCCAGATCGCGCTTGGCATCGCGCAGCGCAGCGCGGCAGGCCTGCACCATGTCCGGCTCAAGGCGGGCTAGTTCGTCGAGCAGCACATCGGCACGAAATACGAACATGCCGCTGTTCCAGAAATAGCCACCAGCGGCCAGATAGGAATGAGCGGTGGCGCTGTCGGGCTTTTCGGCAAAGCGTTCGACCTTGGCAACGCCGTCGGTCAGCGCCGTGCCCTGCTGGATGTAGCCGTAGCCGGTTTCCGGATTGGCAGGCGCGATGCCGAAGGTCACAATATGGCCCTGCCGGGCGGCCGCGGCGGCGCGCGCGACCGCAACCTCGAAGGCGGGCTGGTTCGATACGACATGATCGGATGGCAGCAGGAGCACGATACCTGTCGGCTCCAGATCCGCCACCATGAGCGCGGCGATCGCGGCGGCCGGCGCGGTATTGCGTCCCATCGGTTCCAGGACGATGGCCTGCGGCGTGATGCCGATGGCCAGCATCTGTTCGGCGACGAGGAAGCGGTGACCCTCGCTGCACAGCAGGATCGGAGGCGCGGCGTTGGGCACATTCGCGCGCAGGACAGTATCTTGAATCATCGTGCGTACGCCGTTCAGCGCGAGGAGTTGCTTGGGTAGCGAGGCGCGCGACATCGGCCATAGTCTGGTGCCGCTGCCGCCCGATAGGACGACCGGATGGATACGCTCTGACGCCGTCATTACCGGCCAGCCTCTGTGGACGTCTGCAACTCTACCACGCCGCCAAATCTTGCCCGCAATAGGGTGGAGGCAGGGTAAATTTCAGGCTCCCTGCGCCCCAATAATGGCCACGGAACAGACGTTCATGGCCGGCGCCCCGCCTAGATTGTGCGTCATGCCGATCTTCGGATCCTTCAGCTGACGTGCCCCGGCGCGGCCTTGGAGCTGCAGGTACATTTCGTAGAGCATACGCAGTCCCGAAGCGCCTATTGGATGGCCAAAGCACTTGAGACCGCCATCGATCTGGCACGGCACCTGCCCGTCAGCGTCGTAGAAGCCGTTCATCACGTCCTTCCAGCCTTCGCCTTCCTTGGAGATGTGCAGGTCCTCCATCGTGACGAGTTCCGTGATGGAGAAGCAGTCATGAACCTCCATCATGGAGATTTCGTCGCGCGGGTTCTTGATGCCGGCTTCGTCGTAGGCGCGCTTCGCAGCGATGCGTGCCGTGTGGAAATAACTGCCATCCCAGGAATTGTGCTGGCTCTCCAGTCCATTCGAGAGGGAAAGCTGCAGCGCTTTGACGGTGATCGCATTCTTCTTGCCCATGGCGCGCGCGATTTCCGGCGTCGTCACGATGGCGCAGGCAGCCCCATCCGACACACCGCAACAATCGAACAGGCCAAGCGGCTCGGCGATCATCGGTGCGTTGAGGCATTGCTCTTCGGTAATCGCCTTTTGCAGATGTGCCTTTGGGTTCTTGGCGCCATTAGCGTGGCTCTTGACCGAGACATGCGCGATGGCGCGCTTCAGATCTGCCTTCGAGACGCCATGCTTGGAGCGATAGGCAGAAGCGAGCTGCGCGAAATTGCCCGGTGCAGAGCCGTTCGCGGACCACAGCGGCGACAAAGTCGCGCCCTCGCGCTGCGGCAGGCCGCCATAGCC
>Ga0157379_10000357_pt1 | contig 36687 bp, 26 predicted proteins | sample S25metaG_FD_121802 | JGI IMG/M metagenome (GOLD analysis project Ga0157379, IMG submission 121802) | Switchgrass rhizosphere microbial communities from Kellogg Biological Station, Michigan, USA - S2-5 metaG | ecosystem: Host-associated > Plants > Roots > Rhizosphere > Soil | place: USA... | reverse complement strand
TCATCACCACCATGGTCTTGCCGGGATGGGGAATGGGGGGCAGCGCCACCTCGACATAAGGATCCTCGACCGGCGCGCGCTCCAGGAAATCGCTGCGGGCGGTCAGCAGACAGGCGGCGCACAAGCCTCCCAGCGCCAGATAGCGGCTCCGGCGCGACAGCGGCAACAGGCCGACCGCACCGATGATCAGCAGCGGCGCCAGCATCTCGTACAGGATGATGTAGCGGTAAATGGCGAAGGTGCGCAGCCATAGCAGGTAGCTGAGCGCGAAAAAGACAAACAAGACTCCCGTGACCCGCTTGTCCAGCAAGGGATCGCGGCTTTCCCGCCGCAGCAACCAAAGGGCGCCTGCTGCGATGACCAGCAGATAAGCCAGCATGACGCGGATATCCTGAAAGCCCAGGTCGTCGGCCACATGCCAGTCGATGGTGAACAGGACGGGGAAGAAGAGCTGTTGCCACCAGGGCCGGAAAGCCGGAACAAAGCGCAGGTCGCGATAAGGCGCCGGCAAGGCCAGCGGCGACTTCCAGTAATCATTGAAATAAGGAAACAGCGGATTGGCGGTAAGCTGGTACATGTAAAGCATCCAGGGTCCGCTGAAGATCAGAAAGCCCGCGATGCCGGCCAGGCCGCCCGCCAGCAGCCGCACCAACTGATGCTTCCAGCTTCCACCCAATGCGATCAGCGCAGCCGCGAAACCCACACAGAAAGGCATCTCCGGCAGCTTGAGTCCCATCGCCATGCCCGTGACCAGGCCCGCCGCGGCGGAGATGCCCGCCACTTTACCCAGCGGCCCTTCGCGCAGGACATCGCGCTTGAGCACCAGCACCGCCAGGCCCGACAGCACAAAGACGCTCATCACATTGTCGTAATAGGTGGTGCCGAACTCGGTGAGCGTCAGCGCGCCCACAACACCCAGCAGCGACAAGGCGCCGGCCATGATCTTGATATCGGAGGCCGGCGCATCTACGCGCAGGCTTGCCCGTGCCATCAGATAGAGCGGCACCATATTGGCGCCCTGGGCGGCGCCCAGCACGCCCAGGGCGATCCAAGCGCGGGTGTGGGTGGCCAGCCAATAGAAGGGGATGTCGAGATAGGGATTGTAGTAACTGGCCTGATGCGCCACCGCCACGTCGATCGCCATGCGATGGTTCAGCAGGGCATAGGGCGCGTACCAGTGATAGTTGCGGAAATCCCAACTGGTGTCCTTGCCCAGCAGGATGACGAACCCGGCCCAGAACAAGAGCCCCAGGCCAAGGAACGCATATTCGCGGGCCGTCAGGCGGTTGGACGCGGGCATCAGGGATGAAAGACCAAAGGGCTTGCCCGGCCCTTCTAGCCCAGCCGGGCCCTTTCGATAAGCCCTTCCCGGATAATGGGTTAGCACGCCGTGGTCTTTTGGCCCCTGGGTTCGCCACGCGTGCTGTGAGCCCCGGCGCGGAGCGCGTGAGCAGGTCCGGGGGACCTGCGAAAGGGGCGAACGCCGCGAGCTTAGGCGAGCGGCCGGGCAAACGCTCCGCGCGTTGCCTACGCTGTCGCTAGGCAACCCTGCCCAGAGACCAAAATCCCTACGGCTTCTGGGAAATTCTGGTTATTCGGGGTCCGGTTCGACCGCGATATTGCGCAGGAATTGCAGGGTGCAGGCCCGCCAGGAGTGGCTTTCAGCAAAGACCCGGGGAGTGGTGCTACGCGGGTGCCTGGCCAGCTCCAGCGCCCCCAGGCAGGCTTTGCGCAGATCCTCGTCCAACACCGCCACATCGGGCCCACCGGGCACGTCCGGTCCCACCACGTCCCGGGGACCTTCCACCGGATAGGCGGCCACGGTCAGCCCGCAAGCCAAGGCTTCCAGGGTGACCAGGCCGAAGGTGTCGGTGCGGCTGGGAAAGACAAAGACATCGCTGCCGGCATAGGCGCGCGTCAAAGGCTCTCCGCTCAAGGGGCCCAGGAATTTGACGTCCGGATATTTACGCGACAAGTCGCTTTTGGCCGGACCATCGCCCACCACAACCTTGGTGCCGGGAATATCCAGCGCCAGGAAGGCCTCGATATTCTTTTCCACCGCCACCCGGCCGACATAGAGCCAGACCGGTCCCTCATAGGGCAGGCGCGCGTCCGCGATGGGATGGAATTTCTCGATGTCGACGCCGCGCGACCAGATGCGCAGATGTTGAAACTCATGCTCGGCCAATTCGCGCCGCAAGGTTTCCGTCGCCACCATCACGGCAGTGGCCGGATGATGAAACCAGCGCAGCCAGCGCCAGATCACCTTCTCCGGCACCATGCGGAAGCGGGCATGGACATATTCCGCGAACCTGGTGTGGAAGGCAGTGGTGAAGGCGATGCCATGCTTCATGCAGATGCGCCGCGCCGTCAGTCCCAGCGAGCCTTCGGTCGCGATGTGCACTGCGTCGGGGGCGAATTCGCGTATCTCGCGCGTCAGGGCGCGGTTCTGAAACAGGGCCAGGCGGATTTCCGGATAGGTGGGCAGTGGGAAGGTGCGCCTTCCCAAGGGGGTAATGTAGCGCACCGTGTGGCCCAGCGCCGCCAGGTCCTTGCCCAGGGTCTCCAGCGTGCGCACCACGCCGTTGACCTGGGGCGACCAGGCATCCGTCACGATCAGGATTTTCAAATGGGCCGCCATGCCGGGAACAGGTCCCGGCTCCAAGCGCTTCGCTCTACGCGGGTACAGCCGCGGCCTTGCCGGCACCCGTAAGAGCAGCGGGAATCTTGTCCCGGCGTCTTGGGGCACGTCTCTGCGAAGGGGCTGCCCAGCGAAGAATCTCCATATTCCCGTGGGCATCTTCGACAAGGGCGCTGCAGCTTTCAACCCAGTCTCCATCGTTCAGGTAAAGCACGTCGCCGATCCGGCGGATCTCGGCATGATGGATATGACCGCACACAACACCATCCACGCGGCGCTTATGGGCTTCCTGCGCCACGATCTCCTCGAAGCGGGAAATATATTCCACAGCGTTCTTGACCCTGTGCTTCAGCCAGGCCGACAGCGACCAATAGGGCAGGCCGAATTGCCGCCGCAGCATTGACAGGAGGTCGTTGCCGCGCAACGCCATGCCATAGGCCCAGTCGCCCAGATGGGCCAGCCATTTGGCGCAGGCGATTACGCCGTCAAAGCGGTCGCCATGCAGCACCCACAGTCTCTTGCCGTCGGCGGTTTCGTGGATGGTCTCGTTGACGATCTCGATGCCGGCAAACAGGCGTCCGGTATAGTCGCGGGCGAATTCGTCATGATTGCCCGGCACGAAGATCACCCGGGTTCCGGTATCCACCTTGCGCAGGATCTCGGCGACCACATGGTTCTGCGCTTCTGTCCAATACCAGCGGCGTTTGAGCCGCCAGCCATCGACAATGTCGCCCACCAGAAACAGGGTGGCGCAGTCATTGTGCGCCAGGAAATCCGCCAGCGCCTCCGCCTTGCAGCCGCGTGTGCCCAGATGCGTGTCGGAGATGAAAATGGTGCGGTGACGGCGGAAGCGGGCGGTATCTGTTGCAAGCCTTGGTGGGGCGGCGGCGCGGACTGGCGTGAAACTGCCCAAGGCATTCTCAAACCACGCAACATCGGCCATCGGGTGTCTCCAGCCTTTACAAGCGGGGGGATAGCTGACCCGCGCGACTCTTTTGTTGCGCGCCCACGACAGTGTGGTGAATCTGCCGCGTTAATAAAGATGGCGAAGAGTGCGGTGCACAATTGCTGAAGGAGGCAGCAGAAGGACTGAAATCCGGGCAATTGTGACATTTTTTTCCAGCCTTTCTGCGGCGTTTTGTCTAGAATTGTTGTCCTTTGTGCCTTGCAGACAAAATGCGATTTCGGCATATTGTTGCAGCGCGGTATCGCGATCTTCGATTGCGAGGCCGCCGCCCTTCCTGGGCGTTTCCTCCCTGAACTTGGCCGCTCTTCGGAGCGGCCATTTTTTTTGCGCCGATCTTTTGGGTCGTGGCGGCGTTGCTCGTCGCTCATGGGCCTTGAGCCCGTCGATAGCGACAGCGTATCGACGCTCCTCGCGCCTGGCCACACCCCAAAATCTCTGGCGCAAAAGGGCTTGAGGCACGTCGCTCGGCGCTCCTGCCCAGCAACCAAAATTCCTAAGCAAAATCGCCAAGTGCGGTCACTCATGGGCCTTTAAGCCCACTTCGCTCCCGTCGCTACGCTGCCGCTAGCGACCCTGCTCAGGTCACAAAATCCCTCGCGGAAAACCGAATCTTGGAATTATCGCGCGCGGCTCCTGGCCAGCCCGAAAAATTCGGGCGCAAAATGGAGCAGACGCAAGAGAGCTACTGCGCTTTAGCCGTGCGTTGGGGCTGGGCCAGAGACTGCGTAAGAGCGGCGATCTGGGGCTGGTCGTTGCTGGCGATCAGCACATGGCCGTCATAGCTGACGGCAGCTGCCGAGATCACGACCGTGGCCCCGCCCTGGGCGGCACGGAAGGACAAGGCGGCGGGTTTGCCATCCTGATCCGCCTGGATGCGCTCCACTTGGCCCAGCAGCTGGCCGTTCTGATCCATCACCTGGGCGGAAGCGGCATTGGCGGGCGCAGCTGAAAGGCTGTTGAGCGCCACTGGGGCCATTTCTTCGGCGTAAGCCAAAGAGGGAACCAGAAATGCAGGGCTTAAAACAACCGCACCGCAGAAAGCGGCGAAACGAAGGAGAGACATTCCGGAACCCCTGTTGGGCCGCAGGGAGAAAACGCGGTTGCGGGTCCGGCGTTCCAGCCCTATTCGGCGGCCTGCGGCAGGCTGCCGGGCCTGCCGAGCTGGGACAGAGGAATGGCGGTCAGCCAGCGCATCGCCCGCATCAGGCGCCCGCGCACGGTCTCGAAAGTGGCGCGCTTGCTGATCCTGTCTTCATCCAGATACAGCGCGCGGTTGATCTCGATCTGCAGCGCATGGCATCCCGACGCCACGCGGCCATAAAGGATGGTGGTATGGCCGCCGGCATAGGGTGTGTTGCGCGCCACCGTAAAACCCTCCCGCACAAAAGCAGCCTCTGCCCGGGCCGTCAGTTGCGGCATCGCCGAAGCGCCGTAGCGGTCACCCAGCACGATATCGGGTACCGACAGCGCCGATGGCATGGAATGGCAGTCGATCAGGACCGCGACACCGAACGTGCTGCGGATCTCCTCCATCATCGTCGCCAGGGTCTGGTGGTAGGGCTTGTACAGTTGATTGAGCCGCGCATCGGCCTCGCTGCTGTCCAGCTTGCCGCGATAAATCTCCGCGCCATCCCGCACGATGCGGGGAATCACGCCCAACCCTGCGGTCACGCGGGGGCTGGGCTGGTCCACCGGCACGCCCAGCGGAGCATCGAACATGCCGGCATCCAGCTCGGCCATGCTGCGATTGACGTCCAGATAGGCGCGGGGGAAATGCGCAGCGAGTAAAGGCGCGCCCATGTCCAGGACGCCGGCAAACAGTTCGTCGACAAAGGCGTCTTCCGAGCGGCGCAGGGTGGTGGCATCCAGCCGGCTCGCTTCCAGCAGACTGGCCGGATAGTGGCGGCCGGAATGCGGCGAGGCGAAGAGGAACGGCACGGTCTGGCGCGCCGGGCGAGTCAGGCGAAAGGGGCCGGGTTGTGGATCGTGGACCATGGAACGGGACTCGTTAAGTGCTTAGGGTTGCACCCCTGCCCGAGGCTGGCAAGCTGTCGCGTTAACCGAGGTTTACAGCCTTGCCATCTATAGGCTTTTATAGGGGACGGGCAGGCGGGCAGTATGGCGCATATCCTCTTGGCGGAAGACGATGAATCGCTGCGCAAGTTCCTTGCGGCGGCGTTGGTCAAGGCCGGCCATGCCGTGAGCGATTTCGGTGACGGCGCGCAAGCCTGGGAATGCATCCAGGGCTTCACCTTCGACCTGCTTCTGACCGACATCGTGATGCCGGGCATGGACGGGATCGAACTCGCCAAACGTGCCGCCGAGCGCCATGCAGCCTTGAAGATCATGTTCATCACGGGTTTCGCGGCTGTGGCGTTGCATCCGGCATCGGGCGCACCCAAGCAGGCCAAGGTGCTCTCCAAACCGTTCCATCTGCGCGAGATCGTGGCGGAAGTGGATCGCATGTTGGCCGCGGCATAGCCGGCACAAACGCCGCAATCAAAAAATACGTCATCGCGACGCGCATAATTGCGCGCGCGAGCCACGTTCAAGGTTGCGGCATCGCGCCGTTTTCACGGCGGCCACATGTCAGAAAATACAATAAACATAGGCTCCAAACAAGCGTAACATTTCACATGCCGGCACCTTTTTGCCGGTTCAAAAGGAGGAAGTATGGAGCGTCCTTCACACATCATTTTCGACACCCAATTTCATTCCGTCTCGCGCCGGCTGCCGATGATCGGGCTCGCCCTTTCGCTGCAGGCTGCTGTGCTGTGGTTGTTTACGTTTGGCTTGGTGGCGCATTGGAAAAGCCTTTCACCGGGAGATATCCAGTTCGTTCCGATTCCCGACAAGCATGAGGCGGCCATGCCGCCGCCGGAGCCGCATATCCCAAAGAGAATTGAACCGCCGTATGCGCCGCCGCCGTTCGTCAATGTTCCCACCGAGACGCAGCCCAACACTATTACGGCTACAACCAATCCGGTGCCCATATCCAAGCCGCCTGTGATCACGGCCACGCCGGACAGCGCGCCGGTCGGCATCATGAAGACGCATACCGTGCCGCCTTATCCGCCGATCGCCCGTCGAATCGGCGCAGAGGGCAAAGTGACCCTGCGCCTGACCGTTCTGCCCGATGGGCGGGTGGGCAAAGCAGAAGTCTTGAACTCAAGTGGGCGGGCCGATCTGGATGAGACCGCCCAGCAATGGATCGTGGCGCATTGGACCTATCGGCCGGCCAGCCATGATGGGCAACCCATTATCGGCCAGGCCACGACGACCGTGGTGTTCAGCCTGATCAATTAAGGAAAATCCACCCTGGGCTGCCCGAATTCGGCCTTGCAAGCCGGTTCCGGGTGGCCGGGGCCCCCTTTCCCTTGCCCGTCTCGGACCCCGACGCTATAGAAGCCCCCTTCCGATCGGTGGGGCGGTTAGCTCAGCGGGAGAGCACTACCTTGACATGGTAGGGGCCATAGGTTCGATCCCTATACCGCCCACCACTTTTTCAAATAAATTCAGGCCAGTCCTGCGGTGGGCTTCGGACCTTGAAGCCCATATTCGTCCCACCTACCGGCCATGCCCAAACGGCGGAATGGCGCCTCAGGAAATAGTCAACTCACGGCCGGCCATGAGCCAGGCATCGACGCCGCCCCGCAAGGGACGAATCTTGCGAAAGCCGGCGCGCTTCAGATGATTGGCCGCGACGGCCGCAGATGCTTCATTCGGGCACGCGCAGTAGATGATGATCTCGCTATCCTTGCTCAGATCATGAAGGCCCGGACTCATGTCGGTGGGGTGGGCCGACAATGAACCCGGTATCACCCCGTCTCGTGCACGCGCCTCCGGTGAACGGACATCCAGGATGACCGGTGGAATTTCGCCCTCCATCAAGGTGATCAGCTCCTCGACGCTGATGCGGTCCATCTGCAGCTGGCGGGCAAAGGCTGCCCGTTCCCACCATTTCACGCCCAAATAAGCGGCAACCGCCAGAACGACGAGCAGGGCGCCGATTTCACCCAGAGCATTCAGCGTCGCGACGATATCATCGATGGCGTTGTGGAAAATCATGCCGGCAACCACGACGGCAACCGTAGAGAAAGCCACCCCCAGGAAATTGAGGATTGTAAATGTCGTCCAGCGCAGCCGCGTGATCCCCGCCATTGCAATCGTGATATTCGCCAAACCGGGAATGAATCGAACGAACAAAAGGGATGAGGGGCCTATCCTGCTATAGGTGGTCTCCACCTGGCGGACGCAGGAGTCCGGTGAAAGGGATATCCGGCAGAGCAGCGACAGGACCCGCCGCCCGAACAACCTTCCGGCCTGGAACCAGGCCGTGTCGGCCACGATTGCCGCGCCGATACCCGACGCCAGAACCGCAAGCAGCGACAGCTTATGCAGCGATACAGCCGCGCCTGCCAACAGCAGCACGGGAAAAGAGGGCAAGGGGGTGCCCCCTTCGTCGAGCAACACGCTCACAAATACGGCCGCGACGCCATAGGTAACCAGCAATTCAGCGACATGGTTCATCGGAAGATCCCAGTGCCTCCAATTCTGCTTGAGAATGGTTCGCCCCGATAGAGGAGAACCGGGCCCGATCGGGCGCTATGAGTGGTCCAGAAAGGCCGGTATCCAGGTCAAATTCCAGCTGCTGGCTTGCCTTGAGCCGGCTTGAAAGGACAACCCGCTGACCGACGCTTGGATCGTGGTCCCGGATGCGACTTCCGAATCCGGCCCGACGAGCGGCATTCGCGCAGACATTCAAACCTGCGCGCGCTGAGAGCGCCCGAGATTGATAAGAACCACCTTCCCCTTTGCGCTAGCCTTTTGACATTGGGTCGATGGGGTACGGTTCAGACACCTGCCCGCCAGAAATGGTGATTGCCGGCGGGGGCTGCCGGCGACAGGTGTCTGCATGCGCATGGAGAACTCCATCCCGGCGTGGCGCATGGAGTTTGCTTATGAACAAGTCCCTCTCTTTCCTTTCGCGTTTTGCACTGACGTTGTTGCCGCTTCTGCTTCTGTGCGTCCATCTGATGCCCGCTTTGGCCGCGCCGGATGGCGATGCGCCGGCCCGGCGCGGCGCCGGCGGCATGACCCGGGTTGACGGCTATGTGCCCTTCTATTTCGACGGTGCCCGCGGCCGGGTGCTGATGGAGATTCCGGTCTTCGACCAGGATGTCCTTTATTATGTCTCCGCCGCCACCAATCCCGGCTCGGTGGAAGCGCCCTTCGACCGCGGCATCATCTTCAGCTCGGTGATCCATTTCGAGCGCTCCGGCGGCAAGGTGGTGGTCAACCAGATCAATATGGGCTTCCGGGCCGTCAACGGCAGCCCCAAGACCCAGGAAGGCGTGGCCGACAGCTTCCCGACTTCCGTCCTGGCGGTGTTGCCGGTGGAATCCGAGGACAACGGCAAGGTGATCGTGGATGCTACGCCCTTGTTCATGCGCGATGCCGGCAATATCGCCGCCAGTTTCAAGCGCGCCAAGCTGGGTGACTACAAATTCGATCCGGCCAAGAGCGTTTTCTATCCCCGGCGCATGAAAGCCTTCCCGGAGAATACCGAGATCGAGACCATCTCGACCTTCACCTCCGATGCGCCCGGCGCGGCCCTGAGCAATGTCACGCCCAGCCCCGGCACCTTCACCATGCGCATTCATCATTCCTTCCTGAAGGCGCCTACCGGCTATACGCCCCGCGTGGCGGATTCCCGCATCGGCGTCAGCGGCATCCGCTTCAAGGATTTCTCCAAGCCGGTGGATGACTCGCCCGATACCCAATGGGTTACCCGCTGGCGGCTAGAGAAGAAAGACCCGAACGCGGCGATGAGCGAGCCAAAGAAGCCGATCGTCTATTATTTCGATCCCGCCATTCCCGATCCCATCCGCCATGCCATGAAGGAAGGCCTGTTGTGGTGGAACAAGGCGTTCGAGGCGGCCGGTTTCAAGAATGCCATCCAGGCCAAGGATGCGCCGCCCGACATGGACCCGATGGATATCCGCTATGCCTATGTGCTGTGGATCCAGCGCGACGAACGCGGCTTTTCCTCCAGCGGCAATTATCACGATCCGCGCACCGGTGAGACTTTGGGTTCCAAGACCCACATGGACACCTACCGCATGCGCACCATTGCCAATTACTACGACGCCTATAGCGGTGCCTTGCCGGAGGATGGTTCGGGCCTGACCGTGGCCGATGCCAACCTCACCAGCGAGGACAAGTTCAACAAGATGCCCAAGGGCCAGCGCGACATGGTCTATCTGCGCCAGGCGTTGCTGACGGCGCATGAGTTGGGCCACACCTTGGGTTTTCCCCACAATTGGGCGGCCAATATGAACAACCGCTCCTCGGTGATGGAATATCCCACCCCGCGGGTGAAGGTGACCAACGGCAAGCTCGACTTGAGCGAATCCTTCATGAAGTCGATCGGCGCCTATGACGTCTACACCGTGCGCTATGCCTATACGCCGTTCGCGGCGGGCGAGGAAAAGGCCGGACTGGACAACATCGTCAAGGATATGCACGACCATGGCGTGGTCTTCACCCGCGACGCCGACCCGCGTTACACCTGGTATGACGACCGCGAGACGCCGGTCGCCAACCTGAAAGAGACCGCGGAAGTCCGCAAGATCGCGCTGGCCAGCTACGGCACCGGCATGCTCAAGCCGGGCGAGCCGATCGGCTCCTTGCGCGATATCCGGCTGTGGATCGTCTATCTGCAGCAGCGCTATGCCATCGAATCCGCGGTCAAATATATCGGCGGCATGTTCCAAAATCTCACCACCAAGGACGAGGCGCATCCCTTGCCGCCGACCCAGTTCATCCCCGCCGGTGAGCAACGCGAGGTGATGGGCCTGCTGATGGATGCGGTGGAGCCCAAGAACCTGGAGCTGCCGGAGTCCTTGCTGATCCAGCTTGCGCCCGATCCCGGCCGCAATCTGGAAGACCTGTCCAAGGATGACGTGTTCGACCAGTTGCGCGCCGCCCGTATCCTGTCGGCCATGGTGATCCAGCCGCTGTTCGATCCGGACCGCGCGGCGCGGATGGTGGCACTGGCGGCCCGCAAGCCGGACACGCTGACCTTTCCGGAGATGGTGGACACGGTGATGGCCCATACCTGGAAGGTCTCGCCCAGCGGCAATGCCCAGGAAAAGGCGCTGTTGCGGGTGACGCAAAGTGTGACCATGCAGTCCATGATGGCGCTGGGCGGGGCCAAGGACACCGCGCCCGAGGCCAAAGACTATGTGCTGGACCAGCTGGCGCTCCTGGCCGACGATCTCAAGAGCCGCAAGGACGGCGATCCACTGACCGATGCCTTCTACCGCCAGTCGGCGCGCGAGATCGCGCACTATCTGAACAACCCGGAAGCCAATGTGCCCAAGGAGATTGCGCCGGTCTGGGGCAAGGGACCGCGCTCGCGCTTCCCGCAGCCGCCCGGACCTCCCTTGTAAGGCCGCCGCTGTAATTAGAGATGGTGGAGCGTCGATTGCCGCCTAGGGCGTGGAGCAATCCACGCCCAAAGCCTTTGCCAGCCGGTCCTTGATCGAAACCATCTCGATGGTTTCAAGTTTGGCCGGTTTGATGCCGGGACCGGAGAGCAGGAAAATACTGTGATAATTGGGCCGGGTCGGCCAGAAGCCGTGATTGCCCTTGGTCTTTGAGGCCTCGCGCGCTTCCTTGCCATTGCCGAACATCACATGCGGCGCCGGTTCAAATCCGGTGCCGGACAATTGCGGCGCATAGCGGGTCAATTCCTGGGCCGGCACTTCGCGGCCCACGTCGCCTTTGCCGGATTGGGCGCGCAGCCAGGTGATCGCCGCGGGATCGCTGCTGGTGACCAGGCCGCCTGCGATGGTCATGGCGCCAGTAGAGTCATGAGGCACGCCATCGGCCGCCGCCATGACTTTGAGATTGGCGATGTGGTCGACGCCTTCAAAACCGTGATCGGACACCAGCGCCAGGTCATAGTCCTTGGGCAGCACTTTCAATATGTCGCCGATCAGCTCGTCGGTGCGTTCCACCACCGCCTTGTCATGGGGAACGAAAGGCCCCTCCTCATGCTGCTGGGAATCCAGTTCGGCGAAATGCAGCAGCAACAGATCGGGGTGTTTCTGTTTCAGGAGATAGATGGTGGCCAGCGCGCGGGAACGATCGTCCAGCCATTGCTGCGGGAAGGAGGGATAGGCGCGGCCGATTTCCGCCACTAGGCCGGGCGTGCCGTATTTGTCCACCGTGTCCATGTCGGAGGAATCTCCGCTGCGGCGGGCATAGACCTCGGGCAGGTTCCAGTTGATCTTGGCGTCCACCGTCACCGGCCAATTCACCGCGCCCACCGTGCGGCCCGCACCGGCCACGCATTGGGTGAGGGTAGGGACCTTGATCTTGGTGGCGGACCAATAGCTGAGCGCCGGATCAAGCGGCCCGCCGGCGTTGGCCAGAATGCCGTGCTGATCGGGGCGCACCCCCGTCAGCATGGTGGTGTGCGACGGCCAGGTGATGGTGGGCCACACCCCGGTGACACCATCGGCCACCTGGGATATGGCGATGATCTTGCGGATATTGGGGATCTTGAGACCCTGGGCATCGCGGTCGCGCAGATAGCGCCAGTCCAGCCCGTCCACCGAAATCACCAGCAGCCGGGCTGCCTCGGCCGGTCCCGTCAGCAAAGCGGCGACGCACGCCGCCGCGGCCAGCACGGTTCTGATCTTCATGGTCGGTCCTCGAATTATGCTGATCAGCACTCGACCACATTGACGGCCAGGCCGCCAAGACTTGTTTCCTTGTACTGGGAGCGCATGTCATTTCCGGTCTGGCGCATGGTCTCGATCACCGCATCCAGGGAGACGATGTGGGTGCCGTCGCCCTGCAGCGCCAGATAGGCGGCGTTGATGGCCTTCACCGCCCCCATGGTGTTGCGCTCGATGCAGGGCACCTGCACCAACCCGCCCACCGGATCGCAAGTCAGCCCCAGATTGTGCTCCATGCCGATCTCGGCGGCATTCTCGACCTGCTCGTTGCTGCCGCCCAGGGCCGCCACCAGCCCCGCCGCCGCCATGGAACAGGCGACGCCGACCTCACCCTGGCAGCCCATTTCGGCGGCCGAGATGGAGGCGCGGGACTTATAGAGAAAACCGATCTGCGATGCCGCCATCAGGAAATTGCGCGCCCCGGACCGGGTCGGCGCCGGCGTGAAGACTTCATAATATTTGAGCACGGCCGGCAGCACGCCGGCGGCGCCGTTGGTAGGGGCGGTGACCACCCGCCCGCCCGCGGCATTTTCCTCATTCACGCTCAAGGCGTAGAGGCTCACCCACTCAAAAACATTCGAGGGATCGGTGCGCGGCCCCCGCGCCACCAATTTCTCATGCAGCGCCTTGGCGCGGCGGCGGACATTGAGGCCGCCAGGCAGGATGCCATCCTGTTCCAAACCGCGTTCGATGCAGGCCAGCATCGCCTCGCGCACGGAATCGATGAAGGCCACGGTCTCGATCCTGGGCCGCCAGGCCTCCTCATTGGCCCAGCCGATGGCGGCAATAGAAATCCCGGCGCGCTTGCCGGTGGCAAGCAGCTGGGCCGCCGACGACACGGGATAGCGAAGGGCGACATTGGAACGCTGCGGTTCCTGTCCTTCCGCCACGATGGCGCCGCCGCCGACGGAAAAATAGGTCTGGGCGATCTCGCGGCCGCCGGCATAGCGGGCGCAGAAGCGCAAGGCGTTGGGATGACCGGGCAGGAACTCGCCCATGCGGAAGACGACATCCTCCTCGCGAAACAGGATCGGCTTTTTGCCGCCCAGCAACAAGGTTTCGGTGGCGCGGATATTGGCGATGATGTCGGCCACCCGTTGCGGCGCGATCTGCTCGGGCAACCAGCCGCAAAGCCCCAGCATCACGGCCGTGTCGGTGCCATGGCCCTTGCCGGTCAAGGCCAGCGAGCCGAACAGTTCGCAGGACAGGCTGACCGGTGTGCCATGCAGCGCCGCGAGCACGGCAAAGCTCGCGGCTGCGCGCATGGGACCGACGGTATGGGAACTGGAAGGCCCTATGCCGATGGTGAACAGGTCGGTGACGCTGAGTTGCGCATCCGCCCGCGGTGCCTCTTCCATGACGACGGCTTGTTGCAACGGCATGGCGTTATTCCGTGGCAATGGCAAAGCGGGGCGGCTTTGCGTGGTGCACGCTGTAAAGCCCGTAGATCGCAAGCCCGATCACCGTCCAGGCCAGAAGCCGCAGCCAGGTATCCAACGGTAGGAACACCATCATGAAGAGGCACATGGCGATGCCGAGTGGTGCGGTGATCCACACCAGCGGCGTGCGGAAGGGGCGGGGCTGGCTGGGCGCGCGCACGCGCAACACCATCACGCCGGCACAGACGATCACGAACGCCGCCAGGGTACCGATGCTGACCAACTCGCCCAGGATATCCAGCGGCAACAAGCCGGCCATGAGGGCGCAGGCGAATCCGGTCAGGATGGTGCCTTTCCAGGGCGTGGCGAAGCGGGGATGGATTTCGGCGAAGGCCGGAGGGATCAGGCCGTCGCGGCTCATGGCGTAGAAGATGCGGGTCTGTCCCAACAGCAGCACCAGCACCACCGACGACAGGCCGACAATGGCACCGATATTGACGTAAGGCGCCAGCCAGCGCGTGTCGGGCAGGGCCTCCAGCGCGGCGCTGACCGGATGGGCGACATTCAGGGTGGAATAGGGGGCGATGCCGGTCAGCACATAGGACATCAGCATGTAAAGGGCGGTGCACAGGACCAGCGATCCCAATATGCCGATGGGCACGTCACGCTGGGGATTCTTGGCTTCCTGCGCCGCCACACTGACAGCGTCGAAGCCGATATAGGCGAAAAAGATCACGCCGGTGGCGCGGAACACGCCGGTCCAGCCGAATTGGCCGAACTGGCCGCTGTTGGGCGGGATGAAAGGCGTGTGATTGGCCGGCACGACATGACCGAAGCCGACGAAGATCACCGCCAGCACGATGGCGAGCTTGATCGCCACCATCACATTGTTGAAGTTGGCGGATGTCTTGACCCCCAGCACCAGGAAGATGGTGACGAATCCCACCAGCAGCATGGCTGGGAGATTGAACAGCGCCCCGGTCGCCATCATATGGCCGGCCGCATCCGCGGCGATGGGCGCCCCCGCAAAAACATGCGGCACGGCGATGCCGAAGCTGGCCAGGAAATTCCCGAGATAGCCGGACCAGCCCACCGCCACCGTGGCCGAGGTGGCAAGATATTCCAGCACCAGATTCCAGCCGATGATCCAGGCCAGAAAGCGCCCCAGGGTGGCATAGGTGTAGGTATAGGCGCTGCCCGCCACCGGGATCATGCTGGCATATTCGCTGTAGCAGAGACCGGCAAAGAGGCAGCCCAGGCCGGCGATGGCGAAGGAGATCACCACGCCGGGGCCGGCAAATTGCGCGGCGGCATGGCCGGTCAGGACAAAGATGCCGGCACCGATGATCGCCCCGATTCCCAAAGTGATCAGGTGGAACGGGCCCAGCGCGCGTTTGAGGCCGGCTTCGGGATTTTCGGAAATCTGCATCTTGTGATCCTTGGTTAAGTGCGGCGGCCGTCAAAGCCGGGCAGGGTCCAGTGCCAAAGAATGGCACCGGCCCGAAGCGTGAAGCCGATGAGAAAGGCAATGGCGCTGCACAGCAGGGTGGAGAGATGCAGCTCGCGCAGAGCGACGAAACCGGCCGCGGCGGCGATGGCCGCGGTAATGTAGATCTCGCGCTGCAAAAGCGCGGACGGCGTTCCGGAAAAAAGATCGCGCAACAAGCCGCCGAAGGTGGCGGTAATGGTCCCCATCACCACCGCCACGCCGGGCGGAATTCCGATGTTCAAGGCTTTCCAGGCACCCAGCATGGCATAAGCCGAAAGCCCGACCGCATCCAGCCAGATCAGGGCGCCGGAATTCCAAAGGCGTTCGCCCAGCAGCCACACCGCGCCGGCGCCGGCCAGGCAGACGATCAGATAGCCACTGGAGTGAACCCAGAAGACGGGCACGCCCATCAGCAGGTCGCGCAGGGTGCCTCCGCCCACGCCGGTGAAGATGGCAAAGGCGGCAAAAGTGATGAAGTCCTGACCCTTGCGCGCCGCCACCAGGGCGCCTGTGACGGCGAACACGCTCACGCCCAGATAGTCGAACAGCAGCAGCGGCTCAGGCATGAGGGCCAGGCGCTGCCGGCGCGCTCCCCGCCTTGTGTCCGCAATCTGTCATCCGACCCCGTCATGCCTAAGGCTAGCATGATCGTAATTTTGCCTTCCGCCGATTTCACCTGTTTTCGGCGGGCCCGTTAGCGAAATCGAACATCAATTCGCGCTGGCGCGCAGTATTTCACGAAGCTCCGGGCAGTGTGCGCTGGCCGGCGCGGCTGCCGCCTTCAAAAACCACCGGCGGCGTCGCCCGCCGCGCCACTTCCCGCAGCACAAAGCTGGAGCGAATCTTGGCGACGTGGGGCAGGCTGGACAACTCCTTGCGATAGATGCGGTCGTAATCGTCGAAGGAATTCACATGGATCATGATGAGGAAGTCGGTGTCGCCCGAGACGAAGCCGCAATAGGAAATGGACGGGCACTTGACCACCTCCCGTTCGAATTCCACCAGCACATGTTCGGCCTGGGAGCTCAACTCCAGCGCCACCATCACCACCCCGGTGAAGCCGAGCGAGAACATGTTGATATTGGCGTTGTAGCCGGAGATGACGCCGTTCTCCTCCATGATCTTGCGCCGCCGCGCTACCGCGGTGGAGGAAAGATTGACGCGTTCGGCAAGAAGGACATCGGCCGCGCGTCCGTCGCTGCAGAGCTCGCGCAGAATACGATAGTCCGTCGCATCGAGTGTTGCGGGATTGGAATTCGCCAAAAAAACCTCCGAAGTTGAGAGAAAGCAAACCTCAGGCAAGAAACGCTGCCCGAAATTACTGAGAACCGCAATGACGTTTCTGTTACGGTTCAAACGCCGGATGATGAAAGAGTGTTCAACGCTTGAGCTTCAAAAGGCAGCAAAACCCGAGTGTTTTTGAGCGGGCGGGTGGTGCGCTGCTACGCCGGTGGTCCGTGCGACGAAACGTCAGAGCAATGCAGATGGAGAAGGAGATCGCCGATAAAATGTGCGCATTGACTGCGAAATAGTCAGCAGTCGCACAAACATTTCTCATCCCAAAAACAAAAATCCCCAGGGAGGAAGCGCTGCCGGAGTCGCAGTTCTTTTCAATGATGGGGAATATAAATGGGTAATCTTCGGGCCGAACAAGCCAATAAAGTTTTTCAGGAAAGCCGCGTCCGCAAGTACGCCCTCGCCACGGCCGGTGCCGCCGCGCTCTGCCTGACGGCGCAAATGGCGATAGCGCAGGAAGCGGGGCAGCAGGTCGCCCAGGCTGACAATGGCGTGGAGTCGGTTTCCGTTACCGGCACTCGCGTCGTGCGTGATGGCTACAGCGCTCCCACGCCGGTGACGGTGGTGGGCACGCAGGAAATCGAGGCGCAGGCGCCCGCCAACCTGGCGGACTTCGTCAACAAGCTGCCCAGCTTCATCGGTTCCACCACGCCGAACAATTCGGCGGGTTCGCTCTCCAACGGCCTGGCCGGCGTCAATGCGCTGAACCTGCGCTCCTTGGGCGCCAACCGCACCCTGATCCTGCTCGACGGCAAGCGCACCCCTGCCTCCGCCGCCACCGGCGAAATCGATATCAACACCATTCCCCAGCAGCTGGTGAAGCGTGTGGACGTGGTGACGGGCGGCGCGTCCGCCGATTATGGCTCCGACGCGGTGGGCGGCGTCGTGAACTTCATTCTCGACAAACAGTTCACGGGCTTCAAGGGCGAAGTCCAGTATGGCGAGATGAGCAACGGCATGATGCCGAGCTACAAGGTCAACGGCACTGGCGGCATCGACTTGCTGGGCGGTAAGCTGCACATCTTGCTGTCGGGCGAGTTCGTCAGCGTGAAGGGCATCCATGGCTGGGACCCGCCGTGGAACCAGAAGGGCTTCTTCCGCGTCCAGAACCCGGCCTATACCGCCACCAACGGCCAGCCCTTTTATTTGATCCAGACCGGCATCGGCGCGGGTCAGGTGTCGCCGGGCGGCCTGGTGTTGAATTCTGTCACCAATGCGGGTGCGACCTCGCAGCTTTTGCGCGGCACCTATTTCGGCCAGAACGCCAGCATCAACAATCTGAACTTCGGCACCGTCACCGGCCAATGGATGATCGGCGGCGAAACCAACGTCACCATGCGCAATTACGAGGGCACCAGTTCGCTGGCCGCCGGCGAAATACGCGAAAGCGGCTATAACCGCGTCAGCTATATGCTGACGCCGGATATCGAAGCCTGGGCGGAAGGTTCGATCACCCGCTACAAGGGCCTTTCTTATTACATGCAGCCTCCGCAAGTGGGCGGCATCACCATCCAATCCGACAATGCCTTCCTGCCGGCTTCCATCCGCAGCACCATGGCGGCGAACAATCTCAAGTCGCTGAACATGGGTTCGACCGATGCGGGCTTCCCCAAATCGGGCAGCCAGAATGCCCGCGAAGCCTTCCGCTTCGCCGGCGGTTTCGATGGCACGACCAATCTTTTCGATATCGACTGGAAATGGGATCTGTTCGGCCAGGTCGGTTGGGTCGACACCCGGGAGCAGGAAACCCAGGTGTGGAACTCTACCCGCATCGGCTTCGCGCAGGATGCTGTGACGGTGACCAATGCCAATGTCGGCACCTCCGGGCTGGCCATCGGCAGCATCGCCTGCCGCGCCGTACTGCAGAACAATCCTGCTGCGGCCGGCTGCCAGCCTTTGTCGCGCATCGGCGAGAATGGCGGCCTGCAATCCGCGGCTGGCTTCCAGCAGGGCCTCAACTATGTGCTGGGTACGCCCTACCGCAACCAGCGGCTTAACGAACAGGTCTATGGCTTCAACGTCTCCGGCAACCCGTTCGACAACTGGCAGGGCCCGGTTTCCGTCGCCTTTGGAGCGGAATGGCGGCTTGAGTCGATCAACGGCTTTGTCGAGCCGCGGTACAATTCCGGCTGGCTGTTCGGCAACTATCTGGTCAATAAAGGTCATTATTCGGTGGCCGAGACCTATCTGGAGACCGTGGTCCCGATCCTGCCTGGCATGGATTTCAACGGCGCCTATCGCTACACCGCCTATTCGACGTCGGGCGGCGTCTCGACCTGGAAAACCGGTCTCACCTATCAGGCGATCGATGACGTCAAGTTCCGCGTCACCTACAGCCACGATATCCGGGCGCCGAACTTGAACGAATTGTTTGCAGCCGGCACGGCGCGCACCAATACGGTGGCGGTGTCCAACCCATCCAACAACACCAGCACCACCATCACCTTTGTGCAGAATCTGGGTGGCAACCAGAATCTAAGCCCGGAAGCCGCCAACACTTTGGGCGCCGGTATTGTGCTGACGCCGCGCTGGATTCCCGGCCTGACCACCTCGGTCGACTATTACAATATCACTATCGCCCATGCGATCGGGTCGATCACCGCGCAGAACACGGCGGACCTCTGCTACGTCAACGCGGTCCAGTCCTACTGCAACAACGTCATCTATACGGGCGGCGGCAGGGCCGTACCGGGCGATGCCAGCATCGCCGGGGGGCCGCCAATCTCCTTCATCAACCTGACGCCCTTCAACTTCTCCACCCAGAAGGACGAAGGCATCGACTTCGACGTCACCTACCAGGTGCCGTTGGAGGAGATGAACTGGTTCGGCACCATTCCGGGCGATCTGACGCTGCACGGCCTGGCCACCCACTATATGCGCAACTACACCAATGACGGCGTGAACCCGCCGAGCGATCTGGCGGGCGTGAATTCCGGTAACGGAACCCCGGACTGGGTGTATAACGTCACGGCGACCTACCACACCGATCCTTGGACCTTCAACTTTACCGGTCGGGGCGTCAGCCATGGCAAATATGCCAATGAATGGATCGTTTGCTCCACCGGTTGCCCGACCTCGACCCTGGCCAATCGCACCTCGGCCTTCAACGACATCCAAGGCGCATTCTATCTGGACATGTCGACCAGCTATGATTTCCTGGCCTTCGGTATCGACAGCCAGGCCTATTTCTCGGTCAAGAACCTCTTCAACACCGATCCGGCTCTGGTGGCGTCGGGTCCGGACGGCAACAACACGCCGGCCTATCCGGAAACCAACCGCAACCTTTACGACTATCTCGGCCGCGTCTTCCGCGTCGGTCTGCGCGTGAAAATGTGATCTATCCCGGCCCGCCGCGGAGTGGCGGCGGGCCGGTTTCCAGGCAAAACTTTTTTCCAATAAAAAAATCGGCAAACCGGAGACGACCATGACTGCCACCAGGAAATTCATCGCCCTTCTGCTCAGTGCCTCGATCCTGTCGCCCTTGCCTGCGCTTGCGGCCGCTCCGCCGGAATACAAGCAGGAGGCGATGGCCAATGTGGACGATCACACCAAGCTGGTGCAGGTGATGGTCGACACCGTGTTCAGCTTCGGCGAGCCCGGCTTTCAGGAATTCCGCACCGGCGAGTATCTCACCGGCATCCTCGCCAAGAACGGCTTCAAGATCACCAAGGGCGTGGCGGGCATTCCCACCGCCTGGACCGCGACCTGGGGCGAGGGCGGGCCGCTGATCGCGCTGGGCAGCGACGAAGACGACCTGCGCGGCGTCTCCCAGATTCCCGGCGATCCCAAGATCGAGCCGATCGTGGCGGGCGCCCCCGGTCACGGCGAAGGCCATAATTCGGGCATGCCGTTGATCATCGCCGCCGCCATCGCCATCAAGACCACGATGGAAAAGCATCACATCAAGGGACGGCTGATGTTGTGGCCCGGCATCGCCGAAGAGCTGCTCGGCACCAAGGCCTATTACGTCCGCGACGGCCTGTTCAAGGACGTGGATGCTTGCATCTTCACCCATGTCTCAAGCGATTTTTCCACCGGATACGGCCCGTCCAGCAACGGCATGGTTTCGGTTGAGTTCACTTTCCACGGCAAGACGGCGCATGCCGCCGGCGATCCCTGGGATGGCCACAGCGCGCTCGATGCAGTCGAGTTGATGGATGTGGGCATGAATTATCGCCGCGAGCATCTGCCCCTATCGCAGCGCACCCACTATGTGATCAGCGACGGCGGCGGCCAACCCAACATCGTACCGGGCCTCGCCAAGGTCTGGTATTATTTCCGCGAGCACACTTTTGACACGGTGAAATCACTCTACGATATCGGCCTGAAGATGGCGGACGCCGCGGCGATGATGACCGACACCACGGTCGAGCATAAGCTGCTGGGCACCGCGGCCCCCAATTACGGCAACAAGCCGATGGCGGAATTGGCCATGGCCAATATCCAGATGGTCGGCATGCCCAAATGGACGGCCGACGACCAGGCCTTCGCCAAGCTGGTGCAGGAAACCCAGCAGCGTAAAGTCGAACCTCTGCACGACAAGGTCACGCCCTTGCGTCCGGAGCGCGAGGAGCGCATTCCCACAGGCGGCGGCTCCGACGATATCGGCGACATCATGTGGACGGTCCCCACCATCACCATCCGCTTCCCGTCCAACATTCCCAACATGATCGGCCACAATGTGACGTCGGCCATGGCGATGGCGACTCCGATCGCCCACAAGGGCGCTGTGGCGGGTGCCAAGGCGGTGGCGCTGACGGTCCTGGATCTCATGACCACGCCGGAAGAGCTGACCAAGGCCAAGGACTTCTTCAACACCGACCAGCAGAAGTACGATCACTACAAGCCGTTCGTGACGGCCACGGATGCGCCGGCCATCCATATCAACGACGATTACATGCGTACCTACCGGCCGTTGATGGAGCCCTACTATTACGATGCCAGCAAATATCCGTCCTATCTCGATCAGCTGGGCATCAAATTTCCCAATCCGCCCACCGCACCCCTGCGCAAGATCACGCCGCCCAAGTCTCTGACCGGCGGGGATGCCAACACGGGCGGCGGTGGCTGACATGGCCGGCCCATCACGATGCGGAGGCGGGCCGGTATTTTTCTGAGGGGTTCATGCGCTATTTTTTCTTGAAGCAAAGCTGCGCTCTTTTGCTGAGCACGGCACTGGTGACGCCGTCCTTCGCCGCCGCGCCCGCGGCGATGAAACAGGCCGCCGCCGCCAATGTCGACGCCAATGCCAAGTTGGTCCAGGTGATGGTGGACACGGTGTTCAGCTATGGCGAGCCCGGTTTCCAGGAATTCAAGACCAGCGCCTATCTCACCGGCATCCTGGAAAAGCACGGCTTCAAGATCACCCGCGGCATCGCCGGCATTCCCACCGCCTGGACCGCGACCTGGGGTGACGGCGGTCCCTTGATCGCCATGGGCAGCGACGAGGACGATCTGCGCGGCCTGTCCCAAGTGCCGGGTTCGGCCACGATCAAGCCTCTGGTGCCCGGCGCGCCGGGCCATGGCGAAGGCCATAACGCCGGCATGCCGCTGATGGTGGCCGCGGCACTCGCGGCCAAGGAAGTGATGGAGAAGAACCATCTCAAGGGCCGGCTGATGCTCTGGCCCGGCATTGCCGAGGAACTGCTGGGCGCCAAGGCCTTTTATGTCCGCGCCGGTGTGTTCAAGGACGTGGATGCCTGCATCTATGCCCATGTCGGTGCCGCCTTCGGTACGTTCTACGGCATCGGCGGCAACGGCATGGTGTCGGTGGAATACACCTTCCACGGCAAGACCGCGCACGCCGCCGCCGACCCCTGGGACGGCAAGAGCGCATTGGACGCGGTCGAGATCATGGATACATCGTGGAATTTCCGCCGCGAGCATCTGCCGGTGTCACAGCGCTCCCACTATGTCATCACCAATGGCGGCGACCAGCCCAACATCGTCCCGGATACTGCCGCGGTGTGGTATTATTTCCGAGATCATGACTTCGCTTCGGTCAAATACCTCTACGATACCGGCAATGAGATCGCGGAAGCCGCGGCCAAGGCGACCGGCACCACCGTCACCCACGAACTTCTGGGCTCCGCCGCACCGATCAACGGCAACAAGGTGCTGGCCGAAGCCGCTTTCGAGAACATCAAGGCGGTGGGCATGCCGCAGTGGAGCACCGGCGATCAGGCCTTCGCCAAGGCGGTGCAGACCGAGAACAAGCTCAAGCTCCAGCCGTTGTCCGATGCGGTGATGCCGCTGACCCCGCCGGGGCCAGGCGGCGGGGCGGGCGGCGCTTCCGACGATGTGGGCGACATTACCTGGACGGTGCCCACCACCATGATCCTGTTCCCCTCCAACGTTCCCAACGCCACCATGCACAATGTGCTGGCGGCGATGGCCATGGCCACCCCGATCGCCCACAAGGGCGCAGTGGCCGGCGCCAAGGCGGTGGCGATGACGGTGCTGGATCTGGTGACCACGCCGGAGCTGGTGCAGGCGGCCAAGGATTATTTCCGCGACGTGCAGACCAAGGACCAGAAATACGTCTCGATGCTGTCGCCTGAGGACAAACCGGCGATCCATCGCAATGACGAACTGATGTCGCGGATGCGCCCCAAGATGGAGCCGCTCTATTATGACTCCGCCAAACACCCCAGCTATCTGGATCAACTGGGCGTCAGCTATCCGGAAAAGTGACTGGCGTTTTCTGGCTGCGCTTCTGGGCCTGCTGGCGGTCCTGGCAGCCCCAGCCTTGGCGCAGCGGACGCGCGGGGAAAAGCTGGTTTCACCCCCGGCCACTGCGGCGCTGTCGCCCGATGGCCTGCGCGCCGCCTGGCCCAGCGATGACAAGCACAGCATCCTCAGCGCTACCCGCGCCGGCAAGACGGCGGAATGGAGCGCGCCGAACCGCCTTCTCACCAGCCGCGGTGTTGTCGACGGGGTCGTATTTTCTCCCGACGCCCGTAGCCTTGCCTATGTCAATAGCCGGACCTGGAAGGACGACGGCAGCAACGACGACCGCTGGTCCTTCATCGGCGTCTACGATTTGGCGACGAGGCAGATTTCCTATGTCGATCCCAGCTTCGATTTGGACAGCGAGCCGGCCTGGTCGGCCGATGGCATGGCCATCAGCTTCACCCGCAAGGCCCCGGGCCTTGCCGACCGCCGGCTGAACCGCCCGGTTACGCGGCTCAAACTGTCCGGTTGGAGGCCGCCGGTGCGCCAGGCAGGGGAAAGCTTCACCCTCGCCTCGGTGCTGGCTGCGCCTTACCTCTATCCACCCGCGCCTTCGGCGGACGGAAGCGCGCTGGCCTATGTCAGCCGCGAAGGTAAAAGCCGCAATGTCTATTTCTGGCGCCTGGGACAGCAGGCGCGGCGCCTGGCCTCCTATGCGGGCGATGATGGGCAGGACATGGAGGAGGTGGCGGTCTCTCCCACCGGCGCGGCAGTGGCCTATGTGCGCGGCGGGCCGCTCAATCGCCAGGGCGACGCTCCCAATCCGAACGCCACCGCCGACATGCCGCAACAGCAGCTCTGGCTGATCGGGTCCCCGGGCGGAGACGCGCCGCGATTCATCGGCACCGGCCGCGAGCCGCTGTTCACGCCCGACAACAAGTATCTGCTGTGGCGTTCCGGCGGCAATGTGATGGCCGTGGCTCTGCTGTGGAATAAGGGCAGATTGCTTGGGGCAGGCGCGCCGGAAGAGTTTCTGTCCGGTGACCGGCGGGAGCTGACCTTTTCTCCCGATGGCAAGAAGGTGGCTTATCAGCGCGGCAATGCGATCGAGGTCTACGACTTTGCCGCAAAAACCGCCGTTGTCATCCCGCATGGCAAGGACAGCGATTCCGATTTTGTCTGGTCTCCTGACAGCAAGGCCCTGGCATTTCGCCGGGCTACCCAGCCGCCCAGCGATCCGAACAGTGAGGGCTGCGGCAACTATCGCTATTGCGGTCCTGTGACCGCGGCAGAGCCCTGGTCCATCTGGGTGGCGAACCTGTCCGACCTGCAGCCGAGAAAAATCTGGCAGGCCAAACCGGGACAGGGGTCGGTCTTCTATCCCATGGACCAGTCCTACAGTCCCGGCCAGCCTTCGATGTTCTGGATGGCGGGCGATGCGATCGCATTTCCCTATGAGGGCGACGGCTGGCGGCATCTTTATGCGGTGCCGGTCGCGGGCGGGTCCGAGCGGTTGCTGACGCCGGGCGACGGTGAAGTAGAAACCGCCGCCCTCTCGCCGGATCGCAAGACAATCTTCTACGCCACCAATATCGGCGATCTTGGCCGGCGCCATATCGCCGCCGTGGGCCTGAAAGGTCCGGCAGTGAGCCTGACCGCGGGAGACAAGGACCAATGGTCGCCCATCGCGCTGGCTCATGGCGCCGTCGCTTATGTGGGAGCGGGATGGAAGGACGCGCATACCGTGTCGATACGCGACGCCAAGGCAAAGACGGTCACGGCCGCCTTTCCGGCGCGGCCCGCCGGCTTTCCCACCGGATTCCTGCTCAAGCCGGAACTGGTGAGCTTTCCCGCTTCCGACGGCGGCACCGCCTATGGCCAGCTTTTCGTGCCGGCCCACACCAATGGCTGCGCCATCATCTTTTCCCATGGCGGCATCCGCCGGCAGATGCTGCCGGGCTTCCACTATATGGACGCCTATCATTATCTCTACGGCATGAACCAGTATCTGGCGAGCCGCGGCTGCGTGGTGTTGTCGGTGGAGTATCGCAGCAGCATCATGCGCGGCGAGGCTTTCCGCAACGCGCCAGGCTGGGGTTTCGCCGCCAATTCGGAATTGCTGGACTTTGTCGGCGCGGCCAAATGGCTGATGGCGCGCAAGGACGTGGATACCCGGCGCGGTGTCGGCATTTATGGTCTGTCCTGGGGCGGTTACATGACGGCCAACGCGCTGTCGCAGCACTCGGACCTGTTCAGTGTCGGTTTCGACATGGCCGGCGTACATACCTCCAGTAATGAGGCGGGTGCGAAGTATTCCGCGGTCGGCAATCTCGCCACTTGGACCTCGCCGGTTTTTCTGGCCCAGGGCGACGATGACAGGAATGTGAATTTCAATGAAGGGATTGCGCTGGCGCGGGCTATCGAACTGAGAAAACCGGAGCTGGAATTCCGCCAGCAGGTCCTGCCCGGCCAGACCCATGACCTCTATCTGACCTACGAACAGCTGGTGCAGATCTACCAGGCCGGCAGCGATTTCCTGCTGAGCCATCTGACTGTGCCGCGTCAGCGCTGACGCACCGCAAAAAAGTGGCCTAACCGCCTTAACAGACCGTGATTTTGTGCCTCGCTCTCAGGCAGGTATCTCCTATGCACGGCGCATGGGCAATTTTCATCGCGGCCCGATTTTTAGACATGCCTAAGTCCCCGTCACTATTGTCTTTTTCGCTCTCACAACGCGGATTTCTCTTTGCCCCGTGCATCGGAATGATAATCTCGCGCCAATCGGACTCCATCGAAGAGAGTCCGTATCCAGGAGAGTGAAACATGAAACTGATTTTCGCCGCGGCCACCGCCGCTGCTGCTCTGTTCGCTTCGATGCCTGTCGATGCCGCTTCGGTCATCTCGGCTGGCCTCAAGCCCGTCCAGGAATGTGCAATCGCCGCCGGCAAGCTGAACCTCAGCGACCGCCAGATGGCCAATGCCCTTGCCGCCTGCGATGCCGCGCTCGCCGGCGACATCTCGCAACTGTCCCGCGCCGGTACCCAGGTCAATCGCGGCATTCTGGAAGCCGCGGCCGGCCGGACCGACGCCGCCATCGCCGACTTTGATGCCGGCCTGGCGCGTGATCCCAGCCTGTCCGCAGGCTACATGAATCGTGGTGCCGCGCTGTTGAAGGCCGGCCGCTACAGCGAGGCGCGCGCCGACTTCGACCGCGCCATCGAACACGGCACGCCGGATCTGCATGTCGCCTACTTCAATCGCGGCGAGGCCCAGGAAGCCTCCGGCAACCTGATCGCCGCCTATCACGACTATCGCAAGGCCCAGGACCTGGCGCCCGACTTCAAGCCCGCGGGTCTGGAACTGGCGCGCTTTCAGGTCACGCAACGGCGCGTCGCCGACGGGCGCTGATCGTATCTGCAGAGAGAAGGGCCGCGGCTCGCATGGCGGGGCGCGGCCTTTTCTTTTGGCGAGGAATTTTCCGCGCTGATAACCATGCGCCCTGCCGGATTTTGCCTTTTGCCTGCTTTTCACCCATTAATTCCCCCGCGAGGGGAAAACCGTGAAACTCAACCGGCTGGCTGCGTCTGCAACACTCAAAATCCTTAAAGCGCTGGCGGGCGGCCTGGCGCCGGGCGACCGCAGCTATATTGCCAGGCAGATCATGGCCGACCGCTTTTCCCCCGACACAAGGGCCCTGGGCGATCTCTTCAGCAAGGCACTGCTGGGCTGGAAGAACAAACAGTATCACGTGGAAGCCAATGGGGAGGCGGCGTTGCTGCGCCGGCTAGCGCCCTTCAAACCGGCTATCGTGTTCGACGTCGGAGCCAATGTGGGCGACTGGTCGCTGCCGGCGCTTGAGGCTTTGCCGCAAGTGCAGATACATGCTTTTGAGATCGCGCCCCTGACCGCCCAGGAGCTGCAGAAGAATCTTGCGCCTTACGCCCAGCGCGCTGTCATCAACAAGATCGGGCTAGGTGGCAGCGAAGGCGAGATCACGCTTTATTTTTCGCCCGACAGCAGCACGGCGGCCAGCACCGTGCCCGGCGTGGTCGAATTCAGCGCCGTCGATCACCAGATCAAGACGATCAACGAAGTCACCGCCCGGATCACCACCGGCGATGCCTATATGCGCGAACACGGAATCGACAAGATCGATTTTCTCAAGATCGATGTCGAAGGGGCGGAATGGGACGTGCTGAAGGGCTTTTCGGACGCTTTTGCCGGGCAGAAGATCCAGATGGTCCAGTTCGAATATGGGCCGCTGAACCTCAAGATACGGCAGTGGCTGGGTGACTATTGGAAGTTCTTCACCGACAATGGCTTTATCGTCGGCAAGCTCTATCCCGAAGGCGTGGCCTTTAAAGCGTTCGACCTGGCGGATGAGGATTTTGTGGGCCCGAATTTCATCGCCTGCCTGGCGGCGCGGCGCGACCTGATAGACGGCCTCAAATGCGAGATTCTTTAAAGAACGCCTGAAGAGCAGAGCATGGCTCTGCCCCAATGCCTCAGATATTGGCGTCCCACCGGCCGTCCCATCTCCGCAAAGAGCGCTGCGGTTTGCGCGAAAGCCCCCAGTCCCCGGCGCGAGGCCGCATACAGAGCGGCACCGGGGTCCTTGGCGGCGATGTGCCGGACCAGATCGGATTCGGGGTCCCGGAAAAACAGATGCATAGTTTCATCGAGTGAAAGGCATTTGACCTTCAGTCTTGAAGCAAGCCGCTGCAGGCTATGCCAGGAATGGATGGAGATATGGCCGTTGCGGGGCGCGATGTACCAGAATTGCGGGTCCGGCCTGCGGCCCATGATGAAAGTGGAAAAGAGCAGCGCTCCCTTGGGCGCAACATAGGAAAGCGCATCCTCAAAACTGGCCATCGGGTTTGGCGAATGCTCGACCACTTCAAAGGCTGTCACCAGGTCGAATTTGGCGGAAGGGCTGGCTCCCGACGAGAAATAAGGATCGAAGCATTCCAGCTTTCCGAACCCGCGACCGCCCAGCTCCTCGATCAGTTTTCCCCGTCCTCCGCCGTAATCCAAAAGGCTGATGCCGGTCTTGAACGGGCCCAGCATCTTCTCCAGTTCGCCGGCCATGTAGCGCGGCCTGGTCGAGTCGAACTCCGGATCCACCCGGATATAGTCGGAATTATAGATCCGCTCCGCAAAATCGTTGCCGGACCAATTGTCGAAATAGGGGGTGAAGATGAAGCCGCAGGAGGTACAGCGGTCATATGGAACGGAGATGCCGGACTTTACAAAGACCGGCCCCTTGTGATCTTCGCAGCTGCGCGAAAAATCATATTCGGCAAAGGGCGCCGTGGCGCCCCCGCAACATTTGCAAACCGGATTCGTCTCAGCCATCGCCATTTGTTCGGACTATTCCCCGGAATGTAAAAGAACCAGCAGAGGATTGTCTAACCGGCCATACTTTAACGCCGCCTTTTGCCGGCTTTAAAAGCGCCGAAGTCTGGGCCATGCTGGCCAGAACCACAAAACAGGGCGGGCAGGAATGCGCAGATTTGGTCTTATTTTCCCTTTGGCTTTCCTTTTGGCCTCCTCGGCGGTGCTGGCCCAGGCGCCCTTGCCGCCGGTGCCCGCGCCCCAGAATGTGCCCAAGCCCGGACCGGTGACCAAGGGCCCTTATATGCCGCAGGCGCTTCTGCCAGGCGGCATCGTGATGCCGTTGTTTCCTGCCGGGTCGCCTTATCTCAATGCCAAGCGCGTCAGTGAAGCGGAAGTCTACACCATGGACCCGGTGGTGCCGGGACGGGTACAGCGCATCGTCAATATCCACAATCCGTCTATCGAAGTGCATCTGGCGGGGGGTAACAACAATACCGGCACGGCCATCATCCTGGCGCCGGGCGGCGGCCACAGCACCTTGGTGGTGGGGCTGGAGGGTGCCGATCCTGTGCCCTATTTTTTCCAGTACGGCATCAACACCATCATCCTGCGCAACCGGTTGCGCAGCTCGGGCTATGAGCCCAAGACCGATGGTGTCTATGACATCCAGCAGGCGATCCGCCTGGTTCGCGCCCATGCCGCAGAATGGCACATCGATCCGCACAAGATCGGCGTCATGGGGTTCTCCGCCGGCGCGGAACTGACCATGGCGTCGGCCATTCAGTATCCGGAGTTCAATGCCAAGAACAATGTGCCCAGCGATCCGCTGGCGGGCGCCAGTTCGCGTCCTGATTTCGTCGCTGCGATCTATCCGGGACCGTCTCTCTTCACGCCAGCCTGGACGACCAAGAATGGCGTGCCGCCGATCCCGAAAGACGCGCCGCCGTCCTTCATTGCCGGCGCCGGCTGGCAGGACAAGATCCATGCCGTATGGGCGGACGAATATTTCTCGGCCATGCTCAACGCCGGCATCCCCAACGTGGAAATACATATCTATGCCCGCGGTGGGCATGGCAACGGCTTGGCCTATCGGGAATTTACTGCCGAAGGCACCTGGCAGGACCGCTTCGTGCATTGGCTGCGCGACCTGGGCTTCTTTGAAAAGCCGGGGGTGGAAACACTGGCAGCGAAGGACGTTGCCGCCTTCGTGGCACAGCCTGCGGCGGCAACACCATGACCAAGGACGAGATCACCAGTTGGGCGCTGGCCAATGGCTGGCAAATGATCGATGGCATGCCTTGTCTCATCAAACCCACTGCGCCGCATCCCGCCATTGTGCGGCTGGTTCTGAAGGCCACGGTTGCCGCGGTTGAGATCAAGAAACCGGCAGGGAAGTGGGAAAAAGTCGCCGGCGAGAGCTATGCCAAGATAGTTGCAGACCCTGAAACCGGTATGCCAAGCGGCCTGGGCCTGACCACGATTTCCGGGCTGACCCTGTTGATGCAGGACAATAAAGACCGCCAGATGATGGCGCGCATGGGTGGCATGAAGCGCTGAATAGGGTTTTGCCTATCTTTTCGCGGCCAGAGGACTAAAGAGGGGCCCGAAATCCGGCCCCCGAGTTCCCTTTGAGTTTTCCCGACACCCATCCCGCCCTTTCCCGTGCCCTTGTCGAGCGCCAATACGCCGAGCCCACCCCGGTGCAGCGCGCCGTGCTTGAGCCCGATGCCGAAGGCCGCGACCTGCTGGTTTCGGCTCAGACCGGATCAGGCAAGACCATCGCCTTCGGCCTGGCGATGGCCGAGACCTTGCTGGAAGGCGCCAACGCCTTTGGTCCGGCACGTGATCCGCTGGCGCTGATCATCGCGCCGACCCGCGAACTGGCGTTGCAGGTCCAACGCGAGTTGGGCTGGCTCTATCACCATGCGGGCGCCCGCATCATATCCTGTGTCGGCGGCATGGACCCGGGCCGCGAGCGCCGTGAATTATCGGACGGGGCGCATATCGTGGTGGGAACGCCGGGGCGTTTGCGCGATCACATCGAGCGGCGCGCGCTGAAACTGACCGGCCTGCGCTGCGCCGTGCTGGATGAAGCCGACGAGATGCTCGACATGGGTTTCCGCGAAGACCTGGAGTTCATCCTGGAAACCACGCCGGCGGACCGCCGCACCCTGTTGTTCTCCGCCACCCTGCCCAAGGCCATCGTCACTCTGGCCGCGCATTACCAGAGGGATGCGTTGCGCATCGCCACGCGCGGAGAAACATCCGGGCACGCCGACATCGAATATCGCGCCGTGCGCATCGCCGGCAACAAGATCGAGCGCGCTGTGGTCAATCTGTTGCGCTTCCTGGACCCGCCTGGGGCGCTGGTCTTTTGCAACACCCGCAATGCGGTGCGCCACATGGAGGCGCAACTGACCGAGCGCGGTTTTTCCTGTGTGGCGCTGTCAGGCGAGCTGTCGCAGAGTGAGCGCAATCATGCCCTGCAGGCGTTGCGCGATGGCCGCGCCAAGGTTTGTGTGGCCACCGATGTCGCGGCGCGGGGCATCGACCTTCCCAGCCTCAGTCTGGTCATTCATGCCGAATTGCCCAACGACGCCCAGGTGCTGCAGCATCGCAGCGGCCGCACCGGGCGTGCCGGCAAGAAAGGCGTCAGCGTCTTGCTGGTGCCGCCGTCGCGCCGCCGCCGGGCCGAAGAAATGCTGGGCCGTGCCCGTGTCACCGCCACCTGGGGCAATGCCCCCTCGGCCGCGGATATCCGCAAGGTGGACGAGAAACGGCTGCTGGAGAATCCCCTGCTGGTCGAACCCGGTACGGATGACGATCTGGCGATGGCCGATGAATTGTTGAAGACCCACGGGCCGCGCCAACTGGCGGCGGCATTTGTGAAGATGTATCGCGCCGGGCTGCCTGCCCCCGAAGATATCGAGGAAGATGGTCCGTTCCGCGAACCGCGGGGCGGCGATGGCCGCAAATCGCAGGAATCGCACAGACAGCGCGAAGACCGTCAGCCGCATGAGCAACGGGCGCGGCCGCACCGGACGAACGAACGCCAGCACGCGCCCACCCATGAACGCGGATCGGCCCCGGGAGAAATGGCAAACGGTGTGTGGTTCCGCCTGAATGTCGGGCGCGAACGCAATGCCGATCCCAAATGGCTGTTGCCGGAAATCTGCCGCCAAGGCGAAGTGACCAGGAAGGATATCGGCACGATCCGTGTGTTCGAGAAGGAAACCCTGTTTCAGATCGAGCCGTCCCTGGCGCCGAAATTCACCATCTTGGTCAGCGAACGCAAGAAGGGCGGGGTGCGCATTTCACCGGCGCTGGACCAAACGGGTGAGACCACCGCGCGTGCGCAGCCGGCACAGGACGATGTGCCGGGCGGGCCGCGCAAACCGGGCTTTCATCAGAAGAAATCCGGCGGCAAGAAGTTCGGCAAGGGCGGCTACAAGGGCAAAAATCCCAGGGGGTCGAAGACCCCGGCATAGGCGTGCCCGGCATGGCAGCCCGTATTGTGCATTACCGGGGCGGCGCCATCCTGCATCGCGCCACCGTGCCGACACGCGGCTGCTACGAACAACGCTTCACAATCGCCTATAAACTGACGGCCGTGTCCTGACCGTCTAGAATAGCGGTTTTCCGTCGGCTTGCGGCAGTGGCACGTCCATGATCTTGGCCAGGGTGGGCGCGATATCGCGCATGTCTATTTCACCCAGAGAGCCACGCTTTTTGACCGATGGTCCGGACAGGATGAAACTGGCGCGCATTTCCGGGTGGGTCGGGAAATAGCCGTGGGTGCCTTTGACTAGGGCAGGGCCGACGGCCAGCGCGGCGGGATCGGTGCCCATCTGATAACCGGGCTTGAAATCCACCCAGAAGGAGGCCATCGGCGTACCGCCCAGCCGCGCGATCTCACCGGCATCGGCGACATGGTCGATGCCCAGTTCAGGATTTGCCGCCAACTGGTTCAGCAGCGCCGACACCTTGGCCATGAGCGCGGCATCGTCGGGATGCGCCAGCACCACCGCCGCGGACGCACCGCCCCAGGGTTCGGCATCCCAGGCGGTGACCTTGCGGTTGGCATCCAGCCGGATCAGCCCCGCCTGGACAAAGGCGCCGATCAGGTTGACGGAACGCGCCACCGGCGCGAAGCCATGATCGGAGACGATGGCCACCACCAGATCGGGCTCGGCCTTGCGGGCCTGCGCGATCATTGCACCCACCGCGGCGTCTAGTGTTTCCAGCGCTTTTTTGGCCTCCGGCGAGCCGGGGCCGGAATTGTGCTCGACATGATCCAGTCCGCGCAGATGCACGGTGGTGAATTTGGGATGCTTGGCGGCGATCAAGGCGCCGGCAAAACGGGTCCGACCCACATCTTCTTCCACGCTTTCGCCATCGGCCTGAACGAAGAGCAACCCGGTGGTCTTTTCCAGCAGATCGACGATCCCCGGCGTGGAAAGGGCGCGCACCAGCTTGATATCCTCGTCATGCGATTCGGTGGCGCGCCAGTATTCTGGAAGATTGAAGTCGATGGACTGGGCACCCACGCTCACCGGCCAGGACAGGCTGGCAACCTTGCCGCCGCTCTGATGCACGGCATCCCACAAGGTGCGCACCTTGATATCCCGGCTGTACCAGTACCAGCCGCTCATATTCTTTTGCAGCGGATCGAAGGTGGGATTGTTGGGAATGCCATGCTTTGCGGGCCACACACCCGTGATCAAAGTGGTATGATTGGGATAGGTGACGGTGGGGAGCGCGTTTCTCACGCCTTCGGCATAGATGCCGTCGGCCGCCAGCTTTTTCAAAGTGGGAATCTTGATCCCGCGCGCATCCGCGTCCAGCACATCGCCGGGCCGCAGCCCGTCTATCGAGACCATCAGAACCGGCGAAGGTTTTGCCAGTGCAGGCGTGGCCAACAGGCTTGCCGCTAGAAATGTTACGCGCGAGATGGTCACAAATTTCTCCTGCCGATAAAAATCCAGTCACTATTCGGCTCATTCGACAGGCAGATGACAATCGGCCGCATATTCGCAGCGACCCCGGCTGTGCATTTCACAAATCCGTCGCACAACTTTTGCCTTTTCGTATTGCGCCGCACCTAGGTACCCCGATGCGCCCCTGATGCAATTCATAACGGGGCGCACTTCAACAGGGGATATCTCATGACACCGTTCCAAAGCCGCACGCTCAAGCGCGTGCTGTTCGCCACATCCGCGCTCTGTGCCCTGCCGCTGGCGGCCGCAGCCCAGACTTTGGCGTCCACAGCATCGGATCAGAACGGTGTGGAGACCGTCATCGTGACTTCGGACCGCGAAGCCACCAACTCGGCGGTGACCATCAACAATGTCCAGGCGCAGAAGATCCTTCCCGGCATCAGCCCGCTGAAGGCGATCCAGTCGCTGCCCGGCGTGCTCTATGCGACCGCGGATCCCTGGGGCAACAACGAACAGAATGAATCCCTGGTGGTGCACGGCTTCACCACTCAGCAGCTGGGTTACACCATGGACGGTGTTCCGCTGGGCGACCAGCAATATGGGCCCTATAACGGCCTGTCGCCATCGCGCGCCATCACATCGGAGAACGTCAAGAACGTGCGCCTGGAATCGGGTGCCGGTTCGCTGGGGGCGGCATCGACCTCCAACCTCGGCGGCGTGATCCAGACCTTTTCCAGCGATCCCACCGACACATTCGGCGTGGATGTGCGTGGCACCGGCGGCAGCTATGACGCGGCGCGCGCCTATGTGCGGGTGGATTCCGGCGATATCGGCGACGGCTTTGCCGGTTATCTCTCCTATCTGCACCAGAACCAGCGCGCCTGGGACTTCGACGGCTATCAGCATGGCGACCAGCTGAACCTGAAAGTGGTCAAGGCCGACGATGTCGGCCGCTTCACCTTCTATGCCGACTGGAATTCCAAGGTGGAACCCAACGAAGACTCGATCTCGGTCGGCAATCAGCAGACCGCCGCAGGCCAGGGCTTTATTCCCTATACCCGTCCCTTCCTCTATCCCAATCTGGCGGGCGCCATCGCCAATCTGCTGACCAACCCCGCCCAGCCGGGCACGCCGCCGGTGGCGCAGGGCAACAACTTCTCCAACTATCACAGCGCCGCCCAGCGCGAAGATGCGCTGACTTATGCCCAGTATGACTGGAACGTGATGCCCGACCTGACTTGGTCGAACCAGGTCTATTTCCATCACGTCACCGGCCGCGGCATTGTTGCGGGCCCGGTCAACAATGCCGGCCTGCCGGCCCTGTTCCTGTCCTATTTCCCCGGCCAGATTGTGGGTGGTTCCTCAACTTCGACCGGCAGCCTGACCAACCTGGTCAATCTGTTCGGCGGGTCGGGTTATGAGGTTCGCACCACCGAATATCGCATCAACCGTTTCGGCGAACGCTCGACCTTGAACTGGAAGCTTGGCGATCACGACATCGAGTTCGGCGCCTGGTATGAGCGCAACGCCTCGCGTACCGGCCGCCGTTGGTATCCCTTCTCAGCCGCCAACAACGACCTCACGCCTTACGACGTGCCGCGCAATCCGTTGTTCACCCAGTATGATGTGTCGCTGCGCACCGACGACCTGCAATTCCATCTGCAGGACCAGTGGCACATCCTTCCCAACCTGGTGTTGCAGGCTGGCTTCAAGACCAGCCTGCAGACCGCAGGCAACCATGTCATCACCAACCAGGTCAATCTGCCGACCGCTGCCGTGCCGGTGGTCTTCCCCACCGGCACGATCAGCAGCAATGGCTGGTTCCTGCCCCAGGTTGGCGCCACGTGGGATGCGGACGAGCATCTGCAAGTCTTCGCCAATATCCAGGAGAATTACCGCCAGACCATTCCCTATGCCGCCGGCAGCAATTTCTACGGTTCCTCGCCGTTCAGCCTGGGCACCCAGTCAGCCTTCGATACCTTCAAGAACACCGTGCATCCGGAACGGTCCTGGACCTATGAATTGGGCGTGCGCGCCCGGTATGACCTGGACCTCGGCCCGCTGACGGCCATCGAAGGCCAGGCGAACTACTATCACGTGGGCTTCCACAACCGTCTGTTCAATGTGGCGCCGTTCAACCTGTTCAATCCGCCGCCCTCCATCCTGGTCAATGTCGGCAGCGTGACCACCGATGGCGCAGATGTGGCCTTCACAATGCATTTCGGCGACCACTTCCAGTTGTACGACGCGATTTCCTACAACAGCTCGGCCTACAGCTCGAACTACACGCAAGGGGCGAGTGCGGGCGGCGCGCCGGTGGTGGTGCCGATCGCCGGCAAGCAGGTGCCGATCACGCCGGACTGGATGAACAAGTTCATCGCCTCTACCAACTGGGGCGCCTTCGAGGCCCAGGTCAATGGCGATTATGTCGGGCGCCGTTTCGCCACCTATCTCAACGACATTGCCATCCCCGGCCAGTTCCAGCTGGGCCTGGAAGCCAGCTACACCTTCGACAATATCGGCCTGGACGAGGTGAAGAGCTTCAAGATCAGCGGCAATATCCTCAACCTGACCGACAAGACGGGCGTGGCGGATATCGGCGTGCCCGGCTCGCCGGCCTCAGGCGGCTATACCTATTTTCCGCTGCCGCCGCGCATGTTCTTTGTCACGATCGGCGCGAAACTCTGAACGGTCCACAACTGAAAAGGGCGGTGTCGGAAGGCACCGCCCTTTCTTTTTACGAGCCGTGCATTTCGCACGGCGACCATCTGCTAGGGCCATGTCCCTCTTCCCCCTTCGGCGCGTCAGCGCCAAGAAGGGGGAGGTGTCGCAGCGAAGTGTCTGCGGAGCAGACCTGAGCTGCGACGGAGGGGGTAAGAATCAGTTGTGCTCGATCCTGTGGACTTTTGCCAGCACCGAGTCCGCCATAAAGATGATCTTCTGGTCCTTGGAAACAGCCATGTAATGGCCTTCGCCGACATCGTGAGAGTCGCGCACATCGCCATGCTTGCCGAACCAGCCCTGGACCTTGCCGTCCCAGCCCATCTTGAGCACCATGCCGTGACGTCCGGTTGACATCCAGAGCTGGCCGGTGGCGTCGACATAGAGGCCGCAGGTCAGGTTTCCGACCTGGATCTCGCGAACGCGCTGCTTGAGGTCCTTGTCGAACACCACGATCTTTGTCGAGGCGCGGTCAGTCACCCACACTTCGCCATTGGG
>Ga0157379_10000353_pt1 | contig 36928 bp, 30 predicted proteins | sample S25metaG_FD_121802 | JGI IMG/M metagenome (GOLD analysis project Ga0157379, IMG submission 121802) | Switchgrass rhizosphere microbial communities from Kellogg Biological Station, Michigan, USA - S2-5 metaG | ecosystem: Host-associated > Plants > Roots > Rhizosphere > Soil | place: USA... | reverse complement strand
TAATATGTTTGAATCAAACACACCTTGCTCCCCCTCGAGTTCCATTTCTTTGGGCATTCCAGATTCATCGATTGCTTCATGAATTGAGTCAATAATCTCTTTCGGAGTCTTGCAAGTCATGATGTTCCAAGCCAAGGAGATAACTCCAAGGAGTCGAAGATCCATCTGGTATTTGACTCCCTTTTCAATTCGTGGATCCTTGATGTTTCGCACATGGCTATAAACACAGAGATGAAAAGGTCCGGCATTTTGACCGAACTGTGCCAGTACTCCACCATGATTGGGCTAAAATAAAGTCTGAATTGATAATCCCCTATTTCAGGGTTGTAAATAAATCTTACTCTCACTGTTCGACGAGCCATGGCTTCCTCTTCAATTATTTGACTAACATATTCGAGAATATCATCTTCATTAGTTGCATTTCAAATAACAGCAAGCTCAAGTTCGCCTAAAGACATTAAAATCGCAGAAAGTGAGCAACACGAAGAAACGCACCATCCTCGTTGATTATAATTACACTTTCTTCAGGGAGGATGGTCAGCCAATCACCATTTCCCACTTCGGCACTTTGAGTATATCTCTGGGCCACCTTTGAGGTGGAAATTAAATGCTCATTGCCTCTGTCATATAGGATTGTGTTTCTTTTTATACTCAGGGAATTGTCCCGAACTCGTCTGATTATTTTGAACCCCATATGCTCGGATGGCCTTGGAGCTTCAGCAAGTCCCAACCGCTTGACCTACAAAATAACTAATCATTTTCCAAGAGGAAAAAAGTATTACTCACAAATTTTCGTTTTACATTACTCTCCTGCCTCATTTTTGATCTACGGATACGCTTCCAGCATTGCAGTGGTTCACACCAAATTGGGTCACCACTGCGGCCAATCCGGGAGATTAAGTCGTTGGTCTGTAAAATTACCAAGAGGTGAAAAATAATTCTTGAAAAGGCTCTGCGCACCTTTGAGATGCTAATATTGTAACTCTTGGCAGCACTTGAAATCAGGGTCAAGGTCGATTGTCGAATAAAACCCTCTGTAAGCTCATCCAAAATACTTGTATCACGACGAATATGATCTAGAACTGGAAGAACCCGGAAATTCAGCAGAAACTACAATTTTAGAAATTGTTCTCACATTTCTCCAGCTGTATCTGGTTCTCAGTTAGATACGTGTGCTTAATGGTTCTCTTCATTGCTGTAGAACACAGAAAACGACATTTAATTTCTGAGTTACAAAACAATAATTTCTGAGTTCTAATTGGAGAGGTAACACGATGGCGTTTTCAGTGCCCACCATGTACACATTGCACCGATCCCAATAGCTCGGAGCTCCGCTCGCGCGGGCAATGTTGCCAACGGGTGGTATGCCATGGTACAGGCTTGAATCCCCCTCTTCGGTTCATTGAAACAGCCCCACATCGGGTACAAGTGGCGGCAGCCATCCCAGTAGCTCAGAGCTCTGCTTGCCCAGGTTATATTACCAAAGGATGGCTAGCCAGCCATGTCTGTGGCAGCGAAAACGGTCCAGTTTATCCCCCTACTATCCTACCTCATGGTAGGTATAGGCTTCACTTTTTCTAAGTACATGGGATTTTCCCGATGCTGTGGTTTGAATATCGTACGTACAATAAGCAGTTTTTCTGCGTTTATATTACATTCATTTATCCATGTTCCATGTTCTACTATCGGAGATATCTATATAGTATACTATCCTGGATACGTCTGTGACGGCCCGGCACCACGGCACCCTCGCTAAATGAGGCTGCTCACTCCTGGACACCATAAGGCACAGCCAATATATATCAAAAACATATATGGCCTACTTAGGGCTGTCCTCGATCTCTGCTCAAAGTATCCCTGGATCTGGAGCATATCCCTATCTTGATGAAAGGAACACGTCTCCAGAGAGGCTATATAAATTAAAGTAGGTACTTATTGAGCTTCTGTCTGGAGAGTGAATCAACTCACGAGTCACGACGATAGCCGCATCAATGACTATGTCGCAAAAATCCATTTTCCCTACTCAGACCTGATCTGGTCGAAGAGATAGATCAGGAGCCATTAGGTCGTCGGATTTAGGTCAATAATGCATAGACAAATCTGACCGACCCACCAAAATTCTGGTCGGGCTTAATCGGGTTCGTAGAGCCTTTCAGCTGAAAACGATTTTTGCGACATAGTTTATTGACTCACTTACCCAGATCTAAAGTGAATTCAGCACCTCTGGAGTATCATTACATATGTTTGTCAAATTCTAGGCGTCAATCTTTCCGTGCTCCGGCAAAATTAGCCACATGTTGTTCCGTCGATGCTTCAACTCCCACAGTTCTTCCAGATGGTTAAAGACGATGTTTTTAAGGACTCTGTTCCTATACATGGGGTCTCTAGATGTAAACAAAGATTTCCTGGAAAAGGAATATCCTCCGTTTGTCCAACCCTAGATCGTTTATTCTGGGTCTCCGTGACGGGAGCCATCATGGTCCTTTTGGTTTACAAATCTTGGCTACCCCGAAGTGCAGTGGCTATTGAACACAATTTCTTTGCCAAAAAGACATCAGTGAACCTGTCATGTGCCACGAATGCGGGTCGCCTATTGTCCCATTCTGGGTTCATTGGATTAGACGGAGACACGCCTGGCTCTCCTAAACGATCATTCTTTTGTAAGCCTCCATTCTTTTGGAAATGAAGTCATTTGAGAAGACCCCTCATGCATTCGGTCAGGTACTTTGAAGCTGAGACAGCTCTGGCCGACGCACCTATCATGTTTGGAACCGTTCTTTGCGATGCTTCATACCGAAAGTAACCTAGACATTATAGATTACCAATGGGAGGCGGCCCCGGTTCCAACGGTTTGACAATAGGGCTTTCAGGGCAATCGCCCTGCAGCATCACTTCAAACGGTACAAGTTATAACCCTCACCGTTGGACTCAGCATTTCAATCTTATTATCTTGGACCACGTATGCATCTCTCTATCTCTACCTTTCAAAGACTTTTATTCAAATGTCCACTTAGCCAATTGGCGTGGGATACTCCTATGGGACAAGAGTCAATAATAGCTACGACGCCGCGATTGACGTTTATGATTTTCTTCAAAAATCCTTTCGACTTTATCCATACTTGACCAAGTAACTGCAGCTCTTTGTATTGACGGCTTTGTGCTGATTGGGCATCCAGTAATCATCTTGTTATTTCGGGCGGCTCCTACGGGGGGATCTATGTTCCCAACATCGCATCAGTAATTTATCAAGCAAATTCGGCCATAACAGGGGGGAATGACCAATCAGGAAGGGTTATTATCAATTTGGACTCCATAATGTTGACTAACCCCATATCTGTGAGTTGCGATTCTTAGTATTGTATACACACATTCGCAAAAAACATCTTTGCAGGATCCTATTTCACACTTCCGATGACTATTGCACTACAGATGTGTGCTTCATCAGGTTTATAATTCTACTTTTTGCCAAGAACTCTATTCGGTTTTACCAAACTGTCTGGAGAGTATCCAACTAGCTTACGAGATGCCACTTGTCGAGAACCGTGTTGCCGCCGCAGAAATGTGCTTCAACAAACTCAACTCTGATGAAACAATGGACGGAATTGTACGAGAGGATATTCGAAGAAAGGTAAATTCACTATTTTGCCGCTCTATTCTGTAGTAATTGTTTATTTTGTTAGTGTGAACCCACGAAGGATGAACGCCTAGCCTGCCACCCTCAATTTTCGTGGGTAACCGAATTTTTCAAAAGTACCGCAGCCAAGAAAATATTGGGAATACCAGGGGGAGTAGACTTCGTTGTCTTGAATAAGAATGTCACGCAGGAATTCTTCCATGCTGGGGATGTGTAAGTTCTAAATAAAGGCAACCTATGAACGTCCGACTGACAGCAATCCCCAGGATCAAACCACACCATCTATTACTTCCGCCTTTGATTGCGGACGGTATTAGAGTGCTCTGTATGTTCATTTTATCAACATTAACTCTCATTTACGAAAGTTTTTCAGACACTGTTGGTGCCGTAGAAGCCCTCTGCACCTGGCCAGGCATCTTGTCATCTGTCAGTGGCTTTGACCTTTCCACTGAATATCATACCAACTTTTTTCTCAGCTCAAACTACTGCCAAACTTCTTTCAATCCGAGTTCCTGCAGACCAGTGATATACCCTGGGATTCTGGAACTTCCGCCAATGTAACTGTGCGAGCAGTGGGCAACGGGGCTGGAAATTTCACCTATATACGTGTTGAAGCAGCTGGACACTTTGTACGTCCTGATGAAGCATGTTTATGGCCAAATTAGTCATTTTTATTAGGTTGTCCAGGATCAACCAGAGCTAGTTAAAACCATTGTTGAACATTGGATAATGAACAAACGCTTCCACTAATCTCCTGGATGTTCCGCCAATTGCCAGAAGTTTTAGTGATAGCTTAATTGTTTCATTTGTAGAAGCAACCAAAATTCTGTCTCAAATTGCAACAATTGTAAAACTAGACCTAACCAGTAATATGAAACATGACACCACAGGAAATATTCAGGAGTTCAAGGTAACTCAAGATGCATGATGATGGTAGTGAATAAAGCGTTGGTTCGCACCTGTCAACATTCCAATGGATATATCGTAATTCCCGCCATCCTTTTTGAGGAGTTCAGGTGGAATTCGTGAGACTGGTGTAGGCCCAACGGGCAGAAGAGGGACAATCTGGATCTCCTGAGAGAAAAGTTCCGCATTCGCTGGGTGGGAATCTTCTGGCGCGAGAGTAAAACCAGGAGCAACGAGAGATAGAATTAGGTTATACTGAGGGTCCACTGAGGTCCAATAATGTAGACGTTTAATCTCAATTCGGCTTACCTTGACTGACATGTTGGGGAAAATAAACGATGGTTTCAAATCGACCCGGACGGGAACTTCCCCATCAAGCTTGCGAGTCTTCGATTTGGGGTCGTTATCATCAGCGGTCCAACAAACCCCCTCCCCTGCGCTCTTTTCGAAAATCTTGTTTGTCCTGCTAGCTCCGGGTTTGATCGCTTCTCCTGCTGTAGCCGTAGACTGAATGTAAACCGTGCGTACAAGGGTCATATTCAGAGAACCCTTCGAGGACACCAAATCGAGGGCTTGCTGGTCCATACAACCTATTCGAATATGAAACGGTATTATGGTGCCTTTAGAATATGAGAGCTTCATGGGACAACGTTCAGGCAGAGCCACCGGGATGTAGAGAATTCTTACAGGTTTCGCAAGATATAACTGTATATTTGGTTAAGCATTTTAGGGAAAAGGCGATGTCAGATATTGCTTACAATGAACGCCACTTCGACCTGGCGGGATTCAAAGACGGTCCCTAAGACAGACTTTGAGCCTATTTTCTCCCATCCTAATGTTTCTTTAGGGTAACTGAGTGTGCTAATATTTACAAGAACCCACCGTGAATATCAACATCGGGTCCTGGTGGCGTCATGTTCTCCTTGTATGACAACTGCCGCAGTTCAGAGGCGGGAGCCGGCCGCATTCTAGGCTGATATGCGAAAGACGTGAATAGTCTGAGAATGTATCCATTTATTACAGTAAAACTTTCAACATTGCGGCGATATTACGACTTACACATGGTCAATTCGGAGCTTTCCTCTTCGAAACTTGACTATAATCTTGTATTCCAGATATGAAGGAGCTGCCCTTTCCGAAACTATCATAAATTCTCTGACATAAGCTCGAATGTCGCCATTTCAGCGAATTGATAGACGGTAACTCAACAGTTAGGAGGGAGGGGATATTCCGCGAGAGGTCCATTCGGAATTTCCGCGACGTCAACTTTCTCCGGAAGCGTAATAGAGAATGGCCAGACATAGCCACCTTTCAATTTGGGTGTGGAGGGGTTCCCCATAGACGTAGACCAGAGGGTCGTTTCCTGCGACAGGAAAGGAACGGGGTCTTGTCCAACAGCAGTCCAGTCTCCTTGAACCTTATATAATGTATATGAATAAAGAGTCTTAAGCACCAAATAACCACTCACCTCAATCGTTACAGCCTGGATATGATCTGACTTGTCCAAATTCAGCTCTACGGTTCCCGTAATGGGCTCTCCTTCCACAAAGGCGGGTACTTCACTGGCCTTACCAACTCGGCTCATCACTTTCAGTAATGCCCATGGTTTGCCTTTACTCGTATTTAGTGTAGAGATAACCTCGCGAAGAGGCCTTGTAGACACCGATCTACTTGGTCCGCCGCCTTGATATCCTGGAGGTGCACTGTTATCACTGGGTTCGAATGGCGGTGGAGAATCATCAGTCATGAAGGACGATGAAGAGGAACGCTTGCTCGTGGGACCAGTATCTTAGACAGTGGGAACTCAACTTGGAAGGCGATTGTCAGATAGGGTCAAACGTACCTATCATCTACGTGGACCACGTGCACATATCACACGGAATAATTAAGTCAGGCTCTTGCTTGGAGAGTATTCAATATTTTGTTCAGCCTCATGTCATTACATGGCTTTCAAGACGTAGCGAGCGAGCAGAAAGGTATTATCACCGAATTGAAAGAGTTCCGTGTCGGCAAGGTGCATTTCTAAATTTGGATGTCGGGACATCATGGTATGTGTCCCTCGGTTAGAGACGAAGGAGAATTTACAATCTTAATGAAGAATTTCGATGTCCCATTCCTCTTTCTTCTGTTCCCAGAGCTTCCAGTATTCCTTGGCAATAGCGCTCGATGAATAGAATTCATTTGGTCCATCGACGAGACCTTTAACCGTGACGACTGCCCAATGGATATCTGACACCGAATAAGAGAGAGTCTGTCATAGCATAAAACCCTTAGAATTCTCACCGGGTTGTTCTACGCGGAATGCTTTCGTCAAATTGAGCAGACCAGCCTTGCCGATTGCCAGACCAGCCCTCTCAGGGCGGGGCTAAAATAATTAACTTCAATGAACTTTATGGAGAGTTCAGAAATTATAAATCATACTTGATGGGCTAGTCCTCCACCAGTAAAAATGATCTGAAGTCCACTGAATGGAAATAGAAGCGAAAATCATTTATCACATACCGCTGGAGTCGAGCCGCCGCCATTGTTTACATTCTTCACGGCCCATTGTCCAAGCACAAACCTGTGGATAGGTTTCAACTCTGAACTTACGTTACTAACCACTGAGGAATCAACTTACCCGGCAATAAGGGTTACCTTCAAATGAGCTTCCAAGTCGTCCACAGTCATATCCACCAGTAATTTCGGTGGCATAAAAAGACTACTCGCATTGTAGATAATGACATCCGGTTTCCCTAATTCTTTTTTCAACGTTTCGAGACCACTTTGAAGAGACCCCAGGTCTGAAGCATCGACCTCGGCCAAAGCGACTTGAGTAGAAGATGGGAGCTTCGCTCCGAGCGAATCCAAATTAGATTTGGACCGCGAAGCTAGACCCACTTTCTTGAAACCATTATTTACGAACAGCTGAGGAACAGCAAGACCAATCTTTGGCCCAGCCCCGATAACAAAGATTGTGGACATCGAGGTTCTGTTAATATAATGTGGAGAGAGGGGAGAAAGTAACAACACTTTACTACCACTGATTCAAGCTAATAGCTTCTGTCGGTTCGTGTGAACTCAAGGCCATGAGACTTAGCGAACCTGGATCAACCATGACCATGGCAAATCATACGATTCCATTCATGTTCTCGAGTCCGAAACGGGTTTCTAACACTCAGGTGCATTCACGCAATTCCCACACGACATTTTGGGATTGCCCTGTTCACATCTTCCTTAGGCTTCTAAAGCCTGCTCCCAGTATATCCATTATCCTTTCCGACCACACAGTATTATTTTATAATCAAGATGGTATACGTTTGGGGTAAGATATTCAGGGAATGTGCTTCTGATTCCTATCTTGCAGTAGTTGACCTTTCTGCTTCAGTATCGTCCTTTACCCGATTTCATCCTTGGTCTGAGCGCATCTCAGCTTTCAGTTCGCCCTCTTGAGCGCATGAAAAATATTACTGACTTGAATACACAAGATCATCTAAAATTCTGGGAGACTAACAACGCTAGACAACAACCCAGGAGCACAGAAAATTTTTAATGAAAGTCAAGAAAATGGAAAGTAAATAATTCTTTTAATCTAGGCCAGCTGCTACATCGAGGTCCTTAGGAATATCTTCTCTCAGTCAGCTTCAATACGCAAAACATTCCAGAATTTAGCACTGTTGACCGCTGGCAAGGCTCCTTTCGTCTTGATTGGGCCCAGAACTTCTTCAATGAAGACAAAACGTCGAGGAATGTTCTATTAGAGGATTAGCAAAGTGACGGGGTGGTTTAGGGTTCAGTTACCTTATGATCGAAGGCGTAGCAAGAGGATGTACTGTTCGTAATGGTATGGTTGGCATATGAACGGTGTGCAGCGTCATCTTCGCAGGTGTATCCTTTAGTGTACAGAAGGAGTTCTACCAAGGACGCAAAGTGGTGAGTGGCAGACGTATTTCATTTTGAATAACAATTACTTTCTACGACATCATCGGTTTCTCCACAGTAGCTTCGGATGTCGATGTGACCAAAGTCATGGCAAACGCCTGGCTCTGGAGGTCCTTCCAATGTCAGAACAGGGTAATGATTGCACTATAGATCGCCCTCAGTTCGTTCAGAACGGAATATACGGTAGGGGGGGCTTACGTTCTTGGTCTCGTAAAAGAATATTGGCCACGCACCAACAACTGAGAGCGCACACACGAAAAGGAAGGCGTGGCGGAACATATCGAAGTAGTGGTCAAGATGTTTAAAAGAAGTCAGGAAACAGATGCGCAAGAGAGAGAATATCTCTCCACCTTTTATGGGCCATTGAAGCCTGGTGGACGCCAGTGACATCCATGGCGTAGAGGCGGAGTAGATTTATTGAGAGATATTTGTCGCCAATTTAGCGCCTATCACCGCCATTTCGGGACGGATCTGCGCCAATTGTTGGTTCATGTTACTCCATCCCTGTTCAAGCTTTTTATTCAAGATCTTACTATCGTTCAACGGTCCCTCAATCAGTTTCGTCGGGTACGTAGACGATGATGAGGGCGTGTATTCCTACTTCCTAACCTTCACCAATCCCTGAATGTTGTCAGTCCTCTTCTTATTTTTTAATTATAGGCTAATTCATATATATTGGATATGCAGCCTATGTGCTTAACTTTGTAAAAGGACGTCAATAAGAATGTACCGGTTACTTGACACATGTGTCGGATATTAATCGCAACCCTTAACATTTCATGATTTCAGAAGTTGTACTATAAGGATCTGGGGCTACAGTCCTCGCTATCTTCATCATTCATCTATTTTAGGTTGAAAGGGTTACAGTTATTACTTACCCAACAGATTTTCAGCGACTCAATCAATTGCTTCACTAGGAGAGATTCCCAAAATGGAGGAGAGGTCACAAGCCTTCTATCCAATGAGAGCTCTCCGGCCATATGCCAGAGTGTCAACCCTCAGTTCTTGTCCATAACCGCCCTGTCGATTCCACAAACCATTGCGGCTTCAATTGTTTGATGAAAGTGAGAATCAATTGTTTTATTTGATGCATAGAAGCTACTGAGTCATTTAAAAGTCTCAGAAAGTATAATCAAGGCCCAATATGACCCACGTGATGCAAACACTGCAGACCGAGATTTTATCTTTAGCAGCGCAAGCGCCATCCCCCGACTCATCGCTCTCCAGCGGTGGAGATGAAGGTAGGAATGCCGTAGACGATATGAAAATAAACCCACACGCAACTTGCAGCAGGACAACGACCAAACCCGGCAGAAAACTGCGAAACAAGCTCCAAGTATCTCAAAACCTCATTCCAATACAAGTGAATTCATTTTTTCCGTCTGAGACAAAAAAATCTTCGGCAACACCTCTAATGTGAGGTGTCTTCAACTGTCCAGATGGAGTAACCATTATGTTAGCATGACAGGAACATACAATAAGGTCATTCCTAGATCATCCAGCTAAACAAATACACAATTCACCGAAAGAAGTACCTCACGCCAGGGGCAACAGCTGAAACATTCAATTGTTCGTGAACCGGGGTTATATAGGGCAGCGAGGATAAAATAGAGGCAAGGCAAATCTATTGTAGCAAAGGTAAAAAATTGTATTCTACAGTCATGAATGTAAATAGCAAATACTAAAATAGAGCAGAACAACTCACTGAGAATACTAAACCCAATACTAGTAATCCTCGTTTGACTGGACGAGGAGAGAAAGGACTATTGAATTTATGAGTTCTCAGCAGGCTAATGCTGTGAGTTCCATCCCATACTTTACCATACTGACCTGCACAAACTCCTTTATGTTATTCTCCATTTGGCTGTACAACATATAAGTAGCCTACATGTTGTACATATGCTATCCATTTGCCTTGCAAGCTCACCATAGTCAAACATAAATTTAATTATTATTTTGTGATTTGTGACTCTTGTTTCAACAAGAACACCAGAGTTATGAATACATGGTCAACCTTAAATAACATGATCGTATTTTCACATGGCAAATGAAGAGGTACAGATATTCAATTACATAATGTTTATAGTGTAAAACACATGATAGCATAAAATGCATGGTCATACTATGTATATACCAAAGATGGCAACATAGCTGACAAACATAAGCTTCATTTGACAATAAAACAGTGACACACAATTAAAATGAGTCAAGGATATGAAACAAAGGGCATCTATCACAATCCAACAATATATATGGTAAGATCTAGGTATCTAAAATTTTCAAAAGTACACAAAACCCTCCATAAGACCCTCCTCTCATCACTGATGCTCCTTTGATGAGTCAGGGATCATTCCACTTTGCCTGTACACACCCAGAGTGCCTGGACCAACAAAGTAGCATGTCCAGTTTCTATACTTGGAAAGGTGACTTGCAATGTGACTTTCAAGTGTCAGTTTGCAGTTCCTAGGAGCTTCCAGCTGGGATGTCTCTGAGAGGGTTCCTTAAGTAGGCTCCCCCTCCAGGCACATTTACAAGCCCTCCCCCCAGAAGGAAATAAAATATTTTCAAATTGACCATAATTCATCTTCAGATTATGGGAGTTATTAAATATATAAATCATATCTTTCTTTTGAGTATGCAGACCTCAAGCAAACATGTATTTCAACAAAATGATCATCAGGCGCTAGATGAGTTTGAAATGGTTGGCAAAATTGTTTGAAGTCCAACTCAGTGCCTTCCCCTTGTCTCTTTGCCTTTGTCTTTCACTGGCCACCTCACTTTGTCTAAACTCTAGATAGACCCTTCCTCTTTATCCCCCTTGTGACTCCACCTTCTTCATCCTTGCTCTCTATAACTATCAACCCTGTTCCTCTGTGATGTCACTGGCTCTCAATGCTGTAGCCAGTTTTGTTCTATGAAGATGGTTCTAAGAGATAGGTTCCCAACCTTTTTTTCCTAACTGACTCCTTATTCTTATATGTCTCTCTGTGTATTTTTCAAGTCCCTACTGACTGTCACTGCTCAGAGCTGTTGCCCCATCCTAGAACATTCAATCCTGCTCCACTCCCTCTCTTTCAGACATGTTTTGAACAATGTATCATTCAGTGGATGGCCTGTAACATAGTATCTATCCCATGTAGAATTAATAACAAGTTTATTTCCTATTTTATTAAACTCAATACAAAGAAATAAAAATTGTTTTCAAAAAAGAAAAAGAAACCCTCCAGGTGCTTCACTGCAAAACTGGCATCTTCTCACACTGGAGGCATAGCAAAGTTTTCAGCTCAGGAAATTTTTAGAAAAATCTTAAAAGTCAGCCACTTTTCTTTAGGATTTTCACTAGATGAAAAGTGTGACAAAATTAAAACTTCTCATAGATTTTCTCCAGAGTTTTCATACTCCTATAGGGTTTCATTAGTGTTTTCAGGATCTGTGTCCAAAAGCTCTAACAAAACCCTATGAGAATGTATAATCTCATTATTGTTTTTGCCTGGTGAAAATCCTAAATGCAAGTGGCTGACTTGTGAGATTTTATTGAAGTTTCTCCTTTCTGAAAACCTTTCTATGCCTCCAGTGTCAGAGACATCCCAGCTGGAAGCTCCTAGGAACTGCAAAGTGATGCTTGAAAGTCACATTGCAAGTCACCTTTTGAAGTATAGAAGCTGGGCATGTTACTTTGTTGGTCCAGGCACTCTGGGCATGTAATCCCCTATTTCTGCAAATCTGTATAGTATATCTCTTTTATCCGGCTGCTTGTGTCCCTGTAGTATCGAACAGGTTGAGGAATATAGCTGATCCCCTCCTGTTTGGGGCTAACTTGTTTAGAGTTCATTACATTTTCCTGAAGGGCTATCTTGAATAATAAATACTATGACATACAACTCAAGAATATCTTCACATTACGAATATTCAACAATTAATTTAGTCTAAACCTCCACCAACTTGGTGCCAGATATGCACGGGGTCCTATATTGCGACTCTCCTTCAATGTCTCTGGAGGATCCCTTTCTAAGCGAATAACCAGTGAGTATAGGGCATTATCATTATTCGGGTGTGGCTAATTTTCTTCCTTATCTCCTTCATGGCTTTGTTATATGAGACTTCCTTCCATTTGCAATTGGCCCTCTTCGTCTTGTCCCGATGCAACGGCTCCTCTATAATTGACTCGCCTTAAGGGTATGCTTATCACGAATATAGCATATGTCCATCGATACTTCTTGAATATCACTACCCACAGTGTCGTTCTCATTGCTCTTCAATATACGAGCATTTTGACGTTTCCATGATTGTTTGTTCGATGACGTTCAAATGAGCCATATCTCCCTGGGAAATCTGAAATATTCCCTGCTTCTGTCTTCACTTCGTGCTCATCTGTTTTGCCATTTTAATCTTCGGTCTTTGGTGAAGTAATAAAAGTGTACGTGCCACTTGGACCCCTGAAAACGGCATACCAAACACCGATTCCTTGACGCAAGATACATACATACTTGTTTCTCTCACAATTTCAAGCTTTAAGTATCTTCTAGATCTCATATAGCTCACACAAATCCTTGATAATCCGAGAATGCGTCCCCTGTCAAATTTGTGCTCAGAACGAGATATCCTCCTCTGGGGCTCTACGAACCGCTGAATAGGTCTATACGTCACTTTTGGTTTAAAATCTGATCTGACCAGACATTAATATGGCCAAGGTCCCGAGTTTGGATGCGAGGCATCGGGGCTTGGTTTTCGCCGACCTTAAGCATGCGTCGCGCATCACGTGTCCATCCCGCCTTCGATGCTTATTGGTGCCATCTTTGTCCACCTCAGCTAAACCGTGAGGAATGAGGCGCCAAATCGACCCTACATTCGGACACCGCGTCAGATGCAATTGATATCTTTTTTAGAGATATTTATGGGGTTACTTTTCCAGGAGAGTTTCCAGTGTATATGAAAACGAAGTATGGAGAAAAACCATTGCAGCTCCCCATTCTTTCTCATTCCACTATTTGGATCTCAGGAAGTATGAAGGGCTCTAAGAATACGGAATCCCGTCGCGTTGCGGTTATCACTGGTGCTGCTCAAGGGATCGGTCTCTGCATCGCCCATCGTCTGGTATCTGATGGGCTGAATGTTGTACTCAATGATGTTCCGAATAAAAAAAGCGCATTGGATGGGTTGGTGGGGGGTTTACCAGAAGGGAGGAGCGTTTTCGTTTTAGGTGATGCCGCAGATGTCAAACATATTGAAGAATTGGTCGAGACGGCGATGAAGATCTTTGGGAGACTTGATGTGGTAAGTGCGATAATAGGATGGTTGGCTCCGTTGCTAATCACAGCTTTCGGGTACTTGTAAAGTTTATAGCGAACGCGGGAATAAGCTTTAGAGCATCGATATTGGATAGTAAGGCTTTGTCACTTCATTCCTCGATCTCTCATGCTTACCCCTGGTTCTAGCCACCGAAGCCGACTGGGAGCGAATAATGAGGGTGAATACCCTAAGCGTTTTTCTTGCATACAAGATTGCAGGAAAGCATATGATAAGGCAAGGCAAGGGAGGTCGACTAATAGGTGAGTCGAGCAACGAAAGAAAATCGTGAAAAGCGTTCAACGTCAACTTCTACAGGAGCCTGCTCGGTGTCAGGAAAACGAGGTAAAATCTCGGCATTTACCTGTCTTCTGATACGCTTTATAACCTTATCTTAGGATTTCCAATGATGGGAATCTATTCAGCCAGTAAATTCTTTGTTCGAGGAATAACACAATCTGCAGGTTAGATACCACACGAACTATATTTCATTTATTCTGACTGGTCGTTGTTTCCAGCGATAGAATTCGGTCGATATGGTATTACGGTCAATGCGTATGCTCCAGGTCTCATCGAGACACCCATGAGTAAGCAGGGGCCAGTAACCAAGGCTGGGATTATATTGACCCTTTTCAGTGCACAATTCGATAGACGATATGGGGGGAAAGAATTCCTGGGTTAAAAAGGTTTGAACACAGTTCCCGATGACCACTGTTTACTGAATATCCAGTGTTTTAGACGGCAGACGCTACCGCTTTAAAAACGAATGGCTATGCAACTGATATCGCATCTCTAGTGTCATTCCTTGCTTCAGAAGACAGCAGATTTATCACAGGTAAATTACCGGTCGCTCTCCATTTTACTATTGCATAACTTACATGGTATGCTTGCCTAGGCCAGAGCATAAACGCGAACGGTGGTTACGTAGCCTTTGATTGATATACCCATGAGTGAGCGTAGAAGCGATCTGGTTTACGAGCACTCAGCAAGTCAGATGCTATGAGCTCCGTCCCGCGCTGTGTAACAGCTCCCTTTGTTATTCCCCTTTCGATTGTACAGCATGTATTCGGTTTATAAGTAGTTTACATGATGTACATACGGCATCCGTTTGCCTCACGAGCTCACTGAGGTCAAATGTAAATTTACGTTTTATTTGTGATTTGCGACGTTTATTTCAACATCGAGTCCAGTGACTGTGTGTGCTGCTTGCTCTAAAATATTGTCTTGCTTGGGATTTTACCGTGATTCACTACATAATATTTGATACATGGATTTTATCTCCCCGGGTGTCTATGAAAAAGTTCTACATAAAGTTCGAGTTCTTAGTTGCTTTGTAGGACTCGGCAATCGAGCAGATGCGGCACGCTGATCCGCTCCAATAACCGTCGGCTACTCAATGTCCATTGAACTTAGCAAAGAACTTTCAGTCGTCGCCGCCATTGTTGAAAGGAGTCATAAATATTTTGTCAGATTTGTAAATAATGTCTTACCCAAACGTCCCTCAGCTCAAAAAAGCAATATGTTTCATTCTGCAGATCCACTTAGTCTTCAGTAATAGTATATCTTCAAACCAACCAACTTCACCGTTCTGGTTTTTGTATATGTGGGGCTAAGCGAGATCAAACTTTCAGCTACGTTTAGATGAGCTAAGGTTTAAAGGACGGAAGAATAAATTCTCACCCAAACAAAATTTCCGTAGTTGAGGATAACATCGACAAATATATCCCGGTGGTCGATGAACAAGGCGTGGCTTCTAATTTCAATCGTAAAGACTTCAGTGTTCGCAAATTTAGATTCAAAACGCTTCAGGACCTTCTCTCCTCTGATATGCCTGTCAGCAGTGCCGGAAGCGATGAGCAGCGGAAGGCCACTTGCTCCAGCTTCAAAGAGCTTCGTAGAATCTTGCTATCAGGAAGCGATAAGCAGAACGACAAGATTGGAGAAAGGTAGACCGAGGCAACTCCATTTTATTGCACCGGGAAATTTCTCTGGATTGCTGAATAGTGAGTCGACGAAAGCTACCCTCGTCTCGCGCGCCAGTGACATGCTGTCATGTGTGATTAGACCAGATAGGAATCCACGAACAGTTTCGATTCCTATTTCATGCATATTTGGGCCGATATGAGGCATCCCGTTGACGTATAATCCCCATAACTGCATCTTGTTCTAAGCATGCACAAACATCGCACGCAATCGCGGCTGGATACAGGGACCTTTAGTCTTTCATCCGTTACTTGCATGAATGCTTACCGCCAACACTCCTATGGTAAATCCATCAACACGTGCCTAGATTAGGTTATTATTGACGTACCATCCAAGTAGAATAGGTCGCTTGAGACTGAAAACCTTCACTACCCTAGCGAAATCATCGGCATAAAGGAAGGAGGCGTAGTTGAAAAGAAGGGTAGGCTTTCCACTTCGACCCTATGAGCCCTCATATCATATTGGACCTTAAACGGTAGATTTTCTATCAATCTAACGTTCAGTCGAGAGCGAGTCGAAAATTCTACAAGAGACAGGTATCTTCGAAAACTCACTCAGAGCGAAGCCGGGGATGAAGACGACGCTTGGCTTGTTCGGGTCACCTACTGTTCTGGCGTAGATTTCCATGCCATCCGTCGACGCGAGAGATTTTATTGTCGTCGAAGAAAGAGAAAGAGAAACACCGGTTGTTATCTGTCGCTGAGAAGAATACGAGCTATCAGGAGAATATTTAAAGACTTTATTTGTCCACACATGACCCAGTGGAGGTATCAAGATGAATATAGAATTCCGTTAAACCGTTCTTCACCATTTTGTTTGAAAGGACGAGGATAGTATCTCAGTGGACTACTGCTGAATCATCCACTAGAGTTCCGGTGGCTTACTAAAAAGAGGCAAGATCCTGTAGAATGAAAACCACCACTTATATTTCCTCAAGATAACGATTAGGTACATTGACAACTGACCAGTTGAAAATGAAGGCCTTGGGAATTCTGTCCAATAGCCGCTGATCCTTAAGCGTAGAATGACCACGGCCGAAGAGTTCCATTGTTGAAGTCCCTATAAGCTCGGGTACAAAATACCCTATCTCGTCCACGGGCGCAAAGGTAATCAGGGAGTGCAATGTCTCAGTACCTTAAACACGGAATTTTCACAAAACGGTACGATACTCTCGTCTATACCCAACCCACCTCGAGCCCTTCTCGAACAGACTGGGGGACTTTCAGCTCGGACGTCTGTGGGATATTTATTGGTTTGATGTTGGCTGCAGCAAGCGCCATTCAAGCATGCACCTGCAAGCCAGAAATTTTTTTTAGCACGAGCTAAAGAGCTGAACCTAAACATGGAGACAAACCTCTGAAATTCTCAAGAAGATATATTTATCGAGGAGTGGGCTTGCCACGTTATACAATATACCGAAATCTTTGCGCTGGAGAACTGTCGGATACGTCAGTCTAGACTTCTTTGGAGGCTGATACCTGATACAACTGGATCAATGGATGCGACGTAGAAGAGGATCCGGCCGACACCGCATAACTGTCAATCCCAATAAGATAGTGTTTGAAGAATAAAATATTCTGAGAAAGACAAATACGTCAACATTGCGATTATTTTCGCGACACTAATGCCCCCGCAAAGCCATTGGAGGGTTTTAAGCTGTTCTCTGGATTAATCGACCAGATGGGACGAGGGTCATAAGAAATCTATCGTCGGTTCCGAGGGCGGAGTTCGGAAGTATTGCGTCACATTGTCACAGTGGTGACCCTTCGCCCGTCCCCACGTGAAAATTTACCATTCCGTCCTATGCTCAACGACTCTCACGACGAATCTTATATGACATGTTGCCAGCAACCTCGACGGTTCTTGTCCTGTAATTATTCAATGCTTCATACTCCCGTCTCGCTCTATACCCTCAAGCATTACCCCTGTGTTGCAAGTCACGATGCCAATGACAGTTTGGTTGAGCATCTTGGAGCTCTTTCTAGAGATGGAAGTACATTTTAAGCTGGTAGATCATACCTGTGATGCGTTATCTCCATGTTCCATACTGAAGAAGGCGTTGCAACAATGTCTTGAATTGCAGCTAGTCTGCCAAACGTGGAGGTCGTTCGTTATACGTTTCTTGCAGGACGAGCGATATTCCAAGCTGAGGAAGCCCTCTCCTTCCACCATACAAGCTTGGGCTTATGGAAGCTCAGTCGCTGTCGCGTATAAATGCAGTCTTGGTGGAAGGTACAAGGCCTTTGAAGCTATACAGGACGAATATGGTCAGTCCTCTAATTGCATCTAATCACGGCGGTGTTCATGATTTATCGCAGAGAAATGTATCGTTGTTGCTCATGACTATGGCAGCTCAAAAGGATGCTGTAACAAGTCGCAAGTAATTATCAAAGTGTCTAGCTACAAGGCGCAATACGAGAATGAGAAAGACGTCTACTCCTGGCCCTTATATATGCCAAGTGCAGATTTGGATATTCCACGGCTTCACTTTGCTGGAGAATATGGAATGAATTCGGGTTACTATGCTCTTGTTCTGGATCAACTAGGTCCTGATTTGGACAAGCTACGCCGGAATAGCCGACGTGAACGCTTTACTCCCCATCAGACTTTGGCTGTGGCTATACAGACTGTAAGTGGAAATTCTGTTAAATCTTGTCGATTGCATTTGACAGTGGGTAGATTCAAGTATACCAACGTTTACACATGCATGGATGGCTCCATTGCAACGCTAAACCCGGAAATTTCGCTATTGGTCCAGACACACCAGGCCAAAGGAATCGGGTTCTTGCATTCGATTTTGAACATTCCCAGAGGATCGAACCAACTCCTCGTATTAAAAAGACGGAGGACTGTTTCGGATGGAACTGTTTATTCAAGCCGACCACATGGGAAATGCACATGAGTAAGATGTTTTATTTCCTCAATTGTCCGAGCGCGTTGAACTTGGTACTTTCAAGCCCCATCTCACCGCGATGATATGGAGGGCCTAGGCTACGTCTTTAGTTATCTTGAACGCGGGTCGCTCCCTTGGGAACACAATCCTCCAGAAGAAATGTGGCGCGTTAAGATGTGTATTCCGGCCTCGAAATTATTCGAAGGCATGGATCCTATATACACCAAGTATTTTAATTATGTGAAGGCTCTGGCATGGGGGGAGGTACCCGACTATGCGTGGATTGAAAAGTTGTTTAGGAATGCTTGGACCAGGAGGGGATTCAAGGGCATCCCTGAGGATATCGATTGGTGGAAGGAGTTTCGCTTGCGAACTTAATTGGGGCAATTTTGTGTTTCGGTGTAAGCTGGCACCTTTTACATCTTCGCTTTTACATCTTCTCAAAAGCCAACAGTTTAAATTTACCCTTTCCGAATTGAAATTATACCCCGGACATAATAATTACGATTTTTCTTTCCCGATATATCCGACTGGCTGGAACACCAATTATACATTCATTAAACGATGGCTACATCACAAACTATTTGAACTCCCGAATGCCTACATATTCAGACTTTGCAATTCTTTGCTACAAAAACGGGACCTCCTCCGGCACCCTTGGCATGAATGTTTGGTGGAGGGAAAGGCGTTTGAAGAGCGACGTTGACGTTAAGTGGTCCTGGGATCGTTCCGGTGAGGTTGGTGAATGGGATATCAGTCACCACGACATTATTGTAATGGGTCTCTTTAGCCACCATGTCAAAAACATTGGCCATGGTCCTAGGTTGTAATGTAAGCATCATCACATTGAGTGCTTGATTATTTTGGACGCACTTATTCGTATCACCACGTCCAAGCGATCCAAGCGACCAGTTATTTTGGACGGTGCTGAGCGACGAATAGTGAGTGTAGTAAGTGGAGTCGGTGGTACCACGAAGTTTCTTCGGGACAGCATTTCCAAGCAAGAGCGAAAATATCTGGTTGTTGATGCCGAAGGTGCTATTCTCATCGAAGGTCAAGAGGATCAAAGTGTTGGGTCCATTAAAGCGAGGATCCTTCAACAGTGGCTCGAGAAAGTATTGGAGCCATTGGCCAGTGAAATCGATGTTGGTGTCATGTGCATCATTGAGCATATTCGGAGTGATCCAGACCCATTGGGGAAGCGCATCGTAAGTGACGTCGACTGCGAAGTCGTTAAAATTCCTGATGAGAGCAGCACGATGTGGGACAGTGCCCACAGAGTCGTAAATGATGTGCGGATTGTGCTTGCGCTGATAGAATGTCAATGGTCCAGACGCGAGGTCCAGATAATTGACGGAATCGAAGCTGTGATAGGAAGATAATTTTAGATTGGAGGACGTATCGAATTCGGTTAAGGTCCATACGCGTCCCCAGTGAATCCGTCACTCGGCATGTTTTCCTGATAAGAGGCCCATGGGATATTCTTTTGCTCCAAGAGATCAACAATTGTTGACATGCTATGGGTAAAGTGTGAAAAGAAGGTATGAACGGAAGAAGACGTGACTGACTTGGTGGGGATGTTGTAGACTCTATCATCTGCCATTCCGAAGAAATCGCCGCCCACGGCCGCCACATAGTTTGGTTCAGAGGGGTGCGTTAATGCATAGTAATTAGTCATAGTAATTCCCTGCTTGGCCAAACTCTGGAAAATAGCCTAGAAGCAGGGCATTAGCATTTCAGTTATTAGCGCTGATACGAAGAATAAAATACACTGCTATTGGCTGTGGCAAAATTGGTGTTTTCGAGCCAAATCTAGAGAATATGGGGAAAAATCAATCGATATGTATTGAAGTGATTCTGGTTTTATTGGCATGCCTGGATGAAACGATTGAAAACTCTCCCCTTTACTACGGTTTTTATGCGAGGGAGGGTTCCATTGCTTAATCCAACATAATTGGAAGATTGAACAAAGGGACTCGTGCTTGGGGGAACAAAGGAGGGAGCCTAGACAGAATCCAGATTAGGTCAACAAAATCTTACGTGCAAGGATGATATCTACCTGAGCTGCAAGAACAAAAGGAACGGAAACCAGACAGAAAGCAAGGGACCTCATGCTCGATTTCAAAAGGAAACCTGAAATCAATTTTTACAAGAAGTGTTTCTTGCGCTTTATACCCTCATGAAGGGTCGCTTGGGGTATCTATTTATACACCCTATCGGGATACGGCAAACGCATAAGAGCGCGTAAGGCAAGGCTTCATGGGCAGATGATGATTTCAAGAGACGCAACATGCGTTTAAAGGATATTATTAGAATACACGGGAGATAATTTACGGAAGTTAAACCTCGCGGGGATAGACCACCCTCGGCACCATATGGTGGAAAGGGACGGTATGCCAAAAACAAACTGGCGATGCCACAATACGTTCTTGAATGGGGGTGATATGAAGAAGCTTATTCTATAGTATCGAGGTTCCCAGGAAAACCAAGGCAATGTCAATAGATCATGGCGGATTTACTCAAGGAAGCTTAGCGAAGGCCGTGTCCAATGAATTTTATGTCTGAACCTTATGCAAAATAGTCCTCACGGATATTCAAGGCGATAACTGAAGGCTTCGAACAACGGGATTTCGGCTAAAGTCCGCGACTCAAAGTAAAATCCATTAACATCTAGGTTATTATTATATGAAGTAATCCATTGAATTCTATTGTCCATCCGTGTCATGTAATAGCAAAAAAGTCCCAGAAGTGCGACGCTCTGATGGTACCGCAAAGCCCAACAAGATAACTGGGAACTGAGATTGAACCCTATGCCCAAGATGAGTCTACGTTGGTAAGGGTTATCTCCCCCACCATTCCGACTACTCCGCCATCTGATTGGGCCCATAGTGTCATTTGGTTATCCTTGGGTAAAGTTCCATAAATCGTAATTTGGTTGTTTATAAAAAGCTGGTTCGTGGCTCGATAGTCGAAGGACAAAATGCGTTGACGTTCAGAACGATAGCACTCTGCAATCTCTAGCAACATAGCTGCCGTCATAGGGCCATGTACCAGCCGTTCTAATAATTATGAGAGATCCATATTTGAGAAGTATTTCATGGTTAAGGAACGCACCCGGAAGACCTTCGATATTCTGGGAATATTCCTTGTCAAGATGGATTTGATGACCGTTAAAGGTAAGGGCAGAGAACCGGAAGAGGGTGGTACCCGTAGGTTTATAGGAAAAGGAAAAGTCGTGAACAGGGAGATTTGTTACTGAGGAGAGTCATAAGGTTTGTATTAAAAGTGACGCTTAGCTTCACTCACCCGCTCTGACTCGACGTTCGTTACTCAGAGGCATATAGACATGAGAGCGAGTTTCAATGGTATGAGCGTCTTGTAACCAGTCTCCTCCCGAATCTTCTTCTTCAGGTTTTGTTGCAATGGTTTGCTCCACAATAATCATAGGATTTTTCGAGTCCAATCGTTTGGGATCTATTTTTGTTACTTTTCGCTCGGCTCGTATATCATTCCCCAGTCGCAACGATTTTTGAAATGTAAATTTTCCTGAGGCCCACATTCGACGGACAAAGGGAGGTGGAGGGGGAAAGAATGGAGTGGTGGCATCTGAGTCTAAGTCGCGCTCTGGTACGCTGGGATTGCAAAAGACCAGTAAATGACCCGGAGCCAAGAGGGATCCTTTTTCAATGCCAAAATGTCGTGAGTCGGGTATTGGGATTGAGCCATCGAGAGAGGGTAAAGTGCAAGCAAGAGCTTTGATCTGGGAAGGATTCAGGTAATCCACAAGAGTCGGTTGCTGGATCGGAAGAGCTCCCGTCTTCTCCGTCAACCAGGAAGAAACTCCCTCTCGTTCTTTCCCCGAAAGTCCAGAAAAATACCTAAACTTCTGATTTGGCCTCTTAGATAGCAATCGCGTTGCTCCTCTGTACATGGGTGTTGTTCGACCAAGAACAAGGTCCAGAAGAAGTCATCTGAAGTCACCGGTTAGGCGCTTATCAGATAACTTCCGTCTTAATTACCGAATACCGGAATGCCAGGAAACCATCAGTTATTGGAAACTCGAATAAATATACAATCCTCGACATATTTTGTTATTTTAAGTGGAGGCGTTTTATGAGTCGAAGGTCGGTGGATGATTTCCGGAGGTGACGTAGTTATTGACGTCACTATCATACCTTCAGTGCGCGCCGAACTTGCTTTCAACCAAACGTATGTTCTTTATCTGATTTGCTTTATATACGGAGAACTTTGGCTTATTCGTTTAGCTCTCTAAAATTGGACTATGCCTCAAACTCGTTCCCAAACCGCGGGTCCACGGACACGCAGTGCAGCCAGCAAAAAGAACAAACAGGACACATCTAAAGCCCAAGATGTGAAGCCTAAAGCTGGTACCAAGCGATCTCAAATGAATACGGATACGGGTCGCAAACCTTCTATTAAGCGTGCAAAGACAGAACCTGAGTATCAGAAGACACCGATGAAGAAAGAGGACGAGCCGGAAGAGAAACCTCTCAATGGAGTTTTAAAAAAGGAGGACGACACCGGAACTCACAAGATGGAAGAGGAAGAACCCAAACAAGTGTCCTTTAAGGAAGAAATCGGAGTCCATGTAATGACACCGACTGAAGAGAGATACCAGAAGCAACATGGTATGTAGACTTCAGAATGCCATGGGTTTCCGAATAAATTGACCGGGATCTCTAGGTATTTTAGAACGCGGGCAGTGAGTGATGGCGTATCCCGAAACTCTGGAATTTTGACCCAATGTTCTAGCGTTTATTTCTTCTATCGACCGAAGGTCGATATGGAAGAAGTGGAAGACATTAGCGACGTCGCAAGATTTTCATTCATGTTGGTTCCTCGCCCCACGAAAGAAGGACCAAAAGAGGAGAATAATGAGACCAAAGACAAGAGCATAGGAGGGGGCTCTGCCGCCCCCGAGCCAGCCCCCCAGAACAACCCTCACAAGTTCTTCCGGTACATCGTTATGGGTAAGAAGCATCTTCCCCTAGCATCCTCCAAGCGTGAAGTATTCTGGGCCACTGTCGCTGATGTTGGAGACGACCTCAAGAAACTTAACGAAGGTCTCGGCGAGCAGGTCTATCAAACTAAAACGAGAGGTAAGAATCGCATCTTTCTTCTTCAATCTATCTCCCATATTGAATGATATTCAGGGCAACGTCATAAGGGTGCCGCTCGTGTCGCCGGTCGAGGAGTCTACACAATTGTCACTCCCACCTCAGCCTCACTCCCGCCTTCGAAATTGCATCGTACATATCTAGCCTATGTCTTGACTCACCCATCCAAACCGGATGCCATCCAAAAGGCACTAGGCATCGAATCTTCCTCTTCATTCCTTCTTCAAGTCAAGAATCCTGAACAACCCTCTGCACCCGGAGCCGGGCTAATACCAGAGAAACGAGCCAAGTATTCGGAGGAAGAAAAACAAGAGGCCTTTGGTGGAGCCGGGGGGAAGGGTGCTGAAGCAAGGAAGTTTGGTCCTGTTAATCCTATCAATCTGATGGATTACGACGGAACGGAGCTTCTGATTATTGGCGATCAGAAGGCTGTTGATGACACTGTAGGTGACAAGGGAAGAGATCAAGGTAACTTAATTCCAGTATCTGACCTTTGGTTTCGACTGATTCTTATCATCCAAATACCGTAGAGCTGCATGATGCTGCTTCTGACGAAGTCGAGAGTTTGAACACTGACAATGTAATGAACGAGTTAATTCTTGACGCGAAGCAATTTCCCCCCAATGCACTTGAAGGAGAATGGGTGTAAAGGTGAGGGAAGAGCTTTTGTATTTATTGTACCGGTGTACACTTACTATAAACATCGATCTCGAACTTTTCTTACTAGCAGCTTTGCCACAGTGAAGCATAGTCCATCATTTTCAACTTTATTTATACATCCGTAACAAGACAGTGGTACACTGAAAGTAAAATACAATACAATACATTCTACATTTTACCCAGAAACAATCAAACCAATCTTATAAAGAGTTAAAGACATAAATCACGAGCCACTGGACGGGCCTGGTGCTGGCAATACATTCGATTGCCCAGCTGCCGGACGTGCTTGCGTTGGATGCTGCTGCTGTGCCATCCCAGGATAAACCATTTGCCCCGCAGCAGAGTTGTGTATCGCAGTATTTTGTGCATTCGCCTGCTGCTTTAATACAAGTTAACATCCAACGACCAACAATCAGGGCTGATCGACGTACCCAGTACAAAGGATTTTGTTGGTATAGGCGCTTCAGCTGCTCCTGTGTCATGCCAGCATTCTGAAAGAACGCCTGATGCATCGCCGCTTGTTGTTGTGGTGTGGTGGCGACCTGTCGAGGCATCTGAGCTTGTGCCTGCGTATTGGGCTGGGATGACGGAGGTCGGGCTTGCTGCGCAGCTGGAAGAGAAGATCCAGGCCGAGGAACCTGAGGATGCTGAGGCATGACAGGGCGTGCGATAGGGCCAGCCATTTGCATCATTCCAGCTGGTGTCCCATGGCGAGGTGGAGATACCTGCCCTTGTCCAGAATGCAGAGGCGACGAATGTGGTTGAGGTGACGACTGAGGATGAAGTTGTGGGTGAGGAGAAGTCACAGATTGCTGACCCATAGCCTGAAGTTGCGCTTGTCCAGGGATTTGATGTGGCGATTGTTGTTGGGGCTGAGACGCTTGCTGAGATAACTGTTGAGACTGCTGCAAACCTGGCTGAGATTGTTGCTGCTGTGACGGTTGTTGCTGAGCGTTTCCCGTGGCCATTAGATGAGCGCGCTGCGCTTGCATTTGTGCAAGAATAACTCTTTTCTGCTCGGCAGATAGTAATGAGAATTGATTCATATTGATATTCATGGGCAATTGTGCAATATTTGGCACTCCACCAACGCTAGGGCCGCCGACAGCAGGGGCCCTAGAACCTTGCGAGATGTTGACCTGATGTTGACCCGGACGCGCAATTGGCATAGGGAGAGGTTGTGCACCAGGAGGCAAAGGCCCATGAGCGGCCTGAAATATTTCAGACAATGAACTTTAGACAAATCAGGTCCACTAACCCTAGAGGTCATGGCGGCCATAGCGCTTCGCTTCCTCATCTCTTCCTCCTGTCGTTTCCGCTCCTCGCCGAGGCGTCTATCATTCTCCGCTTTTAGCCTACTAAGCTCAGCAGGGGTTCTATGGATAGGCTTGTTGAAGGCGGAATGAGTCTCATGAACGGAAGGGGTGGATCGTTGCTTATTGGGTGGAGCCGCTGTGGAATCCAAACATAGATAAGCATGTGTAAAGCTTCCAAATTCGCTAAAGAGTCTACCATTTTGCTTATTGGATTCACGTTTCTTTGCACTCTTGCGCATAGCATCATGCATATGGTTGTGTCTACGACGCTTGCGCGATTCAACTTGCTGGTCGTTCAGAGAGAGGTTAAGTTGTCCAGCGGATCTCTTTCTAGTCATCATCCACATCGTTTGAGAACTTACAGGTGTTGGAGGAATTGGTCCAGGGAAACTGGTTAAGTCGAGGCTTCCTTCCGCAGAAATCCCCGGGGTGGTCGGCACATTACCAGGTGCGAGGATCCTCCCTTCGTTCCATTTAGCGTCCCATCGAGCCAGGCAATCCCAAGCAGTTCGCTTGTCAGTGGAGATCGTCACTCTTGAGGAGTTGAACACATCGGCAATAAGTGTCCAATTACCGGGATATCGCTCGACAATTTGTTTCAGAAGTTGATCCTCGTCCGGACTCCACGCCATCTCGTTGAAACGTCGTTGAGGATCTTTGGGTATGGATAGAGTCTGGGGAACAATGGTAACACGAGGTTTCTGATAGCCGAACAGAGCTGTTTATGTGATTAGCGTATACCTCCAAAAAAGAACGCGGAACACACTATCAGCTGGAGTTTCCAGTGTCGGAAGCACATCATCCCCTGTAACTGCAACGTTATCCAAATCGATCCATTCATTGTCTCGCCAATGCTTCGCAGGTTCAAGAGCACTAACAAGGAGAGGTTTATACTGCATAAAGGTTGATGCAGGAATGAGCTTGAAACTCGAAGCCTCATCTGTTCTCGATAGCTCCTCTAAAGCCTTCTTGTCCTTCTTCTCGCTCTTCTTCTCGCCTTTGGGAACAACTATCGACTCTGTTTGTTCTGGGGTAGCATAGAGAGGTTGGAAGGCCGACAACTCGGGGAACAATTCAGGTAATGCTGGAGGGGTAAAAGGTTCGAGAGTCGATAGTTTCGATAGGTCAAAGCAAAGATCATTGAGATCAACAAACGTGGACGCTTCGGGCAACAAAGATATGGTTGCGCGTATTTGCGTTTTCACCTCGTCAAAAGGATTAGACTGGCTACTCGTTCCAGGGAGTTTTGCAGGCTCAGCAGCTAGTATAACATCTCCCGCACCATCCTTCAAACCGAAATCCGCTGGTAAAGGTTCTTCTGCTTGTTTAGTCTCTGCCTTGTTATCAGTGGGCGCTTCGTTTGACTTGGATTCGACTTCATCGACCTGCATGGCATCAAGAGCAACTGGAGTTTCTTGGGTTTCGACTCCTTCATTGCCATCATCCACATCCATTTCGCCATCCGCATCATCTTCACCGTCAGCGTCTAGATCCTCCTCCTTTTGGTTCTGGGGCTCTATAGATTCACCTTTGCGTTGTTCTCGCTGATGCGTTTGAATAAGCTCTACCTCCCGTTCAGGATCAATCTCTTCGGACTGTTCCCAAGAGACATCCGGACCGACAATCTCCTCGACATCCGGGAGATCCACAGGCTGGACTTTAGACGTCTTAAGTGGAAAAGCTTCCTCAGAATCCAATGGCATATCAACTTCTACGTCACTAGCTTCCGGTTCGATAGAATGTAGCGCTGGCGTAGCACCAACGCAAAGAAGTTTACGGTCCTCGGTGTCTGCCAGGTACCACTCACGAACGGCATGGGCCACATTGAAAGCTAAGGCCATCTTCCAGCGTCGCTCTTCACGGAAATCAGTGCGCATCCATTTCTATATGCAAACAATCTAAGTTTGTAAAGGGACGTAGAAAAGAACACACACACCATCTCGTCTAACAGCCAATCCCAATGACTCTTCGCCACAACAGGCCCTTTTTGCTTCTTCGGCTGGCGAAAGCTCCATCGTCCTTCCTGTTTAAGCTTCTCGATGCGTTCTAAAGCCCGCATGAGTCTCAGTTCGTGTAGAGCCACCTGTTCAATAGCATCAGCTTTCTGGATATGGATATATGTAATAGACACGCACTGTCCACATCCTTGTCGTCAACGCTTTCCCGCTCCGCTTGAGCATCTTATGCGCAGGATTTGCACGGAAGTGTGCACCCCATCTGCCGATCTCCCAAGGGACCCAGCCCCCTTTCGAGGCTTCTTTACCGTCCTTTTTCTCTTTCTCCTTCTCTTTCTCCTTCTCCTTCTCCTTCTCCTTAGGCTGTACGACATCTCCGCCTTCCTTTTCCTTTTCGCGCCTTCCTTTCTTCTCTCGCTCTTCTCGCTCCCGCTTGCGAGTCAATTTGGCAGGATGAACTTTACGCGAGAAAGTCGAAGGAAGCATGTCCATGGGGGGAACGGAGAGTGAAGCAGAGTAAGCTGTCATGATCGGTGACGTTGGCGGCGAAGACACTGTGGTGTCAAGTAAGGAGGTATCATTCTTACCACCAGCGTCCCGAGTTTCGTGGCTTCCTTGTTGTCGTGGAACACCATCATGATCCATCAGTTCAGAAACAGAAATAAGAGGTTCAGAAATGGTCAGATCGTTAACGGGCTTGGATATGGGGGTCGGAACCTTGTCGAGCTCTAAAGTCAACTTCGGTGGCGCTGGTGGAGGAGCATAAATATGTGAGGATGGAGTAACCAGTAGTTTTTCCTTCGAAAGGAACGTCTTCTGAACAGGTCTTGGTGGAGGTTGCTCTGCAATTACCGATTTGCTAGTCAGAGAATCCGGAGCAACCGCTCTGCGAACGGAAGGCGACGGTGACCGCGGACGAGGTTCAACTTCCTTGGATATCGCTTCGAGCAGGAACTGGGAAAGAGGACTTTTCGGCGGAGCCTCTGGATCTTTGACTGTTTGCGGCGGATCGCTAACAACTTGAGACGGAGACCGCGTGGGTGATTCTTCCACCTCCATGTCGACATCCAAATCTTGGTCTTGAAATGGGCTCGTACTTCGCGACTTGGCCTGCAGAAACTGGGCAGGGGATATACTTCGACGCTGCGAGACACTACGGGAAACTGAGACGCGAAGTGCTTCATCGTCCACTCCGAAGACCTCGTTGTCTTCTTCAATCTTGATGGGAGTTCCAGTGGCATTCGATTCAGCCCCCAGACGTTCAGCATGTTCCGTGGTCGCCACTTGTTCTGTCGGATCAGGAGGTTTGTCCGCATCCCCGTCCCCGTCCCCGTCATCACTCATTGCACCCTCAACCAATGGCCGAAATTCTTCTTCCTGGTCCTCACCGTGAGGTGACGTATCCCTTGAATCTTCCTGGGGGAGCGTCTCATGCTCTCTGGCAGCCTGTAACATTTTAGCCAACCTCTCCTGTACCCCCATGTACCGCCCTTCTTCCTGTTGCTGGCGTGCCTGAACCTCGAAAACTGGACGTAACAAAGGCTGCACCGCAACAGACGTGGAGCGGGAACGGCTTGGAGAATGCGAACGAGTGGGTGAATCAAACTCGCCCGAGATTTCATCAACTGCTATGTCTTCTGCACTTTGGTCAACCTCCTCTCCCGTTGGTTCATGCACGACTTCAACCATAACGGAAGATTCGCGTGTCTCTGGGACTTCTTCAACTGGTACGATCGGTTGCTCCAATTTCAATGCAGGCTCTCCTAATAGTACTGAGGGCTCCTCTAACAATGGTGATGCCTCCCGACCTGGGGAAGGTTCCTTTTCCGGAAGAATCGGTTCGGGAGAGGGTGTGGTAGAATGTGACGCAACCTGATCAAGAGCCTCGGTCTCTACGCGTGCCAAGCCAGATTGCTCGACAGTTTTAGGAGAATTGGTATGTGTAAATTCGCCTTCGGTCTCAGCAGCAATTGCAGGTGATCGAGGAGAAAGCGGTCCTTCAGTGATACGGTATTGTGGTGATTCTTCCACAACCTCCTCGGGTTCTCCCTGACTTGATTCTGCCTCCTTATCTGTTGTCATTTCTATAGGAATATGTACCTCTCCTTCTAACACCTCTATATCTGAAACGTCAACTTCCGCGGTCGGCGGAATCTGTACCTTTTCTGTTTCACCGACAGAATTGTGTAGCGACACTGCATCGACTGCAATTTCAGTAGAGGGTGCGAGTTTCTGCTCGGTATCAAGAGCTTCATGTTGTACAGATGGGGATCTGCCTTCGAGATCAACCAAGGGAACACTTCGTGAAGGAGAAGGAGCATCCTTGTGAATCAGTTCATCTGACCGAGGTTCTGGTGTCGGAGAAACATGAGAAGCCGAGCGAGAAGGGGCCTCTTCGGCGGGTGGCGATTCAGGAACCAGAGAGGGTGAAGGTGGAGATGGTGATTGAACGACTGTCTGCCTAGTGGAAGATCCTTTAGCAACCAAAGCGGCACTCAAAGACCGGGTTCGAGGTCGACGGACATGTGGGGAAGATGATTTTCTTGAAGAAATCTGAGGAGGTGAAGGAGAAGCGGAGGGCGATGAAGAAGGGATGCGTCGTGGCATCCTTCGTCGGAATGTATCTGAAGGGAGTGTGGCCGGTTGGATTACGGGACTCGTGGGTTCAGAAATGATGTCAATATCATCTTTCGACGAATCGTCCATGTCGAAGTCATCGTGATGAGAGTAGACTGGTAGCTGGACAGGTTCTTCAGAGGGTTCGCGCTGAAGTTCATTTTCGATGTGAGAAGGCTCCGCATCCACAGGCATTTCAGCCCGATCAATGTTAGGACCATACCGGGAAGAGGATGCAGATAAATCCACGTCCATTGTGTCTTCATCCCGTGGCTTCAATTCTTCTCCTTCCACCCGTTCAACCTCGGGAGGCACCAACTTGGACACGTTGACAGTGTCCTCCTCACTGACAACCGGATGCATACCAGGTATTGGGTGTTGCAACGGCGCTGTCCAAGGAGCAGACGTTTCTGCTTCTACGTGACTTGAAACCATCTCATCAACGACCATCTCATCCGGTTTTTCTTCGTCCTCCTTGTTCATAACGATAACATCCTTGGCTTCTTCGACCTCGTCATCCACATCTTCCGTGGCGTCCTCGTCTCCGCTCGTCTCCTCCTTCTCTTCCACCTCCTTAATCTCCTCAGCCAGAGCTTTAGCACGAGAGCGCGTAGTGCGTCTCTCTGGCTTGATCCTTGGCGAAGCTACAGGAGAAACGTATTCCGTTGGCCAATCCGCAAATTCATTGATAGTGCCCTTCTCGTACAATTGAACGAAAGCATGAGCATCCTCGTCTGGGGCAGTCACTGCTTCTGGATCGAGAAGAACATGAAGGCCACCTTGCAAATCTCGAGACTTTAGTAGGAGATATAGTTCTTGCAATTGTTCTCGTCTTTTAGTAGAGAGTTCCCTAGGTTATCCTAGTTAGCGGACGAAGTATTCCAAAACAAAGGAAAGCGCTTACTCAAGCTGAGCGAGACGTTGTTGGACCAGTTGGTCCCTATGAGATTCTATGGTCCTCGAGACATCATTCATAGCAATAATTAAAAAAAAAAGTTTGCACGCGAGAATAGGATACCCTTAGGATGCCGTTTACCGCGGGCTGAACTTCAAAGTTGAAGTGGATGGTGGCGAGTTGCTCAGTCGTGTTTGGTTCCGTCAGCGAAGTTTGAACTCCGCTTACCCAATTTGCTATGTTGGGGTACATATTCAGCAATTATTATTTTGTTCTGCGAATTTTAGCGGGTGTGCGGATAAAGATGAGCTTTAAAAGTTCATGCAATACTTGGAATACTTATCCTTATTTCTCAAGTAGACCTTCAGAGAACCCATGTACTATGTAGGTTCTATGGTTCTGTCATACGAATACCATTGGTTATGGAATTACTGGGACGCAGCTGAATTGGACAGAATGTTCACGGAAGCCATCATCAAGTGTCTTAAGACTTGTGTCCTGTATTACTGCCCAATCCACTCTACAGTAGTGAAGGCTCTTGCAGTATCGGACATTGTTGAATAATCAAGACACAGGAAAACTATCGTGCCATTCTCGCTCATGAAATTCGGGGCAAGTATCATCTCTCCGATTGTATCCTGTCATCTAGATTTAGAGCCACATTGTCTAACAGTTCAATCCAGGTGTCTCTCTATACACGTCCTGATATTCGCGCAAGTCATGATTGTTTCTCTTGGAAATTCAATTATTCGGATCGTTCTGAAAGGCCAATTCTCTCTTCATACTCACCTCGAGCGATTATTGGGATCTTTTGCCAACCTTACACCTCAGGATTCGTTTCAATTTCAAAAATCGATTTGGTCATACATAGGCCGATGTCTCTGGTCATGGCCCGACATCTAAGTACCAGATGGCGTTGAGGAGGACTCGGAACCTCGGCGTAATAACGCGCCACAATTTTCTAAGGTACGAAGGATAGGTTCGGATAGGCTTTAAATTATTTAACTTAAAAAATTGCTTTCCCCTCTAGTTGAAATGAGCGTTATTATCTTTGATATACGTGTTTCTGGCAATTGAGGTTCCTCAAAATGCGCCAGGATCAAGCTTCAAATCAATAATGGCTCTAAGGCCTAACGGTTAACGTATCCAGTGGTTTATTCACTCGGCTTGGTTGCTGTCGCATCTCGTGTAAGTCAGGTTTCGTCAAATTTCGCCAGTTACTTCAACTAGTGAACCAGGTGAAGCAGAATGGATAATAGGAGGGAATGGAATTGGACTGGCAGAATTGACGCCAACATTTGGTCGTTCGCAACTGTTTTCCAACGATAGACATGTGAGGGGAGTTTCAATAATTTATTTCATTTTGTTCTTATAAGGAAAAACAGCCATCCGAGCAGCGGAAGGTACCCTTCGAGCTATCAGATCTCGTGAGGATCCTTTGAAAATGCCGGATCTGTTGGAGGCCGTTTGAAAGAGCTTCGGCCATCAAGTTACTCCAACTCTATCAATTACCGGCGGAGGCTCGCAGGGATCAAGTACTCGAGTATACTATTGCAAAAACTATTCAATACGCAAACCCAAATGGAGCAAAACGAAAACCGGAATTTGCTGTGGGATCCCCATCGGAATCATGAAGGTGAAACTCGCCATGCAATGTAGATTGCCAGCACTAGTGCGGCAGCATATCAAGCATCCGTAAGTGTTCCAAGACCAATCAGCGAAATTATTGTTTTAGATATCGAAGCTATGCCAACCATCTAGAAACCCTAAAGTAAACAACGGCCCACGCAATGAGGGTCCACCTACATTTCAATGCGCGAGGATGGGATAGGCGGGTATTCGAAGTATATGCCGGGGAACCGGAGGAGTAGTTGAGGTAGAGTATGTGCCAAGAGCGTCTTCTTTATGGACCTAAATTGTTCCAAATTTGCACGCGCGGAGTAAGTCGTGGGTTACTTTGCCTTCAAAACCAATCAGAGGACTGAACAAACCTGGGGTATATTGATGTGGCCGATCTCTATTCGTTGCCTTCTCTTCTTTCTTCCTGATTTCGTCTTCAATTTCATTTGGCGGGAGGGAAGGCTGACCGATAATTTTCTAAGACAAGCAAGGAATTATGCTCTTTGATAATCACGCAATTGCGAGCCAATATGCATACCAGGGTTATGAGTCTTTGTAGCCCAGTGTCTCCCCCATAAAAATGACGAATTAAGTATAAGTGAGCAGTATAATTAATTAGGTCAAATAATTGAATTGGTAAGTTCCTTCAAATATGGTGTAGGTAACCATCCCGAACCCCTTCTGTTCTCTCTACTAATACAATCCAGAATATAATCTGGACCAGGTCTTCAAAATTGCAAGCGAATAAGGAAGGACTTTACGCTGAGCAAAAAAAATTCTAATGTCAGCCAGAATAAAAAACATATTTTTTTCTCCAATTAATTCTTTAAATTACAGCTGATTCTAATGCTTGGCCCTTTCTAGTTGGAGGTGGTGGCTACGGAAGTAACAAACACCCGGACGGACCGTGGAAACGGGCTCCAGGTTTGGCGGCAATTCCTCCAAGCGTACCGAGCTGCAGTTATTTCCAAATGCGAAGAACAGCGGCCAATAAAGGACGTCCACGCGGCTCCGAGCCACAGATGACGTTTGATGCTCATCAAGAGGGCGCACTTTTAGATGCACGGAAGCAACAGTAAGGTACCTACATCCTCGTTTTCTATCCTCAGTTGGAAATTCCCAGGTACCACCTCTCATCGGTATCTTTACCATATCTTTGCAGTGGTTTTGGGTACAACTGGCAGAATTTGAATTTTGGACAAATTGATCAAACATTCAGGGATTGTGGTGTATCTCGACAAGGTCGAGTTATGTAAGGGGTCAGACTTGTCATAACAGTTTCATATGTGTGTCCTTCGAATTTTCCAGATCACAGTGACTTAAATCGCGCCATGTAACCAGAAAAAGAATGGGCAAACAATCGCCCTTCTTTTTGGGATGAGTTAAAGAGATCTGAGGGTTGGGATTAGATGGATATGTATATATACTTTGTTGTTGAGCTATGAAAGATTCTTTACCCTGTTGGCTTTTAAATGAAATTTGAACTTCGCCATCGGTCCGGAAACCGCTGTGGACTGAAGGTAAACCCTAATTATCAGAAGCTTTGCTGATACTGATTCTGATGAGTCCAATATGCCCTCTTTAATTAGCGTGATGATACATCACAGATCACACGGATTCGGTCTCCTTATCTATAATTTCTCTCAAAGGAGCATAAATTTCCTTTAATCTCTTTCTTCTTGCATGCTGGCCGTTTGTACCTTTCACCCTGGAAAATCAACTGAATGGGGATTGAATGCTTAGATACAGGTTATAGGAAAGGAAGAAAGGGCCCACTACAAAGTCCTATCACTGGAGGCATAGCAAAGTTTTTAGCCAAGGAAAATTTTAGGGAAATCTTAAAAGTTAGGTACATTTATTTAGGATTTTCCCAAACAAAAATCATAGGAAATTAAATATTCTCAAAGAGTTTGATTAGATTTTTTGGACACAGACTTTGAAAACTCTAATGAAACCCTGTGTGAGCCTGAAAACTCTGATAAAACTCTATGTGAATGTTTAATTTTGTATAGTTTTCATTCCATGAAATTTCTAAATAAAAGTGGTTAACCTTTAAGATTCTCCTAAAGTTTTCCTTAGGTGAAAACTTTTCTATACCTCTAGTGTATTGCAAAATCTTCAGTGTCCCAAAAGGCAACCTGCAATGGACTGATCACTCAGGAAGGCTATCTGAGAGCCCAGTTTCTGATTTATAGATTCCTATTGCTCCTTATACCAGAAAAATGTGCTGGCAGCCTTATGCAATAATGGTTCAATGATAGTCAATCAAGCGGACCTTACACACCAGAGTGCTTTTGTCAGTAGGACTTTTGAGTCTGCATAGTCTGGCACCATCTTAGCTGAAACCCCTGCAGCTAAATTTTGAGGTAATTCCTCTGGCTGTGGTACATAATTTATATTTATTCATTTATAAGGACCAAAAGAAAATAGTATCATACTACACCATTGACATAAAGTTAAAATTTTCAACTTGTTCTGAAGATTTGGGGATATTTCAGCTTCTCCATCTGAAGGACTTCAAGATTTATCTCCCTTATAGGGGGTAGCATGGGTTCAGGTATCAGGGAGGTACCTGGGGGGAACCTGCAAAAAAAACCTGCAGGTTCCCGGCACCTAAATACCTACACAGGTGCAGGTGTTCATTTTAGCTTTAAAAAACCTGCAAACCTGCAGGTACCCTTAGGAAAATTACCAATTAAGGTAATTTATACCTGTACAGGTCCTGCTGGCACTTCCACACACTGGAGACATGCCAAAATTTTCTGACATAAAAGTTACAGAATATGTTGATACAATGCCATATTTTGTCATAAATTTTTGAGGCAAGAAATTGATGAAAATCTCCCCTTTCAAAGACCTTTCTTGAAACCAGAAATTTGAGAAAATAGTTTTCTTCCCAATGGTTGTTGAGCCGGGAAATTGGTAGAAACCCTATAATTGTTCTTCCATTATTGTCATCATACATCTGAAAAGAAAATTAGCTTTTAAGATGATTTTTTGTTCCATGAAAACTTCAAAAAAGTAGAATCTTGGAAATATTTCTTGATGTAACAAATGGATTAGAAAAATAAATTTCTCATACAATTTTTATCATGCAAAGGATGATGGAATATCAACTTTTAGCTTAATTTTTTGTGACAGTCCTCAAAAAATCTTCAGAAAATTAACAAATATACAAGAAATTAAGCCAAAAGTTAACATTCTGTCATCCTGTCTACATTAAAAAATGTGTGGGATATTTATTTTTCTATTTCATTTGTTGCATCAAAAAATATTTCCAAATTTCTGCTTTTTCAAAGTTTTCCTGGATCAGAAAAGCATTAGAAAAGTTGTATTTTCTTCAGATGTATGATCACAACAATGGAAGAACAATTATATGGTTTCTGCCAATTTCCTGGCTTAAAAAAACATTGGGAAGAAAAATATTTTCTCCATTTTTTGGTTTCAAGAAATGTCTTTAAAAAAGAGGATTTTTGTCAATTTCTTGCTTCAAAATTTTATAACAAAATATGGCATTGTTTCAACATATTCTGTAACTTTTGTGTGTCAGAAATTTTTTATATGTCTCCAGTGTTAGTTAGAACCAACAAGGTGTGAGTGGCCTTGAGATGGTTAAGTCTGAATCATGAGGACTACCATGATATTGACATTTCTGAAACAAATTTGAAATCATATGTTGAGAATGAGGTACTGGTAGTTATTCAATACCATTCAAATCAGGATGTACCTGATTCCGTTTCAACAGCAACACATGCTGAGGTGGAAGAAACTGGCACATCAGATGTACCATTGTAAGGGAGTTCCACTCCCTACACGGTGTTTCGGTATAAATTCTATTTTTAGATTACCACAATGGCATTGTGGAAGTTCCCTTGTTACGTTCGTACGTGGGCGCGTCCACAACGCGTCCACTATTATTTCTTTTATTCTCATAGAGACTATCTGGCCCACCTGTAGACCGGCCTTTTTTTGTATATAAAGAACGCGTGTTCTGCCTCAAAATATCATCGAATTTCCCCACAAGTTAAATATCTCTTAAAAACATCTCATATATTTCTAAAAAAACGCGTCTTACTATCTGTGTTTCGTCTTCGCGCACGCGTTG
>Ga0157379_10000352_pt1 | contig 36938 bp, 36 predicted proteins | sample S25metaG_FD_121802 | JGI IMG/M metagenome (GOLD analysis project Ga0157379, IMG submission 121802) | Switchgrass rhizosphere microbial communities from Kellogg Biological Station, Michigan, USA - S2-5 metaG | ecosystem: Host-associated > Plants > Roots > Rhizosphere > Soil | place: USA... | reverse complement strand
CATCGCTGTTGCCGCTTCCTTCATAGGTCTCTGTCCACGTAAATCCATTCTCCCCCGCGCCTTCGGTGGCTTGTGGCCGAGCCTGAGCCACCGCGGATACCTCCAGCAAGGCTGGCAAAACGACGACCAACAACAGACACCGAGACAGAGACTTCATGCGTTTCCTCCAGACCTACTTCTCATTTTCAGGATTACCGGTCCGCCGAATGGCCACGCGGCCGCGCGGAGTCTTTGCTTCTTGCCCCAGTCAAGTCTGGGAAGCATCTATTCTCTTGTGAGCGCGATAACGCAGCCAGTTACCGTGGTGTGATGTACCACGGCTGGAGCATTAAAGCTGTAGTCATCGGCAGTCAGCTAATTCACCCAGCGCACAGAGCTGCAAAACCTCAACCTGCCCCCTAATCCCCAACTGTTGAAACATCGCCATAGCACTCACGACGGGTTCTGAGCGCTATCGCTGTTCTCGACAGTTGATGGGCGGTGTATCGTTTGAAGCCAGTTCTTTCTCTGGTATTCTCTCAAGCGAACTGTTTGCTAGCCGCGCCGGTAGGGACAAAAAAGGACTCAGAGATTGGAACGAAGAGAACCGTTCAGCCTGAAGCAAAAGCTTCTGATTGTGGTCACCGCGTTCTTCCTATACTTGCCCATGCTCCTATTCATAATCTACTACCGAGATGCGGTGTCTCCCAGACTGTTCGCCGCAATCGGGGCAGTGAATCTTGTGGTAGGAGTATCACTTTTGGCATTGGTGTCAGAAAAATGGATTCGCAAGCTGAAGTGAAGACTTTCTGAATAACTGTTGCAAAATCCCCATAGCACCTCATCAACCCTAGGTCAGAGAGTTTTCCTGCCGGTCACTTGTGACGATTCTGTCAACTGCTTTGTCAATTAAATATCGCTGCTCAGGCGCGAACTCCAACGATGGTTGAGGCTCGCTTCCGCCGAATGAAAAACGCGGCATAGGACACCGCGATGAGAACAAATGTAGAGGGGATCGCAACAGCAAGGAAGACAATGGAGGCCACGCAGCCATGGCCCTTGCAAGTCAGAACAACGACGGGCAGTGCAACCAGTTCAGGAAGCATCAGGAGCAGTGCGTGAATCCAGACCCGTTTTGCGAATGGCTCAGAATACCCCGCAAGGATTGCTGCGATCAGGACGCTGCAGGGAATCGCGATCAGCCAATAACCCGGACTCGCGCCGTAATGGGACGCGGCGAGAATGCTACCCGGCGCGGAAACTCCGACCAGAAAAGCTGCCGAAGCACGAACAAGGAAACTGTCCGAACGCATGTGAGCCTCCTTCGGACGCCGCTTCCCAAGTGTATAGCCTTAGTTGTTGAAACAGTGCGCCGTGAAAGGCGCTGGACTACAGCGGGTGCAACTCCCGCCCAGGAACTGGTTCGCTCCACCCGGTAGCAATCGAGGCGGCAGCGGAGGCAACAAAGCTGTCGGAGCTCTCGGTGTAAAGGGTCGCTTGGCGACTCCGCGAGCGTGCAGGCCGTAACGTGAGTGAACGCTGAGCAGGCCCCGAAAAAACAATTGCAGGAGCCGACCTTACTGTTTCACCGGGAAGGCCGCCGACAATGGAGATAGACGAGCGAATAAGCTCCATTGAAGCTGCCGGGGTAATGGCGATGGCATGTACGTATAGGAGACCAGAGGCAACACGGGAAGCCCCAGCGGTGATCGTGGTATCGATCAACTGGCAACTCGCGAGAGACAGGCCGGGCCGTATGGGGTGGCGGAGAGGCTCGTACGACCGATGAAGCCGGGTAATGCCGGTGGAGGGAAGGGGCCTTAGTTAAAGACGAACGCAAGAAGCGACAAGGGACCGAGGGATTGGCGATGAGCCTAACAACTCCATTCAGTGTTCAGAAGTTGCAGACGGCGTTGCATGCAAAAGCGAAGGAATCGCCCAACTTTCGTTTCCATGCGCTGTACGACAAGGTGTATCGGAAAGATGTTCTGGCCTTTGCCTACGAACGCTGCAAAGCCTGGATTACGGAGAGGGGAACTGGCTGGGCTCAAGTGGGAAGACATCAACTTTGAAGATAAGGAATTAATTCCTGCACGCTCAATCGTTGCTCAGCGGGTGGGTAAAGTGAAGACTGAGGCTTCGGGGAAGACGATTCCGCTTGACGATGTCCTGATTGAGCATCTGCTGGAGTGGAGGAAGGAAACTCCCTACGCTGCAGACGGTGACTACGTCTTCGCAAGTTGGAAGATGCAGGGCAAACAGCCTTTCTGGATGAGCCGAGTGATGCAGCATTTCATCAAGCCGGTCGCTGCAGAACTGGGCATCCAGTTGAAAGGATTTCACACTCTTCGTCACAGCTATACGACGCTGTTAAGCAGAACGGGAACGATGTAAAAGTCGTTCAGGATTTGCTCAGGCACGCTTCGTACAAACTCACAATGGATGTGTACGACGATGCGGTGTCGGATGAGAAGCGGGAAGCACACAGTGGCGTAATGCGGCTGGTTGCAACCCGTACCCAAACCCGTACCCACGTTGAGGATGGTAGAATGGCAAGTGCTTGATTCCTCAGTGGTCCCCGTCGTCTAGCCTGGCCTAGGACATCGCCCTTTCACGGCGGTAACACGGGTTCAAATCCCGTCGGGGACGCCAACAAAATAAAGAAGTTCCGCGAAATCGCCGTTTTTCTTCATGATCCAATTTGATCCACTTAGCTTGATTTCACTCCCGAATCGAAGCCTTTTCTCACTAGCTTGACCAAATTGCTTTGAGCCTCGCGCTTCTGAGACTCGACGGCCTGCATGTAAACGTCCGTCGTGACCTTCAGGCTCGCGTGTCGCAGCAACTCCTGCACAACCTTCGGATTCTCTCCATTCGCATTCAATAAAGTCCCAAACGTGTGTCGGAAAGTGTGATACGAAACGCGTTTGACGATTCCGGCTCTTCTCAGTGCCGGCTTCGCGTAGTAACGCCACAGCGTTCCAGGCCAGTAGGGCTGCTTGCCCTTTCATATGTGGAGAAGCAAACACCCAATCGCCCGGAGCCGGATACGGAGAGCGGCCCTTCCATGCCCAGAGGCACTCGGCCGTTTGCGCGTCGAGCGGTACGTCTTTGAGTGACGCCTCCGTTTTCGGCGCTCCCTCCACCATAGCTACAACTGAAGGCTAAGAGGATGCAAAGACCTTGCAATGGTGAGAAGTGCGCAATGGGAACTTCGCCAGGATGGAGTCGAGTCGGCCTTGGAGAATTCCCGTCGCGGCGGTCATCTTTGGATTTTCGCCGACCAACCGCTACTCGCCAGAGACTGCCGAATCTACATCTACAACCTGGCGAGGCGGCTGCGCGTACCCGTGAAAGGTGCCGGTCTCGCGGAAGGGATCGAAGTCTTTCCCCGTCAAGACGAGCTGAGCGCGGATGAATTCGGCAACGCGATCCGTGGGCCGTTAGGTATCCACCGAGCAGTCAGGAAACGCTATTGGTTCTACAGTGCCAACTACCGCCTGGATGCCCAGCTTGAATACCTCACGGGCCTCAGAAAGATCACCGAGGAAGAGATGACTCGCTTCGTGGCCGGTCTTACGATGCCGGAAGAATTTCAGCCCAGATCAAAAGCCATTCTGCCGCCCTATGATCCCAACCGCCCGGAGTTTCGCATCCTCGACCACGTCGGATCGGTGCGACGCCGTTCGGGGAATTACTGGACCAGGTGTCCGTCATGCGCACAGCAGGGCCGCGACCGAAGCGGTGACAATTTAGCTATCTGTGTGACCGATCCACGTAAATACAAGTGCTGGGCGGGCTGTTCCAAGGAAATGATCCGGGCGGCGGTGGGCTGCCCCATCCGAACCAGAATTGCGAGCTGAGTATGAGCAACCAAGATCAACTTCAGACGAAAGTCATGAACCACAACCAAATTCTGGCGTTGCGGGGATTGCGCTTGCCGGCAGTGACCTTGAAGGGTCTGCTAACTGCCGGAATCTATTGTCAGCCATCAGTCTCCATCGAGCATCAGCATTTGGCAAGAAGGTACGTACTGCGCGGTGTGGAGTCAGGCGGCGCTGTCGCCGATCTGGGAGCATATTGCAGCTTCGTAGAAGAAACCGGACAACCGATTTCATGGCTGCAACGTGTGGACAATATCGCAGTCAACGGCGTTCACGCGGTCGTGGTGTCGCCAGGGTTAGTGCGTCTGCAAATGGTACGAGTCAGGCACACCTACGATCTGCTGATTACCAAGCATGTATTGGCGACGGTCGAAGGTGGGAAGCGGCCCACCTTGCAAAGTTCAATCGTATTTTACGGCAGGCGCGGCACTCTGGAGATGGATCTGCATGGCAAGGATTCGGGATTCTGCGGCACGGTTCGTCCTCTGTTCCTGAGTCGGAGCGGAGAACCAGCGAGCCTTTCCGCATCATTCGAGGACGCCGTTGTGCGCGTCACGGCGGCGGTCAGTTGTGTTGGATGCCGACATTCCCATTTGCTTCAGCCGGGCGCGGTGAAGAACCTGGGAAGTGTATATCGCCGGGAATAGTAGAGGAAGTCTCGCGCTGAATGGCGATGTCATGACCAAGCAGCTTGAGATCGAGCAGATTCTAGCGGATCCGGCTGCTTCCTTTTGGTTGAAGGGGGCTCTCCGTTCCGCATTAGATCGCGACCCCGTAGACGCTGCCAACGATGCAGAGGTGCTGGCCCAACTGCTAGACCGAAGATGCCAGGAGATACTGAGGCGGGAGTGAACCCAGCTTCTTAGACTCCTTCCGCTGTTTTTCGGTCGTAGCTTTTCCTTCCTTTCACTTCATATCTTTTATTTCACTCCAGGAGGATTGCCATGAGTGCTGCAAATGGACGAGCAGATCCGCGCGATGTTCCGACCGCGGATCGCTCCGCTTTGGTTGCTGATTTGCAAATCCAGTCGGCAGTGCCACGTTTCCCGCCAGAGAAGATCAAGCAACTCGTATCTGAGCTAGAAATACCGTTTGAGGAGTCAGCCATCGGGTGGCGCGTCACCAACACAGCCAAAGGAGAGCAGCGGGGACAGGTAGTCCCTTACGCCGATCCACGGGCCTATACTGACCGCCTCAACACCCTCCTCACTCCCGCGGGTTGGACGCGGAGGTACGCAGTCCACACGAGCGCGAATTTTGAACGCGCCAAAGACAAGAAGATCGTAGCCAAGGTGGTGGTCACGTGCGAATTGACGATCTTTGGCTTGGGTTTGCACTCAGCTACAGGCGAGGAGTGGGCCGAAAATGACAACGCAGCCACTTCGGCGGAAGCACAGGCATTCAAGCGGGCTGCCTCTTGTTTTGGCCTAGGTCGTTATCTGTACCACTTCTCAGGAGTGTGGGTCGATCTCGACGAGCGAAAGAGACCCAAGAGCATTCCCAGGTTGTTCGGTTGGGCGACTCCGCAGGGCTGGCGGGAGGGGCAGAGGCCTCGGCAGGAAACAGAGGCCACAGTATCGGACTTGACCTCGCACGATATGAACCCTGGAGAAGCAGACGGGTTGACTCGCGAGATCGAAGCAATGGCAGGTGCACTGGGCAGACGTTTATATCGCGGTGTGTTGAAGTCGGTCGCAAGGGTTTGGAACCCAAGAGAGATTCGCGAAATGGACGTTCTGCAAAGAGTGCTGGAGCATATGCAAGCAGGTGAACGGGGCCTGCGTCGCCTGGAATCTGCCTTGAACCGAGTTGGACCCGAAACTTTGTTACCCATTCTCCGCTCTTTGCGGCTCAATTCCATGGATCAAGTGGACAGTTTGGAGAGCCTCAAGAAAATTGTGCTCGGAGTCGAGCGAGCGGCGAAATGTGACCGCTAAGCGAAAGCACGCAACCTGCTCTTTTTATTGATGTTAGAGTGATGGAAAGCGTGCTGTGCAAAATATACAATCGTATTGGATATTTAGCATATGTGGATTCCTCGTGATCTTGAACCCCGTTTGCGCCGGTCTGCCCGGACCCGTCCCGTTGTTGTGCTAACGGGCGCCCGCCAGACCGGTAAGACTTCTACTTTTCGACGGCTATTTCCCCAACACGACTTCGTATCGCTGGATCTTCCAACCGAAGCCGAACAAGCGGAAAAGGAGCCACAAAGCTTCCTTCTGCAGCACCCGGCGCCAGTCATTATCGATGAAGTGCAGTACGCGCCAGGGTTGTTTCGATACCTTAAGGTAGCGGTGGATGCGAGCCGGACTCGGCATGGGCAGTTTCTTCTCACCGGCTCACAGAAGTTTACCTTGATGAAGAGTGTGTCTGAGTCACTCGCCGGGCGAGCAGACATCGTGGAACTGGAGACGCTTTCCTTGGCAGAGATCCAAGCTGCCCTGCCAAAGACTACGCCCGAAAACGCCATCATACGAGGAGGTTTTCCTGAACTGCACGCAGATCCCGACATTGATCACGTTGCTTTCTACAATTCGTATCTCGCCACGTACCTGGAACGCGACGTACGCTCGCTGGCCAACGTTGGTAGCCTACGCGATTTCGAGCGCTTTTTGCGTGCTTCTGCCCTCCGTTCCGCAAATCTGTTGAACAAGGCGGACTTGGCGCGGGATGTGGGTATCTCTCCGAGCACGGCCAACCATTGGCTGTCCGTGCTGGAGGCTTCTGGGCAGGTCGTACTACTTGAGCCTTGGTTTTCGAACCGCACGAAGTCGATCGTGAAGAGTCCCAAACTCTACGTGTCAGATACAGGCGTGCTTTGTGCATTGCTGAACATCCGCACCTTAGAGGATCTGCGCCAGTCGCCGGCAGCAGGCGCGGTTTGGGAAACGTTCGTCTTTGCTCAATTGCGAGCCAGGGAACGCCGTGCGGGACGTGTCGGCAGCTTGTTTTTCTGGCGCGACCGCACGCGTGAAGTGGACTTCGTAGTCGATGCGGCTGGCAAATTGGAACTCTATGAAGTGAAGTGGAACGAAGTACCGACTGTGGGCGATACCGTCAATTTGGAGTTCGTCCGCAATGTGGTCGGCAAGTCAAGGATTGCCAGTGGCGCGGTGGTATGCCGCACTTCCAAAAGCTATTCACTCGGCAACGGGTTTCGAGCCATGCAGGTTACCGACCTCGGCTAGATCGCATCTTACGCTTTGAATTGAAAGCCTTGGTCGATGGGAGCGCAAATGACAAGATCTGGACAGAAACGTGACTAGGTCGCGGATTTTGGAGGCCTTGGCTATCCGAAGATCTCTTATCTCAAGGGAACGCCGCCCCGGAACCCGCGAGGTTGAGAGTCGATGGCCTGCAATTCCTGATCAATGAAGAAGGTCTTGCTTGTCACCTTCGCTCAGCCCGACGATGGTCCCCTGGAACGGTTCCACAGAAATTTCCAGTGCGCGCGTGGTACCGACTTCTTCAGCCGTGATGACCCATGATAGCAAAGCAAACGAGTAAGCAACATCCTTCTCGTGTTCGGAGGTAACTGTAAATTTTGTCCGTTTAACATGCAAAGTTCCGAAAAACGTGCTGAGTTCTCTCAGCGGGACCAACTTGAGAATTGCCTGCTCATCGTCGGGTCCTAATCGCAAACCGTGGCGCTTGGCTGCTTCGAGCGCTTCAGCTTGGGTCCACGCCGGGTGGGCGTTAATCTCTGCCTGAGCATCTTCCAGCATCTTTGTCGGTCGATTGTTGAGGAATTGCACCGGGTGGCACTCAACTTTGTGTCTTCCTCGACCAAAGTCAATGAAGTTAAATGTTAAGAGCAGCGGCACTTCGCGTTTCTGTTGCTGCTCTTGCGAAGCGGTCGTCGAACCTTCGTGCCGCTCGTCTTTTCGGTCTAGTTTTGCAGGATGCCATACCGGGTTGTCGATCTTCATCTCAAACGCACGCGCATCGACGGGGCGGGCACCACCAGCGTAAGAACCCTCCGCGAGACCAATGCTTAGCTCGGCGCCTCTCAGGGTCGGATATAGCGTCCCTACTAAGCGCAGTGCGGTTTCCATGCGCTCCAGTGAGCCGCATTTGTCCGCAGCTATGGCGAGGCTTGACAATAACAAGAGGGCAACAGTTGCAAATCCCCTACCAATCATATTGACTCACTCCTGATGAATTTCAGACCCTGCAGTTTCCGTTAGTAAAATTTAAGTGTATCGTCACCCAATATTTTCCAATCTGCGGCTACTACAGGATTGCCCTGGCTATCCAACCAGATTGTCTGGTTGAGGTCGCTATTCGCCGTTGCCACCGCGTCGTGTATATTCTTTCCCTCAGCTAAGTGCTGCGAACATGCAACCAGGCAAGTTCTCCCATGAATAACCCAACTTTGAAGACACCATCTGCCACAACAAGAGCGCAGTGCTGTGTCTGAGCATTGATGCCGATGAAGTTCTGCAACGATGTGTCTACGTCGCAAGCGGATATAAAAACCAGTCTCGCGTCCGTATCAAGTTGTGCCGGCCCCAATGTGATCGTATACAGATTGCCCTCGTCATCCTGCACCTGCTGTCCCACAGTCCCCACATTAAACAGGGGCTTCCCGATTGGAACAACACACGCCTGCCAGAAACACAAGCCAATCGCCGTGGTGCCGGGTACAAAACTATGGCCTATAAACGCGACCGCCCGTCTTTCATTACCAATTTCCTTCTGGAAGTTTTGAAAGGTTGCGTCGCTCCGCAAAAATGGATTTAGCGTGGTTTTTGTTTGCAGTGGGGTAACTCAGTCCGCGGAACGAGGCTTGCGTCGCCTGGAAGCTGCCTTAAACAGAGTCGGGCCGGACGCAGTGGTTACCACGTTACGTTCCTTGCGACTCAACTCGCTTGACCATGTGAATTGTCTGGAGAGTCTGAAGAAAGTTGTTCTGGCAGCTAAGGGCGCCGCTCGGTTAACGCACTGATTCTCCCTGGTAGGAAGAGGAAAATCGGACCCTTTCGCCTGATATCCTGATAGTGTTCATTGTGGAGAACGACTGCGGCTTTTCGGCAGGCCGTAAGGTCGTCCAGAACGGGGATTGATTCTTGAACCGATTTGAAGAGGCAAAATGAGCAGTCCTCACAATTCGACGTGGAGAACACGACTCGTAGAGGGTGAGTTCCCGGATCGTTCGTTTGATATCGGGTTTTGGCAGGAGCAGGGAGATGAGGCCATCTTTTCTGCCGCCTGGGAATTGGTGGAATTAGCTGAGGAAGTCAGCCATGGCAGAAAACCCACACTACAGAGAACTGCTACAACTCTTAAACGAATTTCAGGTTGAATATTTGATCGTAGGCGGCTTCGCAGTCATGAAGTATGGCGAGCCACGCTATACCAAGGATCTCGACATATGGATACACAATTCGGGGCAGAATTCGGCTCGACTCGTGAAGGCGCTTACAAAGTTTGGCGCACCCCTCGAGCATGACGGGATTACTGCCCACACGTTCACCGAGGCGCAGGTCGTCTATCAGATTGGGATTGCTCCGGTGCGCATTGATATTCTGACCGAAATCACAGGCGTTGAGTTCACCGACGCTTGGACGAAAAGGGTCGGGAGCACTTTCTTCGGGGTTCCGGTCCACTTCATTTCCCTAGGCGACCTCCTTGCCAACAAACGGGCTTTGGGTCGCGACAGTGACCTGAAGGACGTCAAGCAGAATTCAAAGAGCAGAAACTCTGAAAAGTAGTCCTTGCCTCTTCTCCAACCTCAGTTACGTCACAACAGCCTGTTCATCCCCTCAAGGTGAACACGAGACCTCGTTCGCCGTTCGCGGCTCGTTTGGAACCTGCTCACCGACTTGACTTGTCGGCTGAGCATAAGTTGAGCCGCCAAAAATGACCGGGTTGCCCTGATACATCAAGAGTGCCCGTTCGGCGAAAAGTCAGTCCAGAGATTTCCGAAGAAGTAATCGACGTCAAAGTCGACCGACGGATCTGCAGGTGACCGCTCCGACGGAATCCAAACGAATGACATCTTCGCTACCGGCAGAGTTGGTCTGTTTCATTACGAGGTCATTGCCGACAGCTGCAGCGATGATGGCAATCTATTTGGGCCTGGCACTTGATAGTTCCAATAGGGAGTGCCGGAGTTGACGTCCAAAGAAGAAATCTGCGCGAGATCGGTGTTTGATTTGTCCAGGGCCGTGGTAGCGCCGCTGGGGAGCAACGGTCCATGTAGCCACAACGCCGCCTTGCCCGTCAGGATTGACCCGGCCGGGAAGCAGTTGGTGTTTTCGGTAGTGGAAACAAGGGCATTCAGGTGTCAGCGGCCAACAACGTCATTCGCCATAGCTGGCAGCAATTCTGCCTTGCTATGACATCTCCCCGATGTGATCAAAACACCTAAGGCTCAAAGAATAGACACGGTCACGTTCCGACACCCATGCTCCTCCACAAGGAGAAACATTTCGTACCCGAGGATTAGTCTTCCCACTCCACAGGCGACAATTCACCGGACCTTCTGCACCCTCCGATCTTAGCTAAGCACCACGCGTTTAGTGATAAGAGACGCGCTCGTTGAGCTGGCGGTGTGCTGGGAATAAAAAAGACCGTTGTTGTCATGGTCGAGGAGGTTGGCTTGACGCACGCGGGCACGTCGCCACAACCTGTCTGATGAGAATCAAATTCATCGATGTTAACCTTTCCGAATTCCCTGCTTTCACCTACCCACGCCCGTGCAGTAACTAGGGTGACTACACCCCCGGCCGTCTTGGCATTCATCAAGATCACTGTTGACGGGGCGAGATGAAGATACTTCAAAACGTTGTTCTGCTGTGAAAGGTCAAAAGTATCCGAGATTTCATGCAAATCAACCCCATAATCAATCGCCATTTTTTCGGAACTCTTCCGTCGGGGTCTGGCCTACTTGAGTCGCAGCTAGCAATCGCAGCGCGCTCTTTGCTCGCACAACAGGTCGTAAAACAAAGAATCACAATATGACTAAAACAAGTATTCCGATTGCGCACAGGAGAGCCGCAACGCGAGTTCTTGTTGAAAGATCAGTCATCTTCTCCCATCAGTTAATCGGATCCGCAGTATTGCATGCTGCGAGGCTGAGTCAAGCGGGACGATAAACAGAAGAGCAACCAGGAAAGTCAATTTCGTCCTCTGGAAACGGCAGTCCGTCAGTCCGATGCCTTTGCAGAGCGTCCTGCGATACCAATGGCATTATCTGGCAAAATGTCCTACAGCCGCGAAACGATGAGAAGCATGACAGGTCGAAGGTAAGAGCACGTTCCAGTTCGGACGGGTCGGCTTTCGATGAAACGTTGACTTGCAGACCGAGGTTTCGTCCGCTTAACGGAAATCCTCGAAGAAGCGTCCCGAAGTAGCTGATTTGGTAGTTATCCCGTTTTGTGTTTGGCTCGTCGTTGACTGCCCCCACTGTAGTTTGGGCTGAAAGTTCTATCGCCTGCGCATTGGCTAGGTTGGCATCTTTCCGTGGCAGTTGACGGCCGGCCAGCAGCACTGAAGATGTGTAGGTAAATTCGCAGAGATGACCGTCTGTGAAGGAAAGAGTTGCGCTGACACCCCACGGCCTCAACCCTGCCCGAAGCAGCCATGTATGATTCACTCCGAGATAGCTGATCGTTTTATTACCAAGATGTATCCCATACCCAACGGCGGGTCGGGAGCAATTACCATGGGGCATCTTCTCGGCGTTGAAAGCGACAAGTGTAGGCTGCGCGTCGTCAAGAGTTGATGTTCCTACTTTTAATGTTCGAAGGGAAGCCAGGAGCGATTCTGCTTTGCGCCGAGTTTCGAAATTCGCGACAAAAAGGGTCAGTTGAGCCACAAGGATCAGGGCCAACATCGCTCCGACGACAAGAAACAATCGTGCATGGGTTTTCATCATTGCGTACCGTCCACTTGTACAATTTTCATAGCCAATTCTCTTGTTCAGCCGGGCCGGACCGCTGGCACGGGCTGGGCACTAAAGAGTCATTCGCGCAAGCAGAGTTCGAATCCAATGTTTACGACCGATACTACCGTCGGGCGTCCGCTATCGCTCATGGACAGCCGTATGTCACCGTGCGGCAAGGGCAAGTGCGAGCGCGTTCGACTGCGTGGAAGAATTTGAGCCTTGGCGTCAGAAACCAGGCAATGCTCATGATGGCCACGCTGCTTGGCATCCTCAACCGCGAGTTCGAACTCGGATTGGAAGACAAGCTTGGGGGTCTGCAGCAGGACATCGAAGCTCACTTAAAACAACACATGGAGGATATTCTAAAGTTAGCCGACACGAATAAGGGGGGCAACGCCTAGTCAGGCCTCGCTGCTCAGCAGAATGGGCCGCCCGTTTAAGAAAGGCGCGGCTCAGCTCAGCTCAGCTTCCCTAACTGTTTACTAAATAGTAAAAATATTCGCCATTTATTCGCCCATACTACGGGCTCAACAACTTACGGCTCAAAAAATAGGAAATGCGGGGCGAATTAAAGGCGAACATTATCGCAATTTTCGCTTTTCGTACGCCTCTTGCTAGACACCTAGCTTCCCCAGCAATTCCTCAACAAGTTCCGTGGAATTGACAGTATATTCGTCATTTGTTCGCCGTTGAGAGACCCGCATTAACATTGAACGATTCCCAGTTTGTTACTATATAGTGAACTATTAAGTCTTTGAAGCAAAAGGGGGAACCATCCAAGGAGAGGGTTTGCCTCTGCGTTGCCCCTGCTTTTGAATTAGATTCACTGGTTCTAAGCCTTGGGGTTAAGGGATAGTAAGGGAGAAGGGGAATTTCCAGTGCACTTTTCTCGATGTCGGCATGTACGAGCAGAGTCGAGATGAAAGCTAAGCGATGAAGGGTTGGCCAGCCAGGGTCTCAAAGGGGCAACTCGGATCCTTCGTTGAATTCACCGATGAGTCGTTGACCGCGCGGTCGGTAGATCCCGAGCCGCTTCATTTTGGACACTAACGTTGTACGCTTAAGACCTAGCCTGGCAGCAGCTCCTTGAGGGCCGCCTATCATTCCTCCGGCGGCTCGTATCGTCTCTAAAATCAAAGCTGCTTCGTACTCCCGCAGTGTACTTGGGGAGGCAACCCAGGGCTTTGTGTTCCCCTGTGGTATCGGAAGAGGATTCGGAAGTACTCCGTTGTCCGATCGGATTACGGCCCGTTCGATAAGGTTCTGGAGTTCCCGCACATTGCCGGGCCAATCGTATGAAATGAATGCATTCATGGTTGTCTGCGATATCTGTTCAATATGCTTCCCCATGCGCCGTGCGAACACCTCGACGAAATGAGAGACAAGTTGCTGTATGTCCTCTCGGCGGCTGCGCAGTGGCGGGACCAGGATAGGAAAGACGTTCAGCCGATAGTACAGGTCACTCCGAAATTCATTCCGTGCGACCATGTCGTCCAAATCGCGATGAGTGGCGGCGACCAGTCGCACGTTGATCTGATGCGTGCGGCCGCTGCCTAGGCGCTCGAACTCCTGCTCCTGCAAAACGCGTAGAAGTTTCGGTTGTATGGCCAGAGGCAAGTCCCCTATTTCGTCCAGAAAGAGAGTGCCGGTATCTGCCATTTCAAAGCGGCCGACTTTTTGCGCCACTGCTCCGGTAAAGGCACCCTTCTCGTGCCCAAACAACTCGCTCTCCAAGAGATCGAATGGGATAGAAGCGCAGTTAAGCTTCACAAAGGGGCGTCCACAGCGCGGACTCAGATTGTGAACGGCGTGGGCGATCAATTCCTTCCCCGTTCCAGTTTCTCCCAGAACCAGCACAGTAGAATGAGTTGGCGCTACACGTTGCACTTCCGCGAGAACTGACTCAAGGGCGGGGCTGTCGCCGACAATGTGATTGAATTGTCGGTCTCTATCGTCGTGCGCGACAGATCGTAGTCTCTCAGACATGCCCACAATTACCTTCCACCAAAACCGTGCAACCGACTTGCATCAGCCCTGGGCCTCCAACGCCGCTCGAACGCTCTCAAGTAGAATTTCGCCATCAAAAGGCTTGACCATAAATTTCACTGCACCGCCTCGCATTGCTTGCAACCGCATGTCCTCGTCCCCATGTGCAGTAATAAAAATGGTCGGAATCGGGCAGCGAGCAGTGTTTAACTTAGCCTGGAGGTCCAGCCCAGACATTCCCGGCATACGGATATCGGTGATCAGACACGCTGTTTCGCGTTGCCGGCCAGAGCGTAAGAAATCCTCGGCAGACGCGAACGATTGTACTGAAAAACCCGCTGATTTCAGTAAGCGTTGCACGGCAATTCGATACGATTGGTCGTCTTCAACAACGGCAACCATTTTTCTCTTTTTCTCCCTTGCCATACAGGCACAGGATTGATCCGCTCTTCGCAGAACGCAATTATTGTTTGTGATAGGGGCGCCTATGTTTTTGCATAGGGGAGGGGTATTACTGCGGGTGGGGTTGGGAGACGTCTCAGCGGTCTGCGCTAGTCACAGTCGGAAGCTTAAGCTTTTCCGCAATTCTTCCCAGCTCAACTGGAGAATTGGCTTGCATCTTGCGCATGACTTGGCCGCGATGGACGGTCACGGTAATTTCGCTCGTACCTAGCGTCGAGGCAATCTGCTTACTGATCATACCGGAAATCATGAGACGCATTACCTCGCGCTCGCGTGCTGTCAGCTTTGCGTAGCGTTCTTGTAATTGCGCAGTCTCGTTCTGCTCCTGTCTCATTTCGACATTCGTTTTCAGAGCTTGCTGAATCGCATCGATCAGATCCTGATCGCGGAATGGCTTTGTCAGAAACTCCACTGCACCAGACTTCATCGCTTTGACAGTCATGGGAATGTCTCCATGGCCTGTGATGAAAATAATAGGGATCTGAACTCCCGCCTCGATCAATTTGCTTTGGACGTCCAGTCCACTCATTCCAGGGAGTCGCACATCTAGCACGAGGCAACTCGGACCATCTGGAAGCTTGTGCCGCAGGAAATCTTGCGGCGTGGCGAACGACTCGGAATGCAAACCGACTGTCTTCAATAGACGCTGCATAGCCGCTCGCATGCGGTTGTCATCGTCGATGATGAGCACGGTAGGCTGATCGGAGGAAGTCATGTGGAGGCGACCGTTCTGACGGGTATTGTGAAGTGAAAGGTTGTGCCTCGTTCGGGGTTCGTGGCGGCCCACACGCGCCCACCATGCGATTCCACAATGGAGCGAGTGATTGCCAGTCCTAAACCTGTGCCTTGAGCTTTTGTCGTAAAGAATGCATTAAAGATCTGATCTGCTTTTTCAGGCGGTAAGCCCACGCCGTTATCTGTGACCGAGATCTGCAATTTACCGTCTTCTCTCAACTGCGACTTAATGGTCAATTCTCCGCCATTATCCCTCATCGACTCGATACCATTGAGCATGAGGTTCATGAACACCTGCTGTAGTTGCACACGATCGGCTGTGATTTTCGGTAATTCATCTGCTAAGTTCGCGCGCAGCGAAACTGCATGACGCTGGGACTCGCCTCGCAGCAGGAGGACCATTTCCTCGATGATTTCGTTTACGTCGACTATGTCTAAGTGTGGAGAATCCTTTCGGTACAGTGACCGGACACGGTCGATGATTTGGCCTGCATGCCTAGCGTCCCTGGCCATTTCCAATGCCGCTTCTCGTGCTTCCGATACATCAGGTTGATCGCGATCAAGAAATCTCGCGCAGGCTTCAGCGTTTGTCACCGCCGCGCCAATTGGCTGCTTGATGTCGTGTGCAAGCGAGGTGGTCAATTCGCCCAGTATGTTCACGCGATTTACGTGAGCAAGATCTGCTTGAAGCTGTTCGGCGCGTCTGCGATCCTCGATGTCGGTCGAGTTACCGTACCACTTGATCACCTTGCCTCTGCCATCCCGGAGCGGCACGGCGCGATTCACAAACCAACGATATTGCCCATCCACCGCCCGCCGAAAGCGCACCTCGCTCTCGAAGGATTGACCGCTTGCAAGAGAGGCGCGCCAGCCATTTGAATGTCGCTGCAAGTCTTCCGGATGAACCGCGGCTTCCCAGCCTGAGCCGATCGTCTTCTCGGTGGACAAACCCGTGTATTCCTCCCAGTGGCGGTTGACAAAGTCCACGTATCCGTCGGCCAGAGCTGTCCAGGCAAATGTTGGCATTGTTTCAATCACATCGCGAAGCTTCTTTTCTTGACGCCGGAGTTGCTGAACGCGGAGGCGATAGGCTGCCCAAAGCACTCCGAGGAAAGCGGCCACACAAAGCACACGGAACCAGTTCGTTTGGTAATACGCCGGGGCGATAGAAAAATCTAGGAATGCGCCTTCCTCATTCCACACGCCGCTGTTGTTGGCTGCGGTCACGTGAAAAACGTAATCTCCCGGGGGAAGGTTTGAGTATTGCACCTCGCGGTCGTTGACGACCTCACGCCAGTTGTGATCTTGCCCTTCGAGCTGGTAGCGGAACTGTACTCTTTCCGGCGCGACAAAGGTGAGCGCAGTGTAATCAATCTTAAGATCGCGGATTCGGGGTGGGAGGCGTATTCCATTCGACGCATCGTAGGTTTTGTCATTTGCTGTGATTCGCTCGATGCGTACTGATGGCGTAATCTTGTTACTCGGGAGATGCTGCGGATCAATCACGCTTGCGCCCCCCGATAATCCTTGGAACCACATTTTCCCGTCTGAGGACCTGGTCACTTGGGAGCCTGCATGAAAGCCGATGGGCGCATTCGGCACTCCGTCGGAGCTGTCGAAAACTGTCGCTTTGACCTTCCGTTCAGAATCGGAAGCCCACGCATCTAGCTCGCTTCGCGCTAGGCGAACCAGACCACACGTCATGTTGAGCCAGAACGAGTGGTTCTCGTCTTGCGTGATCCAATGAATCGCGTCGCACGGCAGGCCATTCTTGCTCGTCAATGTTAGAACCCGGCCATTCTTGATTCGGCTTAAGCCACCCTCCGTTGCCGCCCAAACCGTATCATCGGTCTCGACGTGCAGCGCGCTGACCTTGCCACTGCCCAGCCCTTCCGCGCGCCCGTAAGTCTCTTTGATCTGACCGTCGCTGAAATACGCGACTCCACCCTGATTAAATCCAAGCCACAGACCGCCAGTCGAGCGATCAGCCGCTAAGGACTGCGCACCGTCTCCGCGCCCGATGCTTGCCCAAGAAATTTGCTGAAGAGCTCCATCCTTTGACAACCGCAGCAGACCTTGGTCTTGGTTCGCGATCCAGAGAACTCCGTGTTCGTCCTGGGCAACGGAAGATACAAGGCCCCCCGGAACGCTTTTTATCGAGATAAACTGGCTATTCTCCATATAACCGAACGCGGAGGGCGTCGATACCAAGATTCGGCCAGCATTGTCCGTAAAAACAGATACGAGCACACCGGTATGCAACCTACGATCGGCCACGTACCGGACGGGGGACCATACAGTCCTTGATGGTGATTTGTAATCGTCGGCTCTACCGTAGATCGTCACTTTTCCATGATTCCACATCCTCAAACCATCTTTGTTGCCCATCCATATATTTCCATCTTTGCCTGCCACTACAGAGCCCCACCCGGGGGTAGTTCCCATGCCTTCGCGTTGGGCGTACGTCGTGACCGCGTAGTTGCGAAAACGATCGAGCCCGCCCAAAGTGGCGACCCAAATATCACCTTCGCGATCTTCGAAGAGTGAGCTAACGAGATCACCGGAAAGTCCATCAGCCTGCGAAAATACGTCGGCGCGCCCCTCATGGAGGTGCACAACACCGGCTCCCTCCGTTCCAATCCAGACGCCGCCATCGCGGTCCCGGAGAAGTCTTAACCCGGCGACGTTGCGCGCCGGAGCGGGGTACGAATGCTGCGTTTCCAGTTTCTCGCCCCCGAATCGAGCGAGCCTTCCCGGCAAAGGAATCAAAAGGGTACCATCGCCGGCCTCACCCAAGTCTTGTACCCAGGAATTTCCAAATGGCATGTGATAGAACCTGGGGGGGCCCGGCCTCCATCGCCAAACTCCGTCAGACACCACCACCCAGAGTACGTCGCGGCTATCTTGATACAGGCCCTTTGTTCCGTTACCGAGGGCGCCGTCCGATCCATAGCAGTGAACATTTGTTCCATCGATCATGCAGAGCTTTCCAGGCGGCGCCATTGAGTCGGTGCCGACCCAAATTGTTCCGTTGCGATCCTCCAGCATCGAAGCGATAACCAAGCCAGCAAGGTCCGGGTACCGAGTGAGTTTGCCATCTCTCCAACTCGCCAAGCCTTCCATTGTGCCGATCCAGAAAGTGCCGTCGCGGGCGACATGAAGGCACACAATAAAATTGCTGGGAAGTCGCTCGCCGTTCAACGGAGGTTGCCAATGCTCGACGTGGACACCGTCGAACCGAAACAACCCGAAGCCAGTGCCCAGCCATATGTAGCCGTCTGGCGTCTGTGCAATTGCCCTGATGTAGCCTTGCGTGAAACCCTCGCGAACCTGCCACGCCGTGTGAGCGTATTGACTCACGTCGAGGGAAGGGTCTAATGCAAGTGCGGAAGGACACAAGAGCAGCAGGCTTAAGGGGCCGACGATGAAAGCCGCGATTTTAATCCGTGCTTTCTCGTACGCTGGCATCAGTAGCAACCCATTCGCAGCCTGATTACCTTTTCAGATACAGGTGTGTATTACTCCCAGAGAATATATGACTGCATATACCGTCCCGCCACATATGTTATGTCTTCACGATTTGGAAACGCATTGGTTAGGACCGTAGACTCCAAACTGTGCCTCTGTGAGGTTCTCGTCACTCTCCAGTTCCGAATCAGAAGCTGAACTTCAGCACAAACTGAATCTGGCGTGAAGTGCCGGCACCCAAAGTCCTTCCGAGAGTATTGAAGATTTCTCCGAAGCCCGGGGTGCTGAACGTGATGTCCGGCTGAGCGAACGCCGGATGGTTAAAGATATTGAAGAATTCGCCACGGAACTCGAGGTTGCCCGATTCGCCGAGTTTTGTCTCTTTCAGCACGGAGAGGTCCACATTGCGGAAACTCGGCCCGTAGACGGTATTGCGACCGCAATTGCCAAACGCCCCCGCGGCCGGCATGGAGAACGCCGCCGGGTTGAGCCAGTCGGTAATGGTCTGTGGATGCGCATAAGGATCAATGCCAGCGACGCAGTCCGGCCGCTGGTTGATGAAATCGCCGTTTCCGAAGGTATTCGTCCCGATGTAAACAGTATCGGCGACGCCTGTGCGCAAAATTCCCAGCATGGAGACGCGCCAGCCTGACGCCAGTTTGCTGCCGAGGCCCGAGCTGAGGAAGCTATGTCCTTCACCGAGTGGCATGTCATACAGCAGGTTGAAGGTAAAGTTCTGCCGCACATCGCCAGAACCGTTGCCTCGCTCGCTTTTTATGTTGTTGAGGTTCTGGGGGTCGGAAGGGGAAACCGCCGGATCTTCCACATCGTCAATCGCGTGGCCGAAGGTGTAGTTTGCCTGGAAGCTCAAACCAGCCTTGCTCGCACGGCGAATGAAGGAAAGCTGCAGAGCGTTGTAGGAGCTGAACCCCGAGTCGGTCTGGAGGGTGACGTTGCCGAAGTCCGGGTTCGGACGAGCGCCGAGCGCGGGATCGAAGTAGTTGATGCCCTCTTTGCGCTGCAAATTCACGCCGTGGTTGCCAACGTAGGTGACCTGGAAAGACATGTCATGGGCAAACTGATCCGCGATGCTCAGGTTCCACTGGTTCGAATAGATGTCCGCCTTATGCCACGCGAAGCCGTTTACGTTCGGTGGCGGAGGTGTGGCCTGCGAGAGGAACGGATCATAGGGATAGGACAGGTTCGGAATCTGCTGCTGTAAAAGCGTGATGTTGCCCGGCACGGTGTTTCCGGGAACATAATACGAGCCGAAGCCCACGGGATAATCCTGGAAGTAAATTCCGTAGCCGCTGCGGATCACGAGGTGTTGCGTTGGGGACCAAGCAATGCCCACACGCGGACCGAAGTCTTTATTGTTGATCGCGAAGTACGGATCGCCTGGAGGCCCGAGCGTGCCGGTGCGCGTGTCGTAGGGCCGAGTGGCGTAGCGCGAGTCGTGAGGAGCGGTTTCAATGTCGTAGCGGAGACCGAGGTCCAAGGACAGAGTCGGCAGCACGTGGAACTTATCGTCGACGAAAAGACCGATTTGCGTCGCACGCACACCGTTGCCGGGAGTGGCGTTCACGATGGTGACGGTCGAAAGCTGGTCGTTCACGAAAGCTTGCGGTGAGTTGAACTGCATCGTTGGGCTGGCAGTGCTGTTGGCATTGACCCAGATGCGGTAGATGGTGGCGCCCCAAGTCAGCACATGGCGGCCTTTCACCTTGCTCATGGTGTCGCCGTACTGGAAGCTCGTGTTGTTATCGAGCGAGTTGCCCCGCGTTCCGGGGATGACGCTGTACCCGACCACGGTGGTCAGTGGGAACGGTTCCGCCTGATCGATCTGGCTGCCCCAGCGCTGGATGCCGGTGAGGAAGTCATTCACCATGCTCCCGCTGAAGACATGCTCTTCGTGAATGGCAACATTCGTTGTGCGCACGGGAACGATCTGGTGATCGTCCACGCCCAGGGAAGACGAACTAACACCAAAGAGCGGCCCATGGACCTCGGAGTCGTTGACGTTGACGCGCACGAACGCGGAATCGTGAGTGCCGAACACATGATCGAAGCGGATGGAGGCTGTGTCTTCGCGAACATCCGAAACCTGCGTAGTCGTGTAGTTGTCCGTGAACTGATCGGGACCGGCAGAGGTGCCGATGGGAAACATATTCAGAATCGGCCTGAGTTGCGGAGAAGTGGCCTCGATTTCGCTCCGCTCGAGCGCGCTCGGAACCGTGCCCGAGCCGGTGATGCCGATGCGTTGGCGCGATCCTTCGTAATTTAGAAAGAAGAAGGTCTTTTCCTCGCGAATTGGGCCGCCAATATTCCCGCCAAAATCATTAAAGCGGAATTCAGGCGCCGGGCCGGTAGTCGCGAAAAAGTTCCGCGCATCGAGAATGTTGTTGCGGAAGTAGTCGTACGCGCTTCCGTGAAAATCATTGGTTCCAGATTTGGTGGCGATGTTGATATAGGAGCCTGCGGCGCGGCCATATTCTGCGCTGTAGTCGCTAGTCTGCACGTTGAATTGCTCGATCGTATCCAGGCTGCCGGTGAGCAACCGGGCGCCACGTTCGAAGCCATTGGCCATGTACGGCTGGTCGACGCGCGAGGCGTCAATGCCGTCGATCGAGAACTGGTTGTGAACGGAGTGTAGGCCGTCGAAGGTGAGGTCCGCGATGAAGTTGCTACGAAAAATGGCTCCAGGAGTAAGCAAGCTGAAACGAGCGTAGTCGCGCCCGTTGATGGGAAGCTCGCCGACTTCCTGATTGTCGAGGACCATGCCGGTGCTGGCGTCAGCTTTGTCAATGATGGGCGCCTCGGACGTGACGACCACCTCCTGTTTCACGGAGCCTACCGTAAGCGTTAAGTTCAACGTGACGGTCGTCGCAACATTCAACATGACGCCCGTTCGCTTTAACTGCTGGAAACCTTCATGTTCCACAGTAATGCTGTACGTCCCTACGGGAAGGTTCGTTAACGCGTAGTGTCCTTGGCTATCGGTTTGTGCCTTGCGAACGGCGCCGGTCGCGCTGTTCGTAGCCGTAACGGCAGCATTGCAAATGGCCGCCCTGGATGGATCGAGCACTTGTCCGGTAATTTCGCCGGCGGTTTGTGCCTGCGCATCTGCTGCCGACGTTGCGCCAACGAGAGACAACAGGATTAAAGCTAAAGCGACAAGGATTGAACTGAAAACACCCCGACCTCGAACAAAAACCCTCGCATTCCCTTCACCACTTGAGACACCTTTGGCAGAAAGAGCTAACAATCTCCGCAACTTCGTGGCGCGCCCTGGGGTGAACATTGTTAAGCCAATTTCCAAGACTTGGCTGATTGCTTTCACTGGAACCCCATGAAGAGCTTCAAGTCCCTAAAGCCGAAGCCGAGACGTTCCTGGAATTGGGCGAAAAACGCTCAATCCGTAGAAGTGGTACCCAAACGTTACCCGCACCGAAGATGATTCTAAACCCGGGGTTGCCCTTTTCTTACCAATAGGCGGCCACATAAGCGGCGCGGCACGAACCGGCCCAATCCTCAAACTGCATTCGAGCCTGAGTCTTCGCACAACGCAATTATTGTTTGTGATAGGGGTGCCTATGCTTTTGCATAAGGGAATTCGTAATACTGCGGGTGGGGTTGGGAGACGTCTCAGCGGTCTTGGCTAGTCACAGTCGGAAGTTTGATTGCGTTCCCGGAAGATCTTCTGAATGACTTGTCTGAGCCTGATTCGAGCTCTGGCGAGCCGTGCCTTCACTGTTCCGATTGGCACCCCGAGGAACTGCGCCGTTTCGCGACTGCTCAAACCATCGACATCGCGGTGTCGCAATGACAACGCGGAGGCGGTACCACAAGTCGCTATTAAGTCACCGCCGCAACTTTCGCCCGCCGTCATCACAAAAGTGATGAATTCCTGCTCGCCGTTCTACAGCTCCACGCCCGCTTGACGACAGCGATGCAGAGGAAATCAGACTGCAGTTTTCAAGGTGAAATGCGTTTGGACAGTCAGTTGCTGACATGAAGATCGCAGCGATATTGCTGCAAGGAACTCACAGTGACGACAAACAGGATGTCGGCGGTCGAGAACAATGACGTCACCGTTAAGAGCAGGAAGGGCGGCCTGGAGCTGTCGAGTTACGTGCCAGATTTTGAATTTGCCGAGTCCTTCGACGGCTCCGAACACTTTTCTTTTTTGAGACCGCGACTTTGGCCGTTCAGCTTGATTCGTTTATTTGGACAGGAGGAATAAATGGGTCGCATTGCATCGCTAATTGTCGCTCTCGTTGTTTTAACAAGCCAGCAGCCGGTCCGTTCCCAAAGTATGGGCAGCGCCAAGGGGTTTGATCTTGTCGACAAAACGGGAAACATTCGCAAGCCAGCCGATATTAGAGATCTCTATCAGGCGCTTGGAGTGTACACACCGGTCGACCTCAACAACAACACAGAGATGCACTACACATACGCATCGCCAGGCACAGCTGAGTATTACCGCAAGGCAGGAAAGTTCGCGGACGGAACCATATTGGTGAAAGAGGTCTTCGCAACTGATCACGCCCAACTGACGACCGGGGACGCACATTGGGCTACGAACACGAAAGTGTGGTTCGTCATGATCAAGGACGACAAGAATCGGTACCCGAGTAACCCGCTATGGGGTGATGGATGGGGATGGGCACTCTTCAAAGCCGACGCACCCGATAAGCAGGTGGCGACCAACTACAAGAAAGACTGCCTGGGCTGTCATGTCCCAGCGCAGTCAACCGATTGGATCTACGTACAAGGTTACCCAGTCCTCAAATCGAACTAAGCAGAGGCTCGAAACTTGTTTCTAAAGATTCTTCACACGGAGAACTGCAATGCAAAAGCATCTCTTGCTAATCATCGTGGGACTTGGACTAATCGCCTCAGCAGTGTACGTCCTAGTCGTGAAACCGGTGGCGGCTGCCCAGATTGAACAGTCAAGCGCGGTGTTCGATGCTGACGGCAAGTTGGAGTTGCCAGCCAGTTTTCGCAAGTGGGTTTTTGTCGGGGCTCCATTAACACCCAATGGTCTCAACAACGGAAAGGCAAACTTTCCCGAATATCATCACGTCTACATCGAGCAGAAAAACGTTGATGCCTATCTGAAGACCGGTGCGTTTCCCGAAGGAACGGTCATTGTAAAAGAACTAACGCGCGTTCTTAATCCGACTTTCCCAGACGGCTCCCGTACAGAACCATCCGGCAGAGGCTACTTTAACGGCCCGTACAACGGGATCGACTTAACAGTGAAGGACAGTAAGCGCTTTGCAAAGACCAACGGCTGGGGCTTCTTCACTTTTGGGCATCACCCAATGCCGTATGAAAAGACTGCGGCTGAGAAGCCCGTGTCCGAATGTGCCGGGTGCCACATCGCCAATGTCGCGGCCACCGACATGACTTGGGTCCAGTTCTATCCGTTGCTACGTGACAAGCCCGGGTACTAGGTGATGAGCAATCTGTCAGCGTGGCTGAGATGGGCAACAAATCGAATTCAGGTTGGAAAGAAAAAAAAGGAGATGAGTATGCCAAAAGATATCGGGATGTCAAAAGAGATGGGCATGAACGGTCGTGGTGGCCATCTCTACATGCAAACCAATGAGGTCAAGAACGCAATCATTCACTACCATCGCTCCGCTAACGGCACTCTGACAGAGGTGGAACGTGTCGCGACCGGCGGTGCCGGTTCGGGGACTTTCAAGCCGATCAGCGGCCAGGAGAGCGCGCCCAACTCATTTGAAGGCGCGGCTAGCGTCATCCTCTCACCAGATCGCAAGTTTCTATTTGCCACAAACGGCGGGGACAATTCGGTGTCCAGCTTCGCCGTCGGCGCCCAGGGCAACCTCACACGCATCGACACCAAGCCGACCGGAAACGCCGTGGAAGGAAAGAGCGGTACCGCCAAGTCGCTGGCATACTCGCCCTCGAAGGACATGCTCTATGTTGTGCACTCGTTCGGACCGGATCACATTCGGATCATGTCGGTCTCCAGTGATGGCAAGCTTACGCCACGCGCGGAGAAGTACACGTGTAACACGCCAGAGAAGCCGCACCGTGTACCAACTATGGGTGTGCTCTCGCCAGATGAGAAATTTCTTCTTGTTGGCACCACGTTCGATGTACCCATCGCGATTTCCGGCACCTATCCAGACGGTTCACCTATTCTCTGGGTGACCGGTCCAGACGGCGAAACAAGGTCCGTCGCTTCGAACGCGCCAGATCCCGACGGCATAGTAATCCACCGCGTCAATGCCGACGGCACGCTCGGCGAAGGCTCTTTCCAGGATGGAGGAGGGGGCTCTCCCTTCTATATCGCATTCCTGCACAACCGGCCGGATACGTTCATCATTGGATATGCTGTCGGAGATGGAGTGGCCTTAGGAAGAATCGACGAAGATGGCAGAATTGGCGTCGGCAAGGTCGTACCGATCGACACCAGGCGAGGCAAGATTGCTGAACTTTGCTGGGCATCCGTCTCGCCCGATGACCGACTCTTGTTCGCTACGGTTTTCGGATACAGCCACATCACCACATTCCACATCGATGGCCTCGAACTCAAAGTCGCCAGGGATCCCGCATGTCCGATTGTCGAGGGCGATGGCACCTTCAGGGGGCTTTGTGGAGACATCAGCAGTGGCCCAAGCGATAACTGGGTTTCGCCGGATGGCGCCTTTCTCTACCAGATCTATGGGAATGCGTCGAAGCTAGTTGGGTACGCTACCAAGCCGGATGGCTCGCTGGAGGAGGTTACCAGCGTGGCGATCCCTTACAACTCCCCGGAAGGATTGGCGGGATTCTGATTTCCCCCCCAACGGGGCATGCGAGCATGCCGCGGTCGGTCAGGACTTGCAGTTTGACGAGATGAGGCAGGCGGAACGCAGAGGCGTTCCGCTCCATAAATCGCTCTTTCAATATACGTAGGGCGCCATGATACGGACGTTACGGCTCTCGTTCACAGCTCGCTAGCGGATGTCGTCAGTGTCGCCATCCCTACAACAGCCCGGAGGGGTTGGCAGGATTCTGATCGGCTTCCAAGGTGCGCGATGGCCCCCAGTTCAGTCATGTGGCCCGATGTTGGAGCAATGTCACCGCCCGATCTCACTAACAAGTTGGGTCTTTCTCCTATGCCAGAAGTGGGCACGGTCCGTCCGTCGGACAAGGATTTGCAGCGCGCGGACGGATGCGCTCGGATAATGCTGCTCGGGTCCGAGAGGGGCACTCGCATCGAGGACATCTTCGAACGCTCTCCGATTCGTGTCATGTTTCCAAGGACCGGACATCGTGCCGTCGAAGAGGCGGTCCTAATTAACACCGCAGGAGGTGTTGCGGGCGGTGATCGACTTGAATTGTGTGTCACTGCCCTCCCCGGCGCTTCGATTGCGGTGACGTCGCAGGCCGCGGAGAAGGTGTATAGGGCGTTGAACGAACCCGCCCGGGTTGCAACTAGGTTGAAGGCGCACGAATCTGCCCGGCTGGCATGGCTACCGCAAGAAACCATCGTTTTCAATTGGGCACGTCTTCACCGAACGACAGAGATCGAACTTTTCTCTGGAGCAGAGTTGCTTGCACTGGAGTGCTTGGTGCTGGGGCGTGCCGCGCATGGCGAAGTCGTTATCGGCGGCAATATAACCGATAGCTGGCGAGTGAAAAGAGACGGTCGGCTGACCTGGGCAGACAGCTTTCGCATCACCGACGAGATCTTTCCGCACCTTCACCGGAGAGCCTTGCTCTCGGACTGCCACGCAATTGCGACACTGATATATTTCGGACCTCATCTAGACAAACGACTAGATTTTTTGCGGGAGATTATTCCTTCCCTGGGATGCAATTGTGCGGCGACATTGTTAAGCGGACTTGTTGTCGTCCGTTTTGCAGCGAAAGAGTCCTCTGATTTGAAGCTTGCGTTGCGCAGCTTTCTCCAGCAATTCGGACCAGAACTCGGTTCTGGACCCTTCCAAGTACCGAAGATGTGGTCTTGCTAAAGACTCCGCAGAACGGAGAGATTTATGAACCTCACACCGCGTGAGAAAGACAAGCTGATGATCTCACTTGCCGCAATTGTCGCTCGGGAGCGGCTTAAGAGAGGTGTCAAGCTCAACTACCCCGAGACTGTTGCGCTCATAACCGATTTCGTCTTGGAGGCTGCCCGTGATGGCAAGTCGGTTGCTCATCTCATGTCGGAAAGCCGCAAGGTGCTGAGCCGTGCCCAGGTGATGGAAGGCATTGCCGAGATTATTCCAGAGATGCAAGTGGAAGCAACGTTTCCCGATGGAACGAAACTCGTAAGCATTCACAATCCAATTCGCTGAGGCGGGACCGACATGATACCGGGCGAGACTTTTGCAGCAACTGGCGACATCGTCCTGAACAAGGACAAGCCTGCCATCATCATTAGGGTCGCAAACACTGGCGACAGGCCGATACAAGTTGGCAGCCATTACCACTTCGCTGAGACCAACACTGCTCTCCGATTTGATCGGAAAGCGGCGCTCGGGTATCGCTTAGACATTCCGGCGGGAACAGCCGTCCGCTTCGAGCCGGGTCAGTCTCGCGAGGTTTCCCTCGTCCCGTACGTAGGGGCACGCCTTGTTTATGGCTTCCACAAGTCAGTCATGGGAGCCTTGCCAAAAGAGCCAGAGAGGTAATCAAGAATGCCCATCAAAATGAACCGCGCCGCTTATGCGCAGATGTTTGGCCCAACGGTTGGGGACAAGATACGCCTTGCGGATACCGATATCGTCATCGAAGTGGAGAAGGACTACACGACCTACGGCGAGGAGGTGAAGTTCGGAGGTGGGAAAGTCATCCGCGACGGGATGGGTCAGTCGCAGATTTCGCGCGCCGAGGGCGCGGTGGATACGGTCATCACCAATGCGTTGATACTCGATCATTGGGGGGTAGTGAAGGCAGATATCGCGATCAAAGACGGCCGGATTGCAGCGATCGGGAAAGCTGGAAATCCGGATGTCCAACCGAACGTCACAATCGTAATCGGCCCCGGAACTGAAGTGATCGCCGGCGAGGGGAAGATTGTCACGGCTGGGGGCATCGACACGCACGTTCATTACATCTGCCCGCAGCAGATCGAAGAAGCTCTCTATTCGGGCCTGACCACGATGATGGGCGGCGGGACGGGACCTGCAGTAGGGACGAATGCAACCACCTGTACTCCAGGTCCGTGGCACATTCGGCGGATGCTCCAGGCCGCCGATGCCTTCCCCATGAACCTCGGCTTCTACGCTAAGGGCAACGCGAGTTCTGCAGCAGGTCTCGTTGAGCAAATCGAGGCCGGCGCATGCGGCTTCAAGCTTCATGAGGATTGGGGTACAACACCCTCTGCCATTGACTGCTGCTTGTCTGTCGCGGATGACATGGATGTTCAGGTTCTTATCCACACAGACACGCTCAACGAAAGCGGTTTCGTCGAAGATACGATCGCCGCATTCAAGGGCAGAACCATTCACACGTTTCACACTGAAGGGGCGGGCGGCGGACACGCCCCGGACATCATTAAAGTCTGCGGCGAAGCAAACGTCATTCCATCTTCTACAACTCCAACGAGGCCATACACCGTAAACACGCTTGACGAGGCCCTCGACATGGTGATGGTCACCCATCACCTCGATCCGCGGGTTCCTGAAGATCTCGCATTCGCCGAGAGCCGGATTCGCAAAGAAACCATTGCGGCAGAAGACATTTTGCATGATCTCGGAGCCCTGTCGATCATGTCTTCAGACAGTCAGGCCATGGGCCGTGTGGGAGAGGTGATTATCCGAACCTGGCAGACCGCGGACAAAATGAAGAAACAATTCGGACACCTGGCAGAGGAACAGAACGAGAACGACAACTTCAGAGCTCGACGATACGTATCGAAATACACCATCAATCCCGCAATAGCTCAAGGCATCTCTACATATGTCGGTTCGATCGAAATTGGAAAGCTTGCTGACATTTGTGTCTGGGATCCAGCCTTTTTCGGAGTGAAACCCGACATGGTGCTAAAGAGCGGTACGATCGCGGCCGCGATCATGGGAGACCCCAACGCCTCCATTCCTACCCCGCAACCCGAATACTACCGGCCTATGTTCGGCGCGTTCGGTCGCTCTTTGACGGAGAGCTCTGTGACATTTGTCAGCCAGGCACTAATCAACAAAGCGGAGGCGCTTGGCCTTGCAAAGAAACTTCTTCCTGTCTCCAACACGCGCAAGATCGGCAAGCGTTCGATGATTTTGAATAATGCCACGCCTCGCATGGAAGTAAACCCCGAAACTTATGAAGTGCGGGCCGATGGCCGCCTTCTCACTTGCGAGCCGGCCAAGGTATTGGCCATGGCTCAACGATACTTCATGTATTGAGTAAGACTATGACTTCGCATAACGCTTCTATTCAGGGTGATCCCGCTCATCGCGCTTCTGTTCATCGACCCGCCGGGTATTGGCCAGCGGAGAACGCAGCAGGATCGCTCACTCTCGACTTTGACGCGCGTCACCGCCGCCGCTTTCGCCTGACCGGAGATCAGGGGGACGATGTTCTTCTTGATCTTCCAGAAGCCGTTGCTATGGCTGAAGGAGACGGGCTGCAACTGGACGATGGAAGATGGCTAACGGTTAAGGCCGCTATGGAGGACATCGTCGAAGTCAGACACAAAGATCCTATCCAGCTGATGCGCCTGGCATGGCACTTGGGTAATCGGCATTTGCCGACCGAAATTCGAGACCATGTTCTTCTGATTCGGCCCGACCATGTAATAGAAGATATGCTCCGTCGCCTGGGGGCGGATCTTCAAAAGGTCGAGTCCGCCTTTCAGCCGGAAGGTGGTGCGTACGGTCACGGCCACCACCACAAACATCATGGCAGCGAACAGCATCATGAGTGATCACCAACACTCTGTTTCACAGGTGGCCCTCTTGAGGCAACAAAGCTGGCTTTCGCCCGCGTTTCCTACCGGCTCGTATAGCTACTCTCATGGTATCGAATGGGCTGTAGAAGCAGGATACATTCATGATCGCCAAAGCCTGGTTGATTGGCTGGAAGCAGATCTCTGTTACGGCTCAGGACGAAACGAAGCGATTTTCTTAATTGAGGCGTGGCGCTCGGCAAGAGGGGACGACTGCGAAAAGTTGCTTGAAATTGCGGAACTTGCGGCCGCCTTTCGGGGGACATCGGAATTTGCGCTTGAAACTTCGCAGCAGGCCGCGTCTTGCCTGGCTACGATGCGCCGAGTGTGGCCCGATCCCCTCCTGGAGACTGTTTCAGAATTGCTCTCGGAACTAAGAATTTCACCGGCGTTGTCGGTCGTGCTCGGAGTTTGTGCAGCAAAGCAAGACATTCCGGCGACCTTGGCCCTGCCCGCTTTTCTGCAAAGCTACCTCGCCAACCTGATAACCGCGGGTGTTCGCTTGGTGCCACTAGGGCAAACGGATGGGCAGCTTGCAATCGCCGAGCTTGAGCCAGCAGTGCTGGCCGTGGCTGCACAAGCTCAACGGGCAACGATTCACGACTTGGGGTCGGTTGGTTTCATGGTCGATCTCGCTTCCGCATCGCACGAAACCCAATACACGAGGTTGTTTCGCTCATGACTAATACTTCGAGTTCAGATTCCCACGCGCATCCTCTACGCGTTGGTATCGGCGGCCCTGTGGGGTCTGGCAAAACCGCTCTGGTCGAGGCTCTCTGCAAACGGCTTCGTGACACTTACGACATTTACGTGATTACGAATGACATCTACACAAAGGAGGATCAGCTCATCCTTACTAGTGCTCAGGCACTGGCGGCGGAGCGCATTATGGGAGTCGAAACGGGGGGCTGTCCTCACACCGCAATTCGAGAAGATGCTTCTATGAACCTCGCCGCCATTGAAGACATGAACAAGAAATTCCCGCACGCAGAACTGTGCTTTGTCGAATCGGGCGGAGATAATCTGGCGGCAACTTTCAGCCCCGAACTGGCAGACCTGACGATCTACGTAATTGACGTTGCGGAAGGCGAGAAGATCCCTCGCAAAGGCGGCCCTGGAATTACGCGCTCCGATCTTCTTGTCATCAACAAGATCGACCTGGCTCCTATGGTAGGGGCAAATCTTGGGGTAATGGAAGCGGACACGCTCAGAATGCGCGGAAAGAGGCCTTTCGTTTTTTCGAATTTGAAGAGCGGCGAAGGCGTTGAGCCGATTACAAAGTTCATCATTGAGAAAGGTGGATTGGCTAGGAAAGCTGCCTAGCAGTACGGTTTTATGTCGCCCGTTCTCCAGTGGCGCCGAAGCGCTCCGTTCTGATCTTTTCACGTCCATGGCCGGCAGAGATCAAGAGGCCAGCGGCATGTTCAACGAATGATGTCGGGCCGCAGACGTAGCTGGTTGGCCGAAGGGTCGAAGGCCATGTACCCATCGCAATTAGCGGCGCGTCGATCCGTCCGGCGGGTCTCGGCCAATCCTTCGGGGTCACTCGCGTGTACGCGTAAGTAACCATTACTGAGTCGCCTTGATTTGATACTGCCCGCAGTTCATCGCGGTAAAAAACCGTCTCCGGTTCCCTGACGGAATATAGCAACCGGAATGGCGAACTGCTGCCGACCGAACGACGCGAGCGAATCATAGCCATAAGAGGAACGATGCCGGAGCCACCGGCTACTAGTTGGATCGGTTCCATCTGCTCGCATCGCCACACGAACCATCCGCCAATCGGGCCTCGCAACTCTAGCTCATCGCCGACCATGACTTCCTGCGTGAGGTATGGTGAGACTTCGCCGTTCGGCAGTCGTTCGACGGTGATTTCAATGCGACCACCGGAGCTCGGCGCAGAGGCAATCGAGTACGATCGAACCGCAGAGTACCCGTCTGGAGCGGTCAAACGCACGTCCACGTGTTGGCCAGCAACCTGACCTGGCCAATCGCGAACTGCAAGTACGAGCGTCCGTGCAGTCGCTGTTTCGTCGTGCACCGCAACAACCTTTGCGGCACGCCACGTCACTCGGTCGAGTACCGCTGTTCCTGCCATGGATCCCCATAGATGTGGTAGCCGAGGTTTTCCCAAAACCCCGGTTTGTTGTTCCGCATCAGCGTCATGCCCTTCACCCATTTCGCGCTCTTCCACAGATAGAGATGAGGAACAAGAAGCCGCGCGGGGCCGCCATGTTCGGGCTCAAGATCGGCACCGTTGTATTTGAACGCGATCCAGGCCTGCTTGTTCATGACATCCTTCAAGGGCAGGTTCGTCGTGTAATCGCCGGACGAACGAAACATTGCATATGGCAAATCTGTCTTTAGGTCCGCAATCAGGATATCTAGTGAAACCCCTTCCCAAGACGTATTCAGTTTCGACCACCGTGTTACGCAATGCAGATCAACGGTAATAGTTTCGGTTGGCAGCTCGCGAAACGACTTCCAATCCCATCGCTTCAAAACGTTTCTTCCGTCGTCGATAGTGAATTCCCAGCGATCGAGCGAAATGCGCGGTGTTGGACCTGCGGATAAGACGGGGAAATCGGTGGTGAGGTATTGACCCGGCGGGAGTTTGGCTTCGGATGCGCTGCGGCGACCGGAAAAACCTCGCGAGATGATAGCCATCATCCACTCCTGTTTAGTGTCTAATCTAGTGCTGTGTTGGTGCTGCATCGCGATCCAGTCGAGGACTAGCAATCGAGCTTCCAATGAATGCCGTTCTCCGAAGGTAAACGCTGACACTTTGGGTAAGCGAGAATACGGTTCTGCCGGTGGATAATCAGGGTGGTTAACGCAAGTGTCGCCACCAGGTCGGGTGGGCATCTCCTGTCGTAAATACGTCTCGGAGTTTCTATATCGACACGAAGACCCGGTTCCCCTAGATCCGGCAGACCTCACACTCCGAGAATGACGCATAAATACGCGGAGTCACCGGCATTCAGCCTTCGCGACTTGGTTTGGTTATCCTCGTGCTTCCACCCGGCAGCAGATGCGATTCGAATCCTCGAGTCATTCGTCGCCGGCGTCGGGCCTTTTTGCGCGGACTCGCTGCGGATTGTTATTTCGAAAGAGACATCAACATGCACAAATGGAAAGTTGCCCTCGCCCTGCTCGCCATCGCACTGTTCGCCGCTTGGTACGCGTTTCGGCCAGAGCGGTTGGTCCTCAATCACCGGGTAAACGAAGGGTTTCCGGCAGGCGGAGACCCTTCATCCGCACAAGTCCTCGAGTTCGGCACTTTCTATGCAGTAGTGCACCCCACGGCAGGTACAGCAACCATCTACCGCCTTGGAAATGGGGATCGCGTTCTCCGCTTCACGAACTTCAGTACTTCAAACGGTCCTAATGTCCACGTGTACCTGGTCGCCGCTGACGACGCAAAAGACAGCGCGACAGTGAAAAGCGCCGCCTCCATCGATCTGGGAACGATCAAGGGAAACATCGGTGACCAGAACTACGCGTTGGGCACGGGCCTGGACTTGACGAAGTACCGGACCGTTTCGATCTGGTGCCAAAGGTTTGCCGTCAATTTCGGTGCGGCACCGTTGAGAGCGGATCACGCGATGTTGCAAAACTAGGTCGATATCTGACCTGTTTGTTGATTGAAGCGCCTTATTTCGATTTGGAGAATTCCATATGCAAACGACTCAACCAGCTTATTTTTCCCGATACCGCAGCCTGAAGCTGACACGAGACGCCAAAGGTGTGCTGGTTGCTGAATTTCACAGCAATGGCGGGCCGTTCACCTTCACTGCTCAAGACCATACGGAGTTTCTCGATGCCTTCTACCAGATCGCGCAAGATCGAGAGAACAAGATCGTCATCGTAACCGGCGCAGGCGGTGATTTCATTCCTGGAATTGATTTCGCCACTTTCGGCAATGTAGCCGATCCCGGTGTCTGGAGCCAGACTCACGACGAGGGCTGTCAGATTCTTGAAAACATGGCCAATATACGCGTGCCCGTCATCGCGGCTATCGAAGGACGAGCGCATGTGCACTCTGAGTATGCATTGCTGGCCAACGTGATCGTGGCAGCCGAGAGTGCGACCTTCCACGACGTCCCCCACTTCGCGGGAGGCATTGTGCCAGGTGATGGAATCTTTACGACGTGGAGTTATCGCGCTGGAGCCGGACGGGCTGAGGCGTTTCTGCTGAACCCACAGCCGCTGACGGCGCGTACCGCGCACGAATGGGGAGTCGTTGCCGAAGTCGCCCCGAACGGAAAGGCGCTCAGCCGAGCGCGAGAACTCGCCGTCCTGTACCTAAAGGTGCCGGAGGTGACGCGCCGCAATACACGCGTGCACTTCATTCATCCGTTAAAGGAGCGCATCGTGCGAGAAGTTGGCTATGGACTGTCGCTGGAAGGAGCGTCGGCCGCTGACCTCGGGAAGTCTATGCAGGCTCAAAGTCAACCGGTCGCAGAGAAAAGAAAACCGGCATGAAGCGCCCTTCATTTAGAAAATGAAAAGCACATCTGCAACATGGAACGCCAAATATTATGGAGACCAAATTATGTCGCGCGTATCCGCCCCAACAAGAGAAGCGGTGTCAACTAAAGGAATATTGCAAGAGTCAACCCCAACGCAAAAAGCGTCGCCCACCGTAATCGACCACGTTCTGTCGAGGCTCAAGGACGTCGGAATAACCAAAGTTTTCGGCGTTGCCGGGGACTTCGCATTTCCCATTGAGGATGCAATCGTTGGTTTTCCGGGTATCGACTGGGTCGGATGCTGCAACGAGCTGAATGCATCGTATGCGGCCGACGGGTACGCTCGCATTCACGGCATCGCTGCTCTCAACACGACTTACGGTGTAGGTGAATTGAGCGCTATCAATGGAATTGCCGGAGCGTACGCCGAGCATGTGCCGGTTTTCCACCTAGTCGGAATGCCAAATCTGCCTGCCCAAGCCACTCACGCGCTTGTCCACCACACTCTGGGAAACGGTGAATTCGACTTCTTCCACAAGATGGCTGAAAGAGTCGTTTGTGCCAGCGCCATCATGACACCCCAAAACGCGGCTTACGAAACAGAGCGCCTGATCGCGGAGGCTCTGTACCACCGCAGGCCTGTCTACATGGCGTTTCCGGCAGACGTCGCGAATCAGCCTGTGGTCAGCGCTGCAACCCCACTCGATCCACCGAAGAGCGACGCTGCATCTCTAGAAAGGGCAGTCTCTGGGATTATTGAGGTCCTCAGCGCAGCCAAGACTGCATGCATTCTGCCAGGAGTCCTGGCCAGTCGTGCGGGGTTGCAGGACGCCGTACAGGCGTTTGTGGATGCTTCCGGACTTCCCTTCGCCACCATGCTTATGGACAAATCCACACTCGAAGAGCAACAGCCAGCCTACATTGGCATGTACGAAGGAAAGCTCATGGACGAGGCGGTTCGTGAGTACGTTGAATCATGCGACGCCGTCGTTCTGATCGGAGCTATTCTGACGGACTTTAGCACAGGCGCTTTCACGGCGCATCTTGACCCGGAAAAGACCATCGATATCCGTCACCATCGTACTCAGGTGGGCACAAAGGTTTATCCGAACGTCGAGATGAAAGATGTCCTCGCTGAGCTCGCGCGACGTGTTGAGAGACGAAATCAGAAACCACCAGTTCAACCAGGTTCGCTCCGACCAGTAAAGGGCGCCGGCAGCGATCCGATTACCCCAGACGCGCTCTATCCTCGCTGGGCGGATTTTATTAAGCCGAATGATATCGTCATTACTGAGACTGGGACTTCCGGGTTTGGAATGGCATTTGCACTCCTGCCGAAGGGCGCGAAGTTTTACAACCAGACGTTGTGGGGTGCTATTGGATATGCGACCCCGGCGGCCTTTGGAGCAGCAGTCGCGGCGCCCGACCGTCGCGTTGTGCTGATAACAGGTGAAGGCTCCCATCAGCTGACAGCTCAGGAGATCAGTCAGTTCGGCCGGCGCGGACTGAAGCCCATCGTCTTCGTCCTCAACAATTCGGGCTACCTGATTGAACGGCTGCTCTGCAAGGATCCCAACATTGAGTACAACGATCTTGCTCAGTGGCACTACGCCGACTTGCCTAAGGCGCTTGGGTGCGACGACTGGTTTACCGCGCGTGTAAGCACATGCGCAGAATTCGATCAGGCCCTTAAGACCGCGTCTGAGGGCGGCCGAGGTGCATACATCGAGGTTGTGACCGACAAGTATGCCGCGCCTCCTGTGGCCCTGAAGTTTCACGAAAGTGTGAAGACTCTCTACCGGACGTAACGAGCCTGACAGAGAGTGTTGTAATGGTCGTTGATCCTTCGCACTTCGGCAAGAAATTGCTCGTGCAATCGTTCTCTGAAATACGTTTCTTGCAATGTCCTGGCCCCACGCCTGAGTGCCGTCCACTGACTTGCGGCAGTGCCGTGTCTGCTGTACGACGTGTCGTCACCCAGCAATGTCGGAGCATTTGGGAACGAAGTTCGGATTCGACCACGAAGATGTCTGCACCCAAACGGGCCGGTATTCCTGCTCCAGCTGCTTTCATTCGGGAATGGCGATTCAAACACGAACAGTCCAGGCCCACCAGCCGTACGGCACATGTCCCGCCTCTGGTGAGGATGCAGAGTGGGTAAAGCTACCTTAGAACAGGTAGTGCATCGCCCATGCCCCCACTACGGAGGCAGATCGCGTAGATCGTGTGGTGAGCCCGCATTAGCGGTGCAAAATCTGTCCCATCCGGTACGCCAAATAGTTTCAATTACATAGCCTAGGCAATCGCCAGCGCCAGGGTCCAAAAGGGTCCAAGCGTAGGTCCAAAAAATCCAGCCCTCGGCGAACCCTTCTTTAAGACCGTGGGCTGCAGCCGGTGAAAGGCTCATTTTGCTAGCAGGTTCCAGCCCCTAAGCGTTTTAGCCATTTGGTGGGATGCTCTTGATGAGATTGAACAGACCGTCGCGCCCGGATCGGATCGTATTGCTGGTGAGACGTGGCGATCAAGAACTACGAAATTAACAACCTATTCCTCTTCCTTAGTTAAAACCAATCCTCGGCGTTGCTCGGAGCGTCGTCCTTACCGATGCGAACCTTCGAAGGGATCCTGGTGGGCGACGTTGCGCCCCTGCTGAGGCTTGACGCCGGCAATTGGTTAGTGGTAGCTTACGGTAAGTAATGGCTTACGCTTATCAAATCCTGGACGCATTGGGAGATCCAACCCGCCGGCTCGTGTTCATGCGGCTGCGCGGTGGTGCCCGCTCGGTGGGAGAGATCGCCGATAGGATGGACGTGAGCCGTCCCGCGGTCTCCCAGCATCTGAAGATACTCAAAGCAGCACACTTGGTGACCGACCGCGCGGAGGGAACCCGGAGGCTCTACGCGGTGGACCAGAGAGGAATCAACTCCCTGCGCAGTTGGCTCCATGGATTCTGGGACCAGGCCCTGATCGCGTTCAAAGAGGCCGCCGAACAAGAAGCACCCAAAAAAATAGAGACCATGAAGAGAAGAAAAAGGAGAAAACATGAAGTCAGAGCAGACGATGTCCTCCAGCATCGACCCCAATAGTGTGCGGAAGGTGATGAGCGTTCAGGTACCGCCCGCAGTGGCATGGCGAGTGTTCACCGAGAAGAT
>Ga0157379_10000349_pt1 | contig 37189 bp, 41 predicted proteins | sample S25metaG_FD_121802 | JGI IMG/M metagenome (GOLD analysis project Ga0157379, IMG submission 121802) | Switchgrass rhizosphere microbial communities from Kellogg Biological Station, Michigan, USA - S2-5 metaG | ecosystem: Host-associated > Plants > Roots > Rhizosphere > Soil | place: USA... | reverse complement strand
TAGAGGATCGGATCACCGCCACCCGCCGCATTGAAGAACGAAGTGCCGAAATGACGGTCGGTCAACAGCATGGTGATGGCGCCTGCCAGAACCGGCAGCGACAGGAGCAACAGGAACACCGTCACCAGTATCGACCAGACGAACAGCGGCATCTTGTGCAGGGTCATGCCCGGCGCGCGCATGTTGAAGATGGTGGTGATGAAGTTGATGGCGCCCAGGATCGACGACGCGCCGGCGATATGCAGCGAGAAGATCGCCAGGTCCATGGCCGGGCCCGGAGAGCCGGTGGTGGAAAGCGGTGCATAGATGGTCCAGCCGCCGCCCACACCCATGCCGCCGCTGTCGCCTTCCACGAACATGGACAGCACCAGAAGCGCGAAGCTGAATGGCAACAGCCAGAAGGAGATGTTGTTCATGCGCGGGAAGGCCATGTCCGGCGCCCCGATCATCAGCGGCACCAGCCAGTTGCCGAAGCCGCCGATCATCGCGGGCATGATCATGAAGAACACCATCACCAGGCCGTGGCCGGTGACGAAGACGTTGAAGGTATGGGGCTCCTTGAAGATCTGCAGGCCCGGATACATCAACTCGGCCCGCATCATCATGGAGAAGAAGCCGCCGATGCAGCCCGCCACGATCGCAAAGATCAGGTACATCGTACCGATATCCTTGTGATTTGTGGAATAGACATAGCGGCGCCAGCCCGTGGGATGGTGCGCATGGTCGCCGCCGTGATGGGCGTCTTCGTGATGGGCGTCGAATGTGGTGGTCATGGCGATATTTCCTATTTCGACGCGACGCGGGTGGCGTCGTTCTCAATCGCGGCGAATTTTTTCTTGGATTCGGCCAGCCACGCCGTGTACTCGGCCTCGCTCACCACATGCAGTTCGATAGGCATATAGGCGTGGCGGGCGCCGCAGAGTTCTGAGCACTGGCCATAGAACACGCCGGTCTGGGTGGGCTTGAACCAGGTCTTGTTGATGCGACCGGGCACGGCATCCATCTTCACGCCCATCTGGGGCATGGCCCAGCTATGGATCACGTCGGCGCCGACGGTTTCGACCTCGATCACCTTGTTGACCGGGACATAGATCGGGTTGTCGGTGCCGAGGAGACGCGGTTTGCCGGCCTTTAGTGCATCGGCATCAGACAACCCCAGCGAGTCATAGGTAAAGCCGGCGGCCGATCCCGGATACTCATAAGTCCAGAACCACTGCTTGCCGATCGCCTTGAGGGTGACATCGGGCTTGGGGATATCCGCTTCGAAATAGAGCAGCCGGAAGGACGGCACGGCGATGAACACCAGGATGATCACCGGGATCAGGGTCCAGGCGACTTCCAGCAAAGTATTGTGATGCACCTTGGAGGGAACCGCATTGGCGCCCGCGCGATACTTGACGACGATCCACACCAGCAGCGCCAGCACAAACAGGCAGACGGCCACGATGATGTAGAACAGGAGGCGGTGGAAATCCTCGATCTGGGTCATCACCGGCGAGGCCGCCGGCTGGAAGCCCATCTCATAATTGTATGGCAGGGCGGCCGCGGACAGGCCCGAAAGGCCCAAGAGCGCGGCTGCCGCCGCACCGATGCCGAATTTCCGCAAAAACATGCTCGCGACCTCGCAGTAAGCCGGGCAGTGGAATCCCGCCCTTTTTCAGATTCTTGGCGGCGATTTAGAGGGGTTAAGCCCTTAAAGTCATTGCGACCTTATGGCACGGCCATTTCCCCGGCTTAGCCCCTCCGGACAGGGGGTATTCGAATTCGCCCGCTGGCGCTTGCCGGAACCGCCGCGAACCCCGATATCTAGGTGCAAATGCACCGTCCGCGCGGGGCTTTTTGCCGCTGCTAACACGTCCGGAGACGCCCATGGCCGACCATGATCTTTTCTTTTCCCGCGCCGGCATGGACCGGGACAAGGTCCAGCAGACGGTGGACCAGGCGCTGAAAGGCTCCGACGACGGCGAACTGTACCTGGAATACAGCCAGTCCGAATCGTTCAGTTTTGACGATAACCGGCTGAAAGCAGCGACCTTCGACACCAGCCAGGGCTTTGGCCTGCGCGCCGTGGCGGGAGAAGCCACCGGCTATGCCCATGCGTCGGAAATCTCCGAGGATGCGATCGCCCGTGCCGCCAACACCGTGCGGGCGGTCTCCCAAGGCTATTCCGGCGTGGCCGCCGCGGCGCCGCCCCGCAGCAACGTGAAACTCTACACCGACATCGATCCGCTGGAGACGGCAGGCTTCGAGAAGAAGGTCAAACTGCTGGAAGAGATGAACGCCTACGCCCGCAGCCTGGACAGCCGGGTGCGCCAGGTATCCGCCAGCCTGTCGGGAGAATGGCAGCGCATTGAGATCATCCGCGCCGGCGGCGAGCATTATTCCGACATCCGTCCCCTCGTCCGCATCAATGTCTCGGTGATCGTGGAAGAAAACGGCCGCCAGGAATCCGGTGTGTTCGGCGGCGGCGGCAGAAGCGGTTATGAAACCTATCTCGATCCGACCTACTGGCAGGGCGCAATCGATGAAGCGCTGCGCCAGGCATTGGTCAATCTCACCTCCATCCCTGCGCCTGCCGGCGAGATGACGGTGGTGCTGGGACCCGGTTGGCCGGGCATCTTGCTGCACGAAGCCATCGGCCATGGACTGGAAGGCGACTTCAATCGCAAGAAGACATCGGCCTTCGCCGGTCTGCTGGGCGAGCGGGTCGCTGCACCCGGCGTTACGGTGGTGGATGACGGCACGCTGGACGGGCGGCGCGGTTCGCTTTCCATCGATGATGAAGGCACGCCCACCCACCGCACGGTGCTGATCGAGGACGGCATCCTCAAAGGCTATATGCAGGACCGCCAGAATGCCCGGCTGATGGGCGTGGCGCCCACCGGCAATGGCCGCCGCCAGTCTTATGCCTCGCCGGTGATGCCGCGCATGACCAACACTTACATGCTGGGCGGCGACAAGGACCCGAAAGAGATTTTGTCCAGCGTGAAGAAAGGCGTCTACGCTACCAACTTCGGTGGCGGCCAGGTCGACATCACCAACGGCAAGTTCGTCTTTTCCTGCACCGAGGCCTATCTGATCGAGGACGGCAAGATCGGTCCCGCGATCAAGGGCGCCACGCTGATCGGCTCAGGCCCGGAATCGCTGACGCGGGTTTCCATGATCGGCAACGACATGAAGCTGGATACCGGCGTGGGCACTTGCGGCAAGAACGGCCAGAGCGTGCCGGTGGGCGTGGGCCAGCCGACCTTGCGGCTGGACGGTCTGACGGTGGGTGGTACGGCGGCGGCGGCCTAACAGGACGCGACGGGGGGCAGGCATGGCGAAATACTGGTTCCGCCAGAGGAAGTTCGGCTATGGCGCGGCGCCCAACACCTGGCAGGGTTGGACCCTGACCATTGCGAGCGCGGTGGCGGTGTTCGCCGTGATCCTTTTGGCACCGGCGATCCGGGACAATCTGCTGCGTGCGGTTTGGGTGGGGCTTGGCCTTGCCGTCACCGTCATCGTCACGGTGGCCATCACCTATCGGAAAACCGAGGGCGGCTGGCGGTGGAGAAATGGCGAAGACTGAATTGATCTTCAAAATTGTGCCCCGCGCCGAATGGGAAGCCGAGAGCGGCGATTATCACGGCTCGGTGCACGACAAGGCCGACGGCTTTCTGCACTTTTCCACCGCGGCACAATTGCCGGAAACCTTGCGGCGCTATTATGCCGGCCAGGATGACTTGGTGCTGGTCGCAGTGGACCCAATCGCGCTGGGCGCTGCTTTGAAATGGGAATATTCGCCCTCGCGGAGCGAAGATTTTCCGCATCTTTACGCCCCACTGTCGCCTGATGCCATCAAATGGGCGCGGCCGCTGAAGCGTGACACGAACGGAGAGTTCGTGCTGCCGGAGCTGACCTAAATAACTGTCATCCCCGCGAAAGCGGGGATCCATTTATCCGCTGAACTCAGCCCAGCCATGGATTCCCGCTTACGCGGGAATGACAATAGTGGGTTATTTCACCTGATAAGTCTTCGAATATCCATTCCGGTCATTGGTCATGGTGATCTTGCCGTCCTTGGTGATTTCGGCATGGATGGCATAACCCTTGTCGGGCGGAACGCTGAACAGCGACTTGGCCTGCGCCGCCACGGCGGACGCCGGCGGGTTGAGATTGGCGACGAAATTCTTGTCGCTGGTCCATTCCGGATGCGCGTAGTTGTCATGGGTCTGCCACAGGGCCATCAGGCCGGGTGAAGCCTTGTAGGTCTTGATCGAGGCTTGATCACCACCCTTCTTGCCGCCCGCGCCCATCAGTATGACATCCGGGCGCATGTCGGCGATGGATGCCGGATTGCTGGAAATGGCGGAGCCATGCTGGGTGGCGATCAACAGGTTGACATGGCCCAACTTGCCGGCGGGACATGACAGGGCGCGTTCCTTTTCCCAGCTGAGATCGCCGAACAGGGCGACCTTCACCTTGCCGAACGTCAGCATCGACGCGACCGAGCGGGCATTCTCCTCGCCGCCCACATCGCGTGAAGCCTTGCTTTCGGCCGTGTTACAGACCGGATTGGGGACACCCGCACCGGCAAGCGGCTTGGACAGAACCACACCGTCGCTGGAGACGATGGTGTCGGTCATGGAGCCGATCTGGATCACCTGCCCCGGCTTGGCGACGATGTGCTGAGAGCCTTTGATGGCCTCAAGATATTTCGGATAGAGAATATCCGGCGCGCCGCCCGGCAATTGCGGATCGTCCTTCACGCCCGGCGGAAGATGTTCGACATTGGCGCCATGGTCGATGAAGGTGCCGACCGGCATCACCTTCACCAGATCCACCACGCCGCCGACATGATCCATGTGGAAATGGGTGATGATCACATAATCGAGCTTGTTGACGCCCAGCTTCTTCGCCGCCGCCACAATGCGCTCGGCACTGTTCTTGGCGCCGTCGGGCGACGGCAACAGCCCGTAATTGCTGGGCCAGCCCGTATCGATTAACAGCGACTTGCCTTCCGGCGTGACGAACAAGGTGCCGCCTCCGCCTTCGACGTCGATGGAAACAATCTTCAGGGTGCCCTCGGCCGCGACAGCGGGAACCGCCAGCGCAGAAGTCAACAAAGCGGCTGCAAGAATCTTACGCATTACGATCAACCCCCATACGTCTTGTTGTAGCCGTTGCGCTCGTTGATCACGGTCACCTTGCCGCTTTTCTCGATGCGCAGGCGCAGGCCATAGGCCTTGTCCTTGCTCTGGTCGGTGCCTTCATTGGCGATCATGTCTTTGGCGACATTCACGTCCGGCGCCACCGTGGTGGTGTGAAGCTGCCACACACCCTGAATGCGCGGACTGGCCTGGATGGTCTTCATGCGGGTGGCATCGGCGCCCTTGCGCGGCGAATTGCCCATAATGGTCACGATGGGCGCCAGCGAATTCACTGCCGCCGGGCTTCCCGACAGCGCGGTGCCGTGATGGGTGGCAAGATAGACATCCACCTTGCCGATCTTGTCGACGGGACAGAACAGGTCCTTCTCGCGGTCCCAGGTGAGATCGCCGAAGGCGGCGACCCGGGCCTTGCCATAGCTGATCACCGAAGCGGTGGAGCGGGCATTCTCCTCCCCGCCATTGCTGGCCATGCCTTCCATGCCGGCACAGGCGGGATTGTCCTCGCCTGCGCCGGGCAGCGGTTTGGCAATCGGCTTGGCGTCGGCCATCACGACGGTGACGGTCATGCTGCCGATATGAAAGACATCACCGGCCTTGGCCACGATATGGCGGCGTTTGCCGATCAGTTCGATATAATGGTTGTAGCCGGCGGCCGTGGAACCGGGCGGCGGGTTCTTCATGTCGATCTGCGGCGCGGTGGGATTGGGAGAGGCGGTGGTTTCCCGATTGGGACCATGGTCGATCACCGTGTCGATGGGAATGCGCGCCAACAGCCCTTCAAAGCCGCCGATATGATCGCCGTGATAGTGGGTGATCAGCAGGGTATCGATCTTCTTGAGCCCCAACTGATGCGCCGCCGCAACAATGCGCTCTGAGCTGGGATGGTCGCCGGTGATGCGGCTCTGCTCCGGGTTGCCAGTATCGATCAACAGCGACTTGCCTTCCGGGGTGACAAACAGGGTGCCGCCGCCGCCTTCCACGTCGATGGACACCATCTGCAGGGCATCGTCCTTGGCCATTGCCGGCGCCGAGGCCAGCGGCAAAATGGCCAGGGCGGGCAGTGGAAGGAATTTCACGAGTGAGCGTAACAACAGCACCTCCCAAAAATTTTTCGCGAGACTAGTGCTTTTGCGTTGCCGCCGCTAGGCTTGTGCCATGACCCCGATCACCGGAAAGGCCCATGACCTGGGCGATGGATTTTTCGTCACCCGGCTGCTGCCGCAGATAGCGCGGCGCAGCATCGGTCCCTTCGTGTTCTTCGACTATTTCGGACCGGTCGATTTCGCACCCGGCAAGGGCATCGATGTGCGGCCTCATCCTCATATCGGCCTTGCCACCGTCACCTATCTGTTTGAAGGCTCGCAGATGCACCGCGACACCTTGGGCACTGTGCAGGAGATCAAGCCGGGCGATGTCAACTGGATGACGGCGGGCCGCGGCATCGCCCATAGTGAACGCACAGGTGCTGAGGTGCGTGCCAGCGGCCACCGCATGCACGGCATCCAGAGCTGGGTCGGATTGCCTAAGGCCGATGAGGAGGCACCGCCCGAATTCCATCATGTCGGTGTGGCCGATCTTCCCGAACGGGAGGAAGGCGGCGTCACCTTGCGGCTGATCGCGGGCACGGCCTTTGGCCTCACCTCGCCGGTCCGGACTTTCTCTCCCATCTTCTATGCCGATGCGCGTTTCGCGCCCGGCGGCGCGCTGCACTACAGCGCCGAACACGAAGAACGTGCCTTCCTGGTCATTGAAGGTGAAGTTCAAACCGGCGACGTCGAGGTGCACGGCCCGGGCGCCATGCTGGCGCTGGAGGGCGGCGAAGAAGTCACGCTCTATGCCGACGCGCCGGCACGGGTGATGCTGCTGGGCGGCGGCAGACTGGATGGCGAACGCCATATCTGGTGGAATTTCGTCGCCTCGTCGCGCGAGCGCATCGAGCGCGCCAAGCAGGAATGGAAGGACGGCAAATTCGGCCTCATTCCCGGCGACGACAAGGAATTCATCCCCCTTCCCGAACCGAAATAATCCATAGGACCTGGTGTCGCGGTTTCGAAGTTCGCAAATCCTTGATATCAAGCCTCAAGCGAACTTCGAAACCGAAACGACACCAAGATTCATAAATTGCTGGTGTCCTTCGATTCCAAAATTCGCCAAGCGCCTGATATAGAGATCGTGCGAATTTTGGAATCGGGACACCAGCCATGAAATTCAATCGTCTGGGCCAGACGGGCCTGTTCGTTTCCGAATTGTGCATGGGCACCTGGGGCTTTTCGGGCCGCAATTATTTCGGCGGCGCCATCGGCACTCTCAGCCAGAAGGACGCCACCGCTTTCATCGCCCGCGCCCTGGAAGCGCGCATCAACTTCATCGACACCGCCAACGTCTATTCCTTTGGTGATTCCGAACTGATGACCGGCCAGGCATTGCAGGATCTTGGCGTGAAGCGCAGCGATGTGGTGCTGGCGACCAAGGTGTTCGGCCGCATGGGCCCCGGCCCCAACGACATGGGCGCGTCCCGCGGCCACATCATGGACAGCATAAGTCTGAGCCTGGAACGGCTGCAGACCGATCACATCGATCTTTACCAGATCCATCACTCCGACCCCATGACGCCGCTGGACGAGACCATGCGCGCGCTGGACGATTTGGTACGGCAGGGCATGGTCCGTTATGTCGGCGTCTCCAACTGGGAAGCCTGGAAGATGATGAAGGCCAATGGCATCGCCGGGCATCTGGGCCTGACCCGGATCGTCACCAACCAGGTCTATTATTCCATCGCCGGCCGCGACATCGAGCAGGAGATGGTGCCGGTAATGAAGGACCAGAATATCGGCTGCCTGGTGTGGAGCCCGCTGGCCGGCGGCTACATGGCCGGCAAATACACGCCGGGCGAAGGCATCAAGGTCGAGCCGGGACGCCGCGCCAATTTCGACTTCCCGCCCATCGACAAGGAAAAAGCCGACCGTATCGTGGTCGCCATGCGCGAGATCGCCAAAAAGCACGGCGTCTCGGTGGCCTGTGTGGGCCTGACCTGGGTGCGCCAGAAGCCGTTCATTACTTCCACCATCATCGGGGCCACCACGATGGAGCAGTTGAACGACAATCTGGCTTCGGTGGATTTCAGTCTGTCGGCGGAAGAGATGGCGCGGCTGGACGAACTCAGCGCCGACCGGACGCAATATCCCTATTGGATGATCAGCCGCAACAATGCCACCCGCGTGCCTACGGGCGAACCAGTCAAGCTGGGCGGCATTCCGAAGAACTGATCACCGTTTCCGAGGCGTGCTTTCCGCGACAAAATCAAGAAACGCCCGCACCTTGGCAGGCGGCAGATGGCGCGAGGGGTAATAGCTGTAGAGCGTGTAGCGCTCCTCGGCCCAGTCGGGCAGTACCTGCACCAGCACCTTGCCGGCCAAAAACGGCTCCAATCCGAAAGCCACACTTTGTGCGATCCCCTGCCCCGCCACACAGGCTGCCAGTTTGGTGGCGAGGTCATTGAAGGTGACGCGGCCTTTGGCTGGAACCTCGACAATCTGTCCTTTCTTGCTGAATTCCCATTCAAAGGGCTTGCCGCTGACCGGATCGCGAAACAGCAGGCATTCGTGATTCAGCAGATCAGCCGGACGGCGCGGCGTGCCATGGCGCTTGAGGTAAGAAGGCGCAGCGACGGCGATAATGCGCGTCTCCAGCACCTTGCGCGCGATCAACCCCGGCGGCCCGATCTCGCCGAAACGCACCGCCACATCCATGCCTTCCGCCACCAGGTCGCCCGGCGTGTCGCGCACAATCAGGTCCAAAGAGAGATCGGGATAGCGTTTGAAAAAGTCCGGCAGACGCGGCGCCAGAACCAGCCGCGCGAACCAGGGATCGGCATTGACCCGAATCCGTCCGCGCACTTTCCCCGCGGTGGCTGAAGCATCGCCGGCGGCTTCCTCCAGTCCCGCCAGCAGCGGCGCCACCTGGGCATGAAAACGGCGTCCCTCTTCGGTGAGGCGCACAGCGCGGGGGCTGCGGTCGAACAGACGCACGCCCAGCCGGGCTTCCAGCCGCGCCACCGCCCGGCTGACGCCTGACGGTGTAAGGCCCAGCGCTTCACCCGCGCGTACGAAATTTCCGGTTTCTATGACCTGTGCCAGCACCCCGATGCCGGGTAACAACCTGCCGTCGAATGCCATAGTGATTTCCTGTCATCTAAGACACGACAAAGATGCGCTGGAAGCAACCTTCCTGTCGAGCGAGATTTGGCGCGGCTTTTTGGATAGGAGACAACATGAATTTGAACGGAAAACGCATTGCCATACTGGGGGGAAGCTCCGGCATCGGGCTGGCCGTGGCTCGGGGCGCCGCGCGGGAAGGCGCGGCAATCGTCATCGCCTCCAGCCGACAGCAAAGCGTCGACACGGCCCTGGCCACCCTGCCCCCCGGCACTACAGGCCATGCGGTGGACATGAAGGACGAGACCGCCATCCAGACGTTGTTTGCCAGGCTGGGCGTCATCGATCATCTTGTGTTCACGGCTGGAGAAAACCTCAAGCTTAGCAATCTGGCGGAGACCGAGCTTCAAGTGGCGCGAGACTTTTTCAACCTGCGCTATTGGGGCGCTTACGCCGCAGCCAAGTATGGCGCGCCGCTGATCCGGCCCGGCGGCTCCATCACCTTCACCTCAGGCCTGGCCGGACAGCGCCCACATTCGGGCTGGTCGGTGGCGTCCAGCATCTGTTCGGCGATGGAAGGGCTTACGCGCGCGCTGGCGGTGGAGTTGGCACCTATCCGCGTCAACATTGTCAGCCCCGGCGTGGTGAAAAGCCCGCTCTGGTCGAACATGAGCGAAACCGACCGGGACGCGCTCTATCGCAACATGGCGGAGACGCTGCTGCTGCGCCATGTGGGGGAACCTGAAGAAGTCGCTGAAAGCTATATCTACTTGATGAAGCAGAGCTATGGCACAGGCCAATGCGTGACGGTGGATGGCGGCGGTTCGCTGGTTTGATTTCGGCGCGGCGGCCGCGTCATCTCACAGAAAATTATATTCCGTGAACAGCGGCGTCAGATCGCGGCCCCACGGGCCGTAGTAGTTCTTCAGCATCTCTTCGGCGCGGGTATAGCCGCGCGACACCAGTTCGCGCAGGGGATTGAGGAACCCGTCTTCGCTCGCCCCCGCTCCGTCCAGTTCGGCGCGGCGTTTCAGCCCGGCCGAAGAAATCTCTAGCATCCGGTAAGCCAGCTCGTGCACCGTGGTCTTGCGGAAGGGCAGCTTGAACGCCTGCTTGCCCACGCCGTCGCGCAAGGCTTGGCGCTCCTCCGCCGTCCAGTCCTTGACCAGGTCCCAGGCGGCGTCCAGCGCCACGCTGTCATAGAGAATGCCCACCCACAGGGCCGGCATGCCGCAAATCCGCCGCCACAAGCCGCCATCGGTGCCGCGCATCTCCAGGAAGCTTTTGAGCCGCACTTCGGGGAAGATGGTGGTGAGATGGTCCGCCCAGTCGCTGAGCATGGGCGTGATATGGGCGACTTCCGGAATCTCACGGGCCAGGAATTTGCGGAAACTCTTGCCCGCCATGTCGATATATTTCCCGTCGCGATAGAGGAAATACATCGGCACATCCAGCGCGTAATCGACATAGCGCTCGAACGACATGCCGTCCTCGAACACCCAGGGCAGCATGCCGGCGCGGGCATTGTCCACATCGGTCCACACCTGCGCGCGATAAGAGAGAAAGCCGCTAGGCCTGCCCTCGCGGAAAGGCGAGTTGGCGAACAGGGCGGTCGTGATGGGCTGCAGCGCCAAGCCGACGCGGAATTTCTTCATCATGTCGGCTTCGGATTCGAAATCCAGGTTCACCTGCACGGTGCAGGTGCGGAACATCATGTCCAACCCATAGCCGCCGACCTTGGGCATGTAGTCGCGCATGATCTTGTAGCGGCCCTTGGGCATCACCGGCGTCTCCGCCAAGGTCCAGTTGGGCGCAAAGCCGAAGCCCAGCACGCCGACTCCAATCTCGTTGGCCACCTCGCGGGTCTGTTCGAGATGGGTGTTCACCTCGCTGCAGGTCTCATGAATGGTCCGAAGCGGCGCGCCGGAAAGTTCGAACTGTCCGCCCGGCTCCAGGCTGAGCGAGGCGCCGTTCTGAGTGAGCCCGATGATGTTCTCGCCTTCCCGCACAGGCTGCCAGCCGAAACGCTGCATGCCTTCCAGCAACTGGCGGATACCCGGCTTGGCGTCATAGGCCACCGGCGTGTGGGTCTTCAGGTCGTAGACGAATTTTTCGTGCTCGGTGCCGATGCGCCAATCGGCGCGAGGGCGGCAGCCCTTCGACAATTGCCGAACGAGATCATCGCGGCTTTGGATCGGGCCGCTGGCGGACTGCGGAATAGACATGAAGCACCCTTGACGCCCGGTACTTAAGGAGCGGGCGCGGCCGGTGCAAGTTCATTATTTTCGTATTGACTTAATTAAGTGAAAGCAGAAATAATGGCTCCATGACAGCACTGCAGGCCCTTTCCGATCCCACCCGCCAGCGCATTGTGGAAATGCTGGCGGCCGGCGCCCTGACCTCGGGCGAGATCGCGGGGCGGTTCGAACTGTCGCCCCCTGCCATTTCCCAGCATCTCAAGACCCTGAAAGAAGCGCGCCTGGTTTCGGTGCGCGCCGACAAGCAGAAACGCATCTACAGCCTGGACCCGGAAGGGGTTCGGGAAGTTTCCGATTGGGTGGCGCGCATCCAGGCCTTTTGGAACCCGCGCCTGGATGCGCTGGAAGCGGCGCTCAAGAAAGATTCCAGATGAAAGACCCGGCCAAAGGCGAAGTCGTTCCCGAAAGTGCCGTGCGTTTTGTCCGTCATCTGGAGGCACCGGTTGAAAAAGTCTGGGCCTTTCTGACGGACGGCAGCCTTTTGCCGGAATGGTATGGCGACGGAACAATCGAACCGCGCGAAGGCGGCAAGATCAGCTTGATGGCCGGCCATATCCGCGGCGTGGTCACCGGCTGGCGGCCGCAAAAATTCCTCGCCTACACCTGGAGCGTGTTCCAGCCGGGCGAGGAAGTGTCGGCGTGGCCGATCAGTTATTTGGAGTTGTCTCTGGAAGAGACAAACGGCGGAACCCGGCTCACCTTGATCCATCGCCCCATCCCCGAACCGATGCAGAAACTGACCATGATCGGCTGGCACACCATGCTGGACATGATCGCGGCGGGCCTGAAAGGCGAATTCCCGCCCCGCACCGAAGTGATGCCCCGCAATGCCGAAATCTATGGTGTCGAACTCAATGCGCTCAAAAGGTGACGTAATGGACGATTTCGCATCCCGGCCGGACGAACACACCGTGCAATTCGTGCGCATCCTGCCCGGTCCCATCGAACGCATCTGGGACTATTTGTGGGACGGCAAGAAGCGTGGCGAATGGTTTGCCTCCGGCGACATGCCAACCAAGCCGGGTGAAAGCTTCGAAATGCATTTCAAGCACAGTACGCTTTCGCCCAACCAGGCGCCGCCGCCGGAGAAATTCATCGAGATGGACAAAACGGGACACCATTCTCGCAATGTGCTGCTGGCCTATGAGCCTCCCCACCGCCTGGTGTTCAGTTTTGGCCCCGATGCGCGGGAAGATTCGGAAGTGGAATTCCGCCTCGACCAGGAAGGCGATCCCAAAGACAACAAGGTCCGCTTCACCCTCACCCACCGCAAGATTCCCAATCGCCAATATGCGGTGGATGTCTCGGGCGGCTGGCACAGCCATCTCGCCATCCTGCAATACAAGGCCGAAGGCAAGGTGCCGCCGGCCTTCTGGGATATGTGGCGCAAGACCAACGGCGTTTACGACAAGAGGTACTGAGCATGGCAAAAAGCATCACACCCTTTCTGATGTTCGAGGGCGATGCGGAAGCGGCGATGAATTTCTATATCTCGCTGTTTTCCGATGCATGTATCGACTCGATAACCCGGTATGACGCCAATGGTCCCGGCAAGGCCGGCTCGGTCATGGTTGCGGCCATGCGTTTGAACGGCCAGAAGCTGATGTGCATCGACAGCGCGGTGAAGCACAGTTTCACTTTCACGCCGGCCATTTCGCTCTTCGTGGAATGCGATGGCCCGGAGGAAGTGGACAGCCTGTTCCAGAAACTTTCCGATGGGGGCAAGGTGCTGATGCCCCTGGACGCTTATCCTTTCGCCAAACGCTTCGGCTGGGTCAATGACAGGTTCGGCCTGAGTTGGCAGATCCGCTTCGCCTAGCGCCAGTCGCCGCTGACCGACTGCCAAATCGCCAGCGCCGCCAGCGCCGCAGTGTCGGCGCGCAAGATACGCGGGCCAAGTGTCACCGGCGTCACAAAGGGCAAAGCGCGCAACATGTTCCGTTCCGCTGGATCAAAGCCTCCCTCGGGACCGGTCAGAATGGCGACAGGACCGCCGACGCCCCGTGCTGCCTCGGCAAGCGGCCTGGCGTCCCCACCCTCGTCGCAGAAGAATAGCCGCCGCTCCTCGGGCCAGGACGCCAGAAGCTTTTCCAGCGGCACAGCCTCGCGAATCGCCGGCACGCTCAGCCGCGCCGACTGTTCCGCCGCCTCGACGGCATTGGCACGCATGCGCTCTTCATTGATGCGGCCCACGATGGTGCGGCGGGTAAAGACCGGCGCAAGCACCGAAACGCCCAGCTCTGTCGCCTTCTGCACCAGATAATCGGCCGGCGTCTTCTTGACCGGCGCGAAGACCAGCCAGATATCGGGCACCTCTGCCTGCGGCTCCGTCTGTTTCAGACAGGTTGCAACGGTGCTGCGTTTGGACGCCTGGGTGATCTCCGCCAGCCATTCGCCGTCGCGGCCATTGAAAAGAAGAACCCGGTTCCCCGGCTTGGCCCGCAACACATGCAGCAGATAATGCACCTGTCCATCGTCCAAGGTGACGGTCCCATTGGCACGCAGATCGCCGGCTACACAGAGTCGGGTCTTGCCGCCGGGCTCCGTCAGTGCGGGTTCATTTAATTTCTCGGTCATGCCACACTGAAACGCGATGACGGTTCCCAATCAATACGCAAAACCGCAAGCCATGCCCGCAGACGCCATTCCCGCCAGTTGGGTGGCGCATGCGCCTCTGCGCCTCAGGCCCTGGCTGCAACTGGCGCGGCTGGACCGGCCCATCGGCACCTGGCTGTTGTTCTGGCCCTGCGTTTTCGGCCTGATCCTGGGTACGGCGGCGGATGAGCGCCGCTTCCTGGAATGGCATGACCTCTACTATGTCCTGCTGTTCGGCACCGGCGCCCTGGTGATGCGCGGCGCCGGCTGCACCTTCAACGACATTGTCGACCGCAAGATCGATGCCCAGGTAGCCCGCACCCGGGGCCGCCCCCTGCCCTCCGGCGCCATCAGCGTGACCGGCGCGGTGATCTTCCTGATCGCGCAATGCCTGGTGGGGCTGGCGATCCTGTTGCAGTTCAACTGGTTCGCAGTGGCGCTGGGCGCGGCGTCGCTGCTGCTGGTCGCCGCCTATCCTTTCATGAAGCGCATCACTTGGTGGCCGCAGGCCTGGCTGGGCCTCACCTTCAACTGGGGCGCGCTGTTGGGATTCGCCGCCCAGACCGGCCGGCTGGATGTGGGCGTGGCGATGCTCTATGCCGGCCTGATCTTCTGGACCCTGGGCTATGACACCATCTATGCCCACCAGGACAAGGAAGATGACGAGTTGATCGGGGTCAAATCCACCGCGCGGCTGTTCGGCGGGCAATCGCACAAATGGATCCTGCGCTTCTATGCCGTGAGCTTCACCTTGATCCTGGCCAGCGGCTTCACCGAACATACCGGCTGGGCTTTTGCCTTTGTAATGCTGCTGGCCGGTGCGCATCTGGTCTGGCAGGTGAAGCGGCTGGATATCGACAATCCCGACAACTGCCTGCACATCTTCCGCAGCAATCGCGAGGCCGGCGCGCTGATTGCCCTGGCCTTCCTGCTGGCCAGCTGGTTGGGGTGAGCCGCGTCATGCGAAGCATGTGAGCAGGTCCGGTGGACCTGCGAAAGCGGCGAACGGTCCATAGCCTCAGCGTATGGACGCGCCTGAGCACAGCGAAGGCGCGAGGCCGCGAGCTTGGCGAGCGGCTAGGTCAAGTTCGGCCATGGCAAGCGGGGGAAAAATAGCAACGCAACTAAAACGGAATCCGCCCCGTCAGCATCTGCCAGAACATCACCCAGTCGCCCATGAAGCTGTAGAGCGGCTGGCGGAAGGTGGCGGGCCGGTTCTTTTCAACCGCGATATGGGCGAACCAGGCAAAGCCGTAGCCACACAAAAGCCCTGCCGCCAACCACCAGAGCTCGCCCGACAACACCAGCAAGACCAGGCAGACAAGACCCAGGCTTGAGCCGATGAAATGCAGCCGCCGGGTCGTGCGTTTGGAATGTTCGTCGAGATAGAAGGGATAGAAGTCGGCAAAGCTGTGATATCTGCGCGCATCCGCGGACATCGGCGTGCTCCGAAAGCATCCTCTCCAACCATTCTGGTCCAGGCCTCCACATTTGGGAAGGCTTGCCAAATCCGCCAAGGCAGCCCCAAGCTGGCGCCATGGGCGGTTCCGGTTTTCTCGGCATCATGGCGTGGGACAAGCTGGCTCTGTTCACCGGCGGCGAGCTTCTGTTCTCACTGACCCCGGGTCCCACCGTGATGATGATCAGCGCCTATGGCTTTCGCGGCGGCTTCCGCGATGCCTTCGCCGCCATCTGCGGCACCCAAACCGGCAACAGCCTCTGGTACATTCTCAGCGCGCTAGGTCTGGGCGCGATGGTGACCCGGTGGCCGCTGGCCTTCACCGTCATCCGTTATCTGGGCGCCGGCTATCTGATCTATTTGGGCGCAACCGAATTGTGGACTAGCTTGAGGCCCGCCTACGAACAGCAGGAGCGCAAGCTGCGCGCCAACCCTTTTGTCCAGGCTTTGCTCACACAGTTGGGCAATCCCAAGGCGCTGCTGTTCTTCGGCGCCTTTGTGCCGCAATTTCTCGACACCCGTGCGCCGCTGATGCCGCAATATCTGCTGATGTATGTGATCACCCTCGCCGGCGAGAGCGTCATCCTGTCCGGCTATGGCTGGCTGGCTGCGGCGGGCGGCAAACGCACCGCCACCCATCACGCGGTCTGGCGCGAACGCATCAGCGGCACCGTCCTGGTGGGGCTGGGCCTTTTGTTTGCCCTGCGCTGATGACACCGGAAGATTTCATCAAGGCCAATGCAGAGTTGCTGGCGCCGCCGCTGGTCCCGGAGATCGAACTATATCTGGCCAGCGAAGTGGTGCCGCTGTGGCGCGCGACTGAGGAAGAGCTCGCCATCGCCGGCGTGCCGCCACCCTATTGGGCGTTCGCCTGGGCCGGTGGCCAGGCGCTGGCGCGCTATGTGCTGGATCATCCCCAGACGGTGCAGGGCAAGCGTGTGCTGGATATCGGCGCGGGCTCCGGCTTGGTGGGACTTGCCGCCGCGAAGGCCGGCGCTGCCCATGTGCTGGCGGCCGACATCGATGCCTTTGCCTGCGCTGCCATTCGCCTGAATGCCGCGGCCAATGCGCTGGAAATCGCCGTGACCCAGGAAGACATGATCGGTGCGCCCACTGATTGGGATGTGATCCTGGTGGGCGATCTTTTCTATGAACGGCCTCTGGCGGAACGCCTGCTGGCCTGGCTCGGTCCTTTGAACGTTCCTGCCTTGTTGGGCGATCCGGGGCGCAATTATTTCCCCAAGGAGCGCACCGAAAAGCTGGCCCGTTACAGTGTGGCGACTACGCGCGATCTGGAAGACCGGGAGATTCGCGAGACCGGCGTTTACCGCCTCAAGGACTAGGCGCGACCCGAACCCTCTGTCACAGTGGCAGCGCATTCCCGAAGGGACCCTCATGGCGGCCGAAATTCCTGAAAATCCCACCGATGAGGGCGACCTCCATCGCGCGCTGGGCCCCTGGCACCTGATCTCGCTGGGCATCGGTTGCATCATCGGGGCGGGCATTTTCGTGCTGACCGGTCATGCCGCCGCCGGGTATGCGGGCCCGGGCGTGGTGATCAGCTTCGCCATTGCCGGCCTGGGCTGCCTGTTCGCCGGCCTTTGCTACAGCGAATATGCCAGCATGATCCCGGTAGCGGGCAGCGCCTATACCTATACCTATGCCACCCTGGGGCGGCTGCTGGCCTGGATCATCGGCTGGAACCTGGTGCTGGAATATCTGGCGGCGGCTTCCACCGTGGCGGTGGGCTGGTCGGGCTATTTCAACAATTTTCTCACCAGCATCGGCATTCCCGTGCCCCAGGCGCTGGCCGGCGCCCCCATATCGCTGACCGGTTTTCACACCATCGCCGCCACCGGCAGCCTGTTCAACCTGCCGGCAGTTCTGCTGATCGGACTCATCACCTGGGTGCTGATCGTTGGCGTGAAGACCTCGGCCAATTTCAACAACGCCATGGTGGTGATCAAGCTCTCCATCGTGCTGGTGGTGATCTTCGCCTGCTTCTCCTACATCGTCCCCGCCAACCACACTCCCTTCATTCCCCCCAATACCGGCGAGGTCGGACATTTCGGCTGGACCGGCGTGTTCCGCGCCACCGGGGTTATCTTCTTCGCCTATATCGGCTTCGATGCCGTCAGCGTGGCGGCCCAGGAGGCCCGCAACCCGCAGCGCGACATTCCCCTGGGCATGCTGGGATCGCTGGTGATCTGTACCGTGCTCTACATGCTGATGTCCTATGTCGAGACCGGCATCGCGCATTACTCCACGCTCAATGTGGCTCATCCCGTCGCCACAGCGGTCGAGGCCCTGCCCGGCACGCGCTGGCTGGCGCCCTTCGTCAATGTCGGCGCCATCGTCGGCCTTGCCTCGGTGGTGCTGGTGCTGCTGTTGGCCCAGAGCCGGGTGTTCTACGCCATGTCCAGGGACGGGCTTGTCCCGCCCGCCTTCAGCACCATCCATCCGCGCTTCCGCACACCCTATAAAGGCAATATCGTCACCGGCGTGTTCGCGGCGCTTCTGGCGGGCCTTCTGCCGCTGGACATATTGGGAGAGCTGGTCTCCATCGGCACATTGGCCGCCTTCACCATCGTCTGCATCGGCGTGATGGTGCTTCGCGTGCGCGCGCCGCATGTGCGCCGGCCCTTCCGCACACCTTTTGTCTGGTTCACCGCTCCGGCCGGCGTGTTCATGTGCGTTTTCATGATGGTGTTCCTGCCCATGGATACCTGGCTCCGGCTCGCGGCCTGGACGGTGATCGGATTGGCGATTTACTTCTTCTATAGCGTCAAGCACGCCCACCCGCCGCGCTTCTCGATCCTGGCCCTGCCCGCCGAATGAGCTACCGTTCGCTGCGCGATTTCCTCGCCCGCCTGGAAAAGGACGGCGAGCTGGTACGGGTGAAAGAGCCGGTCTCCACCGTGCTGGAGATGACGGAGATTCAGACCCGGCTGATCGCCCAGGGCGGGCCTGCGGTAATCTTCGAAAAATCCATCAAGGCCGATGGCACACAAAGCGACATGCCGGTGCTGGTCAATCTGTTCGGCACGGTCAAGCGGGTGGCGATGGGCGTGACGATGGGCGGCGTGGAGCGAACCTCGGCGCCGGACCTGCGCGAGGTCGGCGAGTTGCTGGCCCAGCTTCGCCAGCCCCAGCCGCCACGCAGTTTCGGCGAAGCCGCCGAACTGCTGCCGCTGGTGAAGACCATTCTGGCCATGAAGCCCAAGACGGTGGGCCGACCGGCCTGCCAGGAGATCGTGCTCAAGGGCGATGATATCGATCTGTCGAAGCTGCCGGTGCAGACCTGCTGGCCGGGCGAGCCGGCGCCGCTGATCACCTGGCCGCTGGTGGTGACCAAAGGACCCAGCGACTCGCGCGAGGACAATTACAATCTGGGCATCTATCGCATGCAGGTGCTGAACAAGAACCAGACCATCATGCGCTGGCTCAAGCATCGCGGGGGGGCTCAGCATCACGCTCGCTGGGGCAAGGAAAAGACCGCGCCCCTGCCCGCCGCGGCGGTGATCGGGGCGGATCCCGGCATCATCCTGGCGGCGGTGACCCCGGTGCCGGAGACCTTGTCGGAGTACCAGTTCGCCGGCTTGCTGCGCGGGCAGCGTGTCGAACTGGCGGACTGCGTGTCCCAGCCGCTGAAGGTGCCGGCTGAAGCCGAGATCGTGATCGAGGGCGAAGTCTCGCTCTCGGATTATCGCGATGAAGGGCCTTATGGCGATCACACCGGCTATTACAATTCGGTGGAGCAGTTTCCCGTCTTCACCGTCACCGCCATCACCATGCGGAAGAATCCAATCTATCTTTCCACCTACACGGCGCGGCCGCCCGACGAGCCGTCCATCCTGGGCGAGGCGCTGAACGAGGTCTTCGTGCCGCTGATCATCCAGCAATTTCCGGAGATCGTGGACTTTTGGCTGCCGCCGGAGGGCTGTTCCTACCGCATCGCGGTGGTGAGCATGAAGAAGGCCTATCCCGGCCATGCCAAGCGGGTGATGATGGCGGTGTGGTCGTATTTGCGCCAGTTCATGTACACCAAGTGGGTGATCGTGGTGGACGACGACATCAATGCGCGCGACTGGAAGGATGTGATGTGGGCGATCTCCACCCGCATGGACCCGGCGCGCGACGTCACCATCATCGAACACACCCCCATCGACTACCTGGACTTCGCCTCGCCGGAATCCGGCCTGGGCTCCAAGATCGGGCTGGACGCGACCAACAAGCTGCCGCCGGAAACCAAACGCGAATGGGGCAAGAAGATCGCGATGGATGAAGACGTCATCCGGCGCGTGACTGACAAATGGTCAGCGCTGGGATTGCCGGGTTCGGGCAAACCGATCTGGCGCTCCTAGCACCGCGTCGCTAATATTTCCCCGGGGTTGGGGAATTCACAAATGAATCGTGCAGCGGTCGCATTACTGCTCGCGCTGGTTTGGCTCTATCCGGACGCCGCCACCGCCGCCGACTCGGCCAGTTGCAACCTCAAGATGGTGAACACCGTTCCGATTGCCATGGCGGCCCGCGGGGCACGCCCGCTGGTTACGATATCCATCAATGGCACGGCGCAGAAATTCCTGCTCGATACCGGAGGCTACGCCACCCAGATTTCCGCCGAAGCGGCAGAGAAGCTGAAGCTTCCCACGGTTGAGAGCGGCGGCACGCTGCTTGATCTTTACGGCCATGCATCGACCGCGGCTGTCAGGATCGATACGCTGACGCTCGGTCGGCTGCAGGACAAGAGCGCAACGCTGCCGATCATGCCCGGCAGCTCAAGCAATGACACGGGTCAGGAGCCGCTTTTCGTTGGCCTCCTCGCAGCCGACTATATGGGCAAGTATGACATCGAACTGGATTTCGCCGGCGGCAAGATGAATTACTTCTCGTCCGATCATTGCCCAGGCAAGGTCGTCTATTGGCCGGCAGCGGCCATCGCGGCGGTGCCCATGCGGTTCCGGGATCATCACGTGATCCTGGATGTCAGTCTCGACGGTCATCCGCAGAGAGCCATTCTTGACACCGGTGCTCCGGGCACGACCCTTTCCATGGCGGAAGCCAAGCAGGTGTTTGACATCGCTGCGGAGGACGGGGACAAGCGCTTCGAGCATGTCTTCCAGAAATTGTCCTTCGAAGGCCTGGAAGTCGGCAATCCGCATGTCGCAATCATCCCGGACAAGGTCGGAAGCAAGGACCCCAACAACGATTTTGCGACCGGCAGCCGGGTGCACCGGGTCGACGATCTCGATCCGACCGAGCCGAAAATGCTGGTCGGCATGAACATCCTGTCCAAGCTGCATCTCTACATCGCGTTCGGCGAGCAGAAGATTTACATAACGCCGGCGTCGCCGCCGGCCGCAGCGCAGCAATGACGCCCGCTTTCCGGCTGTTGCAGGAATTTGAGTTAACCAACTTGGGAATATTTTTGCGGATTGCCAATGCCGACGATCTGGCGAGGACATGGATCGGGACTAATCTTTCAAAAGGCAAGCGGGGGCTGGATATGCGTGCTGGTTTACTGTTCGGATCGCTGGCGATCCTGCCGGCGTTTTTTTCTTCACCGGCCATGGCGGCGGAAGAGTGTGGACCGCTCAAGGAAATCACCACCTTGGAGGCGACGCGCCTGCCCGACTCCTCGGTGTTGACGGTGAATGCCATGCTCAACGGCAAGGCTCGTCCCATGATTGTGCAGACCGGTGCAATGATTTCCACTTTGCGCGAGAGCGCGTTGGAGGATTTGGGCGCAAAAGCCATCGCCAACAGCAACATTATTGTCGTCAGCGGCCGCACACAAAGCTCCCAGAAGTTCACGCAACTGGACTCCTTTTCGCTCGGCGCATTCGGTGTCGCGCGCATGCAGTTCCAGGTTCCGCCCGACACTGCGGAAGAAAGGCCGTGGGCAGGCGTGCTGGCCAGCGACGTATTTTCGCTCTACGACATGGAGGTAGATGCAGCCGGCCGCAAAATACGGTTTTTCGACAAAAAACACTGTGACGGTCAGGTCCTGTACTGGAATCCAACGGCGATTGCGATCCTGCCATTCCAGAGCCAACTGGCGACCGCCGACCGTTCTCGTACCGGATTCAACACCTATTTCGAGCGCGGCTCGGGCATTTATGTCCCGGTGACGCTGGATGGAAAAAATGTGATCGCCTCCGTGAGTACTGGCAGCGATTCCTCTGCGATGGGAGCGCGGATGGCCAAGTTTATCTTCGGCGTTACCGCCGATTCACCCGGTTCAACGCCTCAATCTTCGCCCGACGGCAATCCCGCCAACGCGCCCTTCTTGCATGTCTTTCCCACCTTGACCTTCGACACGGTCACAGTGACCAACGCCCGCGTCCTGGTCTATCCCGAGGACGACAGCATTGCTCAATCCGATGTCATGGGCCGAAGCGACACGCGTCTGCGTCGCGACAACAGCTACTTCGTCGAACACATGACCATCGGCATGAATATCCTTCAGCGATTGCGACTCTATATCGCCTACAGCGAGCGCAAGCTCTACATAACGCCAGCCACCGCGCCTGCCGCGCCCGCAAAATAGCCGATCCACAAGGGCGGCCGCGCAATAGCCATCTGGCGGCACCCCCAAGTACAATTGGCCAAGTATCCACCTGTTCCGGGCTTTCAGGGGGGAACAGGCGTTTATATCGCCCCGAACACCCTCCCGACGCCGAGGCCGGCAGCGAAACCTTGACGCGGCCCACGCCGTGCGGCATCGGAAAGGGATGACCTCCTCCCCCGCACGCGATCCCCAAGCCATTCTGTCATCTTTGCTCGATGCCGCCCGCAAAGCCGGCGCCGATGCCGCCGACGCGCTTTATGTCGAAGGCGTGTCCTCCAGCGTCTCCTACCGGCTGGGCAAGCTGGAAGATGTGGAGCGGTCGGAAAGCTACGACCTGGGCCTGCGCGTCTTTGTGGGACAGAAGATCGCTTTTGTGTCCTCGACCGATTTCTCCGCCGATGCACTGGCCGCCTTGCCCGGCCGGGCGGTGGCCATGGCGCGGCTGGCGCCCGAAGACAGGTTCGCCGGCCTGGCGCCGAAAGAGCGGCTGGCCAAGGCCATTCCCGAACTGGACCTGGAAGATCCGGGCGAACCCGGCGCCGATCTGTTGATCGAGCGCGCCCGCGCCGTGGAAGGCGCTGCCCTGGCGGTTCCGGGGGTCACCAATTCCGAAGGCGGCGGCGCCTCCTTCTCGCGCAACGCCGTGGCGCTGGCCACCAGTACCGGCTTCTATGGCCGTTATGCCGGCACCAGCCATGGCATCGGCGTGGCGGTACTGGCCGGTGAAGGCACCGGCATGGAACGCGACTATGACCATGCCAGTGCCCGTCATTCCGCCGATCTCAGGGCTGCGGAAGAGATCGGCACGCGCGCTGGCGAGAAAGCCGTCAAGCGGCTCAATCCGCGTTCCATGAAATCGCAAAGCGTGCCGGTGGTGTTTCATCCCGACGAAGCGGCGGGGCTGCTCGGTCATTTCGTGGGCGCCATCTCGGGTTCGGCCATCGCCCGTGGCGTCTCCTTCCTGAAAGATCGCATGGGCACGGATATCTTTGCGCCCGGCATCCACATCGTAGACGATCCGCACAGGGTACGCGGGTTGCGCTCCAAACCATTCGATGGCGAAGGCGTCGCCAACAGCCGCCGCGCCCTGATCGAGAATGGGCGCCTGACAAGCTGGCTGCTGGATTGCGCCAGCGCCCGCCAGTTGGGTCTTGAAACCACGGGCCATGCGGCGCGCGGCACCGGTGGCCCGCCTTCGCCTTCCGCCACCAATCTGTATCTCCAGGCCGGGAAGATATCGGTCAAGGACCTGATCGCCGATATCAAACAGGGCTTCTATGTCACCGAGCTGATGGGCATGGGGGTCAACGGCGTCACCGGCGATTACAGCCGCGGCGCCGCCGGTTTCTGGATCGAGAATGGCGAGATCGCGTTTCCCGTCTCGGAAGTGACCATCGCCGGAAACCTCAAGGACATGTTCACGCGCCTGACACCGGCCGACGACCTGGAATTCCGCCACGGGATCAATGCGCCCACCGTCCGCATCGAAGGCATGACGCTTGCCGGCGCGTGAAGACCTCGCGCTTCTGGAAGAAACGGTTCGCGCCGCCGGTGACATCGCGCGCAAATTCTATGGCGGCGATTACAAGCGCTGGAGTAAGGAAGGCGGCAGCCCGGTCACCGAAGCCGATCTGGCGGTCAACAAATTCCTTTGCGACCGGCTGACGGCGGCGCGCCCCGATTATGGCTGGCTGTCGGAGGAAAATCCCGACGATCCCGTCCGCCTCGAAAAGCGGGAAGTGTTCGTGATCGATCCGATCGACGGCACCATCGCCTTCCTCAAGAACCGCCCGCACTTCACGATCTGCGCCGCGCTTGTGGTGGACGGGCGCCCCTGTTGCGGCGTGGTCTACAATCCCATCAAGGAAGAGCTTTATTCCGCGCGCACGGGCGCGGGCGCCTATCGCAACGGCGCTGCCATTCACGTTGCGCCTCGCGATCAGCTGGAAGGCTGCGCCATGCTGGGCGACCGCAGTCAGCTTACCCAAGCGCCCTGGCCGCCCATGCATGTGCAGAACCGCAATTCGGTGGCCTATCGCGTAGTATTGGTGGCGGACGGCAGCGCCGACGCCGGCGTCAGTCTCACCGCCAAGCGCGACTGGGACCTGGCCGCCGCCGACGTGATCCTGCACGAGGCGGGCGGGCTGTTGACCGATGCCCAGGGGGCGACGCTGATCTACAACCGGCCGGTGACCAAACAGACCAGCATCGTCGCCGCCAACCCCAGCCTGCATTCCGGGATCGTCACATTGCTGAGATCCCACGCCACCTTGCTGCGACAATAAGAGAGCTTAGTCGCGACACCCGGTTAGGCTTGAATGGTGCAGCGCAATGAGGGTGTGGAACGATGGCCGAATCCAAGCAGCTTCTGCATTTTGTGTTCGGCGGCGAGCTGAAAAACACCGACGAGATCGAGTTCAAGGACCTCAAGAAGCTCGACTTTGTCGGCATGTATCCCAACTACGCCGAGGCCGAGAAAGCCTGGCGCGCCAAAGCCCAGGCCACGGTGGACCAGGCCCAGACGCGCTATTTCGTTGTCCATATGCACCGGCTGATGGACCCGGATGAAGAGCATCACCACTAACCATCTGGCGTAGAAAGGCTTTTTGCCTCCGCCCTGCCCGCATGCTACAGCACGGGCCCGATGAGTTCCTTAGCCGCTCCAACCCCTTCGCCTGCCAAGCCGCCGCTCGATACCGGCGCGGTGGTGCGTCGTCTCGTGCGCCAGTATGTCGGCGGCCAGTGGCCGCTTCTGCTGCTGGCAGTCTTCTGCATGCTGGCGACCAGCGGCATCAGCGGCGCGGTGCCCTTGCTGCTGAACCTCGAGGTCAAGCTGATCTTCCTCAGGCACCAGACCGAAATGCTGCTGCCCTTGTCGCTGGCGGTGGTGGGCGTGGTCATGTTGCGCGCCGTCACCCTGTTCTTCGGCCGCATGACCCTGGACTCGCTGGGCGAAAAGACCGTCGCCACCGCGCAACGCGACATGTTCAAGCGGCTGATCAACCGCGACCTGGCCGATCTCAATGCCGTGCATTCCGGCCAGTTCGTTTCCAATTTCCTCTACGACGCCACCCTGATGCGAGACGGACTGACCCAGGGGCTGGCCGCCATCTTCCTGGAGTCGGTGCAGCTGGTGGTCTATCTCGCCTATGTGCTGATCAGCGACTGGCAGCTTGGCGCGCTGGCCCTGATCGTCCTGCCGGGCGTGGCCTGGGTGATGGAGCGGCTGGGCGGCTCGATGCGCCGCGCCGCCACCCGCGGCATGCGCGAGACGGGTGACCTGTCGGTGGTGCTGTCGGAAGCCATGGATGGACGGCGCATCATCAAGGCCTATGGGCTGGAGAACCACAGCATCGCCCGGGTCGATGCGCGTCTCAAAACCCGCCTTGCCACCCTGCTGAAGGCCGTGCGCCTGCGCGCCGCCGCCGCACCGGTGACCGATCTTTTTCTCGGCGTGGTGGTGGGCCTGGTCCTGTTTGTTGCGGGCTGGCAGAATCTGCACGGCCAGATCACCCTCAACGCCTTTGCCGGTTTCCTGGCGGCGTTGATCCTGGCGCAACAGCCCTTGCGCAATCTCTCCCAGCTCTGGCCCACGGCCTCGGCCGGCCTCGCCGCCGCCCAGCGCGTGTTCGAGGCGATCGATGCGCGGCCGAAAATCGTGGACCGTCCCGGCGCCGTGACGCTTTCCGCTGGCCGGGGCGCCGTCAGTTTTCGCGATGTGGGCTTTTCCTATCATGCCGAAGCCGGTCCCACGCTATCGGGCGTCAGCCTGGACATTCCCGCCGGCCAGAAGATCGCACTGGTGGGGCCTTCGGGTGCCGGCAAGAGCACCATCTTCAACCTGCTGCTGCGCTTTTATGATGCCGACAATGGCACCATCGCCATCGACGGACAGGATATCCGCAGCGTCACCTTGCAAAGCCTGCGTGCCGCCATCGGCGTGGTCACCCAGGAAGCCGTGCTGTTCGATGAAAGCGTCGCCGACAATATCGCGCTGGGAAGGCCCGGCGCGTCGCTGGGCGACATCAAGACCGCCGCCCGCAACGCCGCCGCTCATGAATTCATCATGGCCATGCCCGAAGGCTATGACACACGCGTGGGCGAAGGCGGCCTCAAACTGTCGGGCGGCCAGCGCCAGCGCATCGCCATCGCCCGCGCCATGCTGCGCAACGCCCCCATCCTGCTTTTGGACGAAGCCACCAGCGCGCTGGATGCCGAATCCGAACGTCAGGTTCAGGAGGCGCTGGCCCGGCTGATGAAAGGCCGCACCACCATCGTGATCGCCCATCGCCTATCCACCGTAGTGGATGCCGACCGCATCTATGTGCTGGAACGCGGACGCGTGGCGCAATCGGGCAGCCATGCGGAATTGATGGCAGCGGACGGCCTTTATGCCAGCCTGTATCGCCACAATCTGGAAGAGACGCGATGACGGCTTCCGACTCTCTTCTCCCCTTGGGCCTGCCGCTGGGCCTCAAGGCCTGGCGCCTGTTGACCGGCATGCTGTCGCCCCTGGCGGGTCCCTTGCTGCGCCAGCGCGCGGGGCGCGGCAAGGAAGATTGGGCGCGGGCGAACGAGCGTTTGGGCAACTCCGGTTTGGCACGCCCCGAGGGACGCCTGATCTGGGTTCATGGCGCCAGCGTGGGCGAAAGCCTGTCCGCCCTGCCGCTGATCGAAAAGCTGCTGGAAAAGGCGTCGGTGCTGGTGACCAGCGGCACCGTCGCCAGCGCCACCATGATGAGCCAGAGATTGCCAAGCGGCGCCGTGCATCAGTTCGTGCCCCTGGACACGCCGGGCGCGGTCCGGCGCTTCCTGGATCACTGGCGGCCCGATGCCGGCCTGTTCGTGGAATCCGATCTCTGGCCCAACCTGATCCTCGCTGCCTCGGCGCGCGGGGTGAAGCTGGCGCTGGTCAATGCCCGCATTTCCGCCCGCTCGGCGGAACGCTGGGGCTGGGCGAAAAAAAGCGTTGCCCGATTGCTTGCAGCCTTCGACATGGTGCTGGCGCAGGATGACGAGATCGCAGCCCGCTTCCAAAAGCTGGGCGCGGCCCATGTGACGGTGGTGGGAAGCCTCAAGGCCGATGCGCCGCCCTTGCCGGTGGATGAAGAAACGCTGGCGGCGATGAAGCGGAGTATCGGAGACCGGCCCGTGCTGCTGGCGGCCCAGACCCATCCCGGCGAGGATGAAACCGTGCTGCCCGCCCATGACGCGCTGCGGGCGCAATTTCCGGAATTGCTCACCATCCTGGTGCCGCGCCATACCGGCCGTGGGCCCGATCTGGAGATGCTGTGCGGCGCGCGTGCCTACAAGCGCCGCTCCACCGGCGGAGAGATCAGCACCCAGACCGCCATCTATATCGCCGACACCATGGGCGAGCTGGGACTGTTCTATCGCCTTGCCCCTTTCTGTTTTCTGGGCGGCACCCTGGTGCCATTGGGTGGGCACAATGTGCTGGAACCGGCCCAATTGCGTTGCGCCGTGCTGGCCGGGCCCCATACCAACAATGCGCCCAAGGCGTTCGAGGCGGTGCTGCAGGCACAAGGCTTTGGCCAGGTGGCCAGCAGCGGCGATATCGCCCGCGAAGCAGCCCGCCTGCTGGCCGATCCTGCCGCGGCACAAGCGGCCGGTGACGCCGCGGCGCGCGGCGCGGCCACCTTGTCGGGCGCAGTGGCGCGCACGGTGGAAGCGCTCAAGACTGTCCTCGATGCGCGCGCCTGACTTCTGGCGAAAGCGCGGTGCCGCAGCCAGGCTGCTGGCGCCACTGGGCACGCTGTACGGCTTCAGCGTCGCGATCAAAGCACGGTTTGCAAAGCCCTTTGATTCCGGGCTTCCTGTCATCTGCGTCGGCAATCTCACAGCCGGGGGCAGCGGCAAGACCCCCATCGCCATGGCTATCGCCGGCCTGCTGCGGGCGAAAGGCCATCGCCCCTATTTCCTCACCCGCGGCTATGGCGGCAGCGAACGTGGTCCCGCGCTGGCCTCGCGCGGCCATAGCGCCGAAGTGATGGGCGATGAAGCGCTGCTGCTGGCCCGTACCGCGCCCACCATCGTGGCGCGCGACCGCGCGGCAGGCGCGAAACTCGCCAGGGAGAAAGGCGCCACCGTCCTGGTGATGGATGACGGCCACCAGAATTTTTCCCTGCACAAGACGCTGTCGCTGGTGGTGGCGGATGCCGAAACAGGTTTCGGCAATGGGTTTCAGATTCCAGCAGGCCCCTTGCGCGAGCCTGTCCGCCGCGGCCTGGTACGGGCCGCCGCGGTGATCTTAGTTGGCGATGGTACGCCTGACTTGCAGGGGTTCCGCGGTCCGGTGCTGCGTGCGCATCTTGAAGCCGAAGCGGAGGGCTTCGCCGGCAAAAACGTCTTTGCCTTTGCCGGTATCGGCAGGCCGGAGAAATTCGTGGCCTCCCTGCAGGAGACGGATGCCCAGGTCATGGGAAGCTGTTTCTTCGCCGACCATCATCCCTACACCGAAGATGAAATCATCCAACTCAAGGCCGTCGCGGGCGAAGCGCTGCTGGTTACCACCGAGAAAGATTTCGTGCGCCTTTCCACCGAACAGCGCCGGGGGGTCAAGGTGCTGAAGATAGTGGCCCGCTTCGATGACGCAGGCGCAATAGAGCGGTTGCTTGACAGCGCCGTCCCCAGGCCCTAGCCCCAAGTACAATGACAGATTCTCAGCTCTCACCGTCTCAACTTTCCTGGGGCCAGAAGCTTCGCTATGGCGCCGAGGCGGCGGTTTTCTTCGCTTTCATGGCGCTGTTCCGCGTCATCGGGCTGGACCGCGCCTCGCGGCTGGGCGGCTGGATCGGGCGCAATATTTTTCCGTTGCTGCCGCCGGACCGCGTCGCCCGCGCCAATCTCGCTTTGGCCTTTCCGGAAAAAACCAAGGAAGAGCGCGACGAGATCCGCCGCAGCATGTGGGATAATCTCGGCCGGGTGGTGGGAGAATATCCGCATCTGGGCCGTTTCTCTCCCAAGGGGGAAGATCCGCGCATCGGCTACACCTTTCCGGCCGGCGTGACCGCGGAAAGCTTCAAGGGCCTGCCGCTGATGTTCCTGTCCGGTCATTTCGCCAACTGGGAGATGATGCCTATCCTGGCGCATCAATTGGGTTTCGAGGCCGCCACGGTGGTGCGCCCGCCCAACAATCCTTATGTCGCCGAATGGGTGGCCGGCAAGCGCCGCATCAACGGTCCCACCACTATGATCGCCAAGCACAATGCGGTGCGCGCCATGCTGGCCCAATTGCGCGCCGAGCGCTCGCTTTGCATGCTGGTGGACCAGAAGCTGCGCGAAGGCGTTGCCGTGCCCTTTTTCGGCCGCGATGCCATGACCACGCCGGCGCCGGCGGTGCTGGCGCTGAAAACCGGCGCGCGCATCGTGATCGCCTCCAACCGGCGCCTGCCGGGCGCGCGCTTTCATGTCACGGTGCATGGGCTGCTGGATTTCACGCCCAGCGGCGACGATGGTCTGGACACGCAAGTCCTCACCGCCACCCTGACCCAACGCATCGAACAGATCATCCGCGACGATCCCGGCCAATGGCTGTGGATTCACAATCGCTGGCCCACAATGCGCGACATCGAATTGACCAAAAAGACCGCATGAGCACCAGAGAGCGTATCCTCGACGAACTGTTCTTCGGGCGCGATCCCTTCCAGGATTTTCCGCCGCATCGCTTTGCCACCGATCTGCAAGGCTGGCATTCCGACCATCCTTATCTGGCGCGGGCGGTCCGCGAAGCGCGGCCCACCATCGTGGTGGAAGTGGGGGTGTGGAAAGGCGCCTCGGTCGTCACCATGGCCAAGGAGATCAAGGAGTTGGACCTGGACGCGGTGGTGATCGCGATCGACACCTGGCTCGGCTCATCCGAGCATTATCTGTGGGAAAAATTCATCCCCGACCTGGATTTCGAATTCGGTTATCCTCGCCTCTATCACAAGTTCGCCGCCAATATCTGCAACGAGGGTTTGCAGAACCAGGTGGTGCCGCTGCCGCTGGATTCCATCAACGCCTTCCAGTTGCTGAAGGCTAAGGGCATCCGCCCCGACGTGCTGCATATCGATGCCGGGCACGACTATCACTCGGTGATGGCGGACTTGACGGCCTGGTGGCCGCAGCTCAAGCCCGGCGGCGTGCTGGTGGGCGACGATTATTTCAAGAAACCGCTGGTCGGTAACGGCAAATGGCCGGAAGTGCGCCAGGCCTTCGACGAATTCTTTGCCAATACGCGGTCCGGCAAATTCGAATCCGGCGACGGCAAGTGTTATGTGGCGAAGCTGGCTTAGAGCGGATCGGGCTTTGGCTTGCGCGTTGAAAGCGACGGATCCAGCCGCACCTGAAACCAGTTCATCGCCCAATGCAGATGCGGACCGGTGGCGCGGCCGGTGGCGCCGATCAGGCCGATGCGCTGGCCGCGCTTGACCGTCTCGCCCGCCTTCACCAGCCGTTTGCTCTGATGCAGGTAAGAAGTCGACACGCCCTGGCCGTGATCGATCAGGGTGAAACCGCCATCCAGGTAATAGTCATCGCAGATCGCCACTGTCCCGTCGGCGGGCGCGCGGATCGGCGTGCCCACCGGCGCGGCCATGTCCACGCCATAATGCGGCGACATGGGCACGCCATTGTCGATGCGCTGGCTGCCGAACACCCCGCTCTCGATACCCGGCGCCGGCCAATCGAAGCCGGAGAGGAAGTCGGTGCCGCCGCTGTCGTTCAGCCGCGCCAGATAGATCGTCTCCGCCTCATGGGCGATACGCGCCTGCACTTCCGGCGGCGGTGTCACCGTCTTCTGCGGCAGGCCGTTGACCCGCTGGGTTTCATATTGCCGGGCCGAGGGCGTGAAGCTGCGGCTGTCGCCGCCGCCATCGGGATAACGCACCGTCACCAGCGACGCTTTGGTCTGGTCGGGTGCGAAGCCGAAGGCGAAGCGGCCATCCGCCGCCACATGCAGCGGGCGTCCATCCAGCGCCACCAACGAGCCCGGCGGTGCACTGCCCAACGCCAGGCTTCCCTGGGTCATGGCGCCGGTGACGGAAAAGCGCACCGGCTTATCGTCGGCCCGTGCAGGAAAAGCGGCCAAAGACAAAGACGCGCCGATGAAAAAACGGCGGCGCATGGCGCAGAGCGCGCTACTTGGGAACAAGGCCCTTTTCCTGTGCCCGCGCCGTGGCAACGGCCGGGCTGGCATAGGCCTCCTGCAGGTCCACGCTCCAATAGCGTAGCGCGTCCAGCGGAATATGAGTCCCGGTCACGGCGCAGACCACATAGCTGCCCGGCGTGACGATCTCATATTCGCCGTCGAGATAGTGAAGCCTGGCTTCACCCTGGTCGCGTTCCATGATGTTCATGGCACGACTTTACCCAATCCGGCCTCAAAAAAGCGAGCCCTGATCGACACCCTGTTTCTTTTTGGGTGTTTTCGGCTTTGCGTCGCCGTCTGCCGCCTCCGCCCTGGCGTCGCCGTCGGCAAAGGTCAGGGTCAGGGATTCGCCCGGCTGGAGTGCGGCGGCACGGCGGCGCACGGTCCCGTCCTCGCCGCGCACCAGGGCAAAGCCGCGTTCCAGAACCGACTTGTGGGACACGCTGTCCAACAACCGCGACAGGCTTTCCAGCCGGCGCCTTTGCTGCGCCAGCCGGGTCTTCTGGGCGCGGGTCGCGCGTTCCCCCAGCGCCGCAACCCGTTCGCCGCACACCGCCATGCGGTCCTTCAGCATACGGTCACGCAATTGGGCCGCGGCGCGGTTGAACTTGACCGCGTGGACCTGGAGATTGCGCCTTAAGCCATGCTGCAGCTTGTCCGAGGCTGTATCCAGCCGCTGCCGTGGGCCGGCAAACAGATTTTCGGCCCGTGGCAAGACCCGCACCAATTGTGCCAAGTGGCGGCGGCGGTCTTCCATCCCCTTGCCGAAACTGCGCAGCAGACGGCGCTCGAAATCCAGGGTCTGGGCCAACAGTTCGGTGCGGACCGGCACTGCGAGTTCCGCCGCTGCCGTGGGCGTGGGCGCGCGGACATCGGCGGCAAAGTCGATCAGGGTGGTGTCGGTCTCGTGGCCCACCGCCGAGATCAGCGGGATCAGGCTGGCGGCAGCGGCACGCACCACTGCCTCATCGTTGAACGCCATCAAATCTTCCACCGACCCGCCGCCGCGGGCGACGATGATCAGGTCGGGACGCGGAGTGAAAGCATTGAAGCCCGCAATGGCGGCGGCGATTTCGGCCGCCGCGCGCTCGCCTTGCACCGCCACCGGCCACAGCAGCACCCGGCGCGGAAACCGCGCCTGCAGCCGATGCATGATGTCGCGGATCACCGCGCCGGTGGGCGACGTCACCACGCCGATCACATCCGGCAGGAAGGGGAGTTTCTTCTTGCGTGCGGCATCGAACAGGCCTTCGGCGGCGAGCTTCTTGCGCCGCTCCTCCAGCATGGCCATCAGCGCGCCCAGGCCCGCCAGCTCCACCTGCTCGACAATGATCTGGTAGCGCGAGCTGCCGGCATAGGTGGAAAGCTTGCCGGTGCAGATCACCTCCATGCCCGCTTCGGGGCGCACTTTCAGCCGCCCCACACTGCCCCGCCAGATCACGGCATTGAGACAGGCTTTCTCGTCCTTGAGGTCGAAATAGACATGGCCGGAGGAATGGAATTTGAGGCCGGAAATCTCTCCCCGCACCCGTACAAAGCCGAACTGGTCTTCCACCACCCGCTTGAGGGCGGCGGACAATTCTGTGACCGAAAATTCCGGGAGATTGGCCAAAGAGCCTGAAGTTGCTGCGTCGCTCATAGGCCTATGATACAGGGGGCGGGAGACGAATGGCGAGCATATCGTGAAAGTTCTGCTGATAGGATCGGGTGGGCGTGAGCATGCCCTGGCCTGGGCGCTGTCCCAGAGCCCGTTGCTGACAAAGCTGTATTGCGCGCCAGGCAATGCAGGGATCGCCCAGGTGGCGGAGCGCGTGCCCATCGCAGCTACCGATTTCCCGGCGCTGGCCAAATTCGCAGTTGACGCGCGAATCGATTTCGCCGTGATCGCGGCGGACGCACAATTGGTGGGCGGGCTGTGGGATGTGTTGGAAGCCGCCGGCATCCGCGCGCTCGGTCCCTCCAAGGCCGCGGCGGTTCTGGAAGGCTCCAAGGGCTTTGTCAAAGATCTTTGCCGCGAGACCGGCATTCCCACCGCGCGATATCAGCGCTTCACCGCACCCGAACCAGCCAAGAGTTATGCCGCCAGTTTGGGCTATCCGGTGGTGATCAAGGCTGACGGCCTGGCGGCCGGCAAAGGCGTGATCATTGCCGCCGATGAAACGGAAATGCGCAAGGCTATCGACTTCATGTTTGAAGGCGGCTTTGGCGAAAGCGGCGCGGCCATCGTGGTCGAGGAATTCATGGACGGCGAAGAGGCCAGCTTCTTTGCCTTGAGCGACGGCACAAATGTGATCCCGCTGGCAGGCGCCCAGGATCACAAGCGCGTCGGCGACGGCGATGTCGGCCCGAACACCGGCGGCATGGGCGCCTATTCGCCCGCGCCGGTGTTGCCGCCCGCGCTGGAACAGGTGGCGATGGAGAAATTCATCAAGCCCACCGTGGCCGCAATGGCCGCGCGCGGCATACCTTACATGGGCGTACTTTATCTGGGCCTGATGATCACCAAGCAGGGACCCAAGCTGGTCGAATACAACTGCCGTTTCGGCGATCCCGAATGCCAGGTGCTGATGCCGCGGCTGAAAAGCGACCTGCTCTCAGCACTTCTGGCCGCACGCGACGGCAAGCTGGCGCTGCTGGAGTGGCGCGATGAAACCGCGCTGACGGTGGTGATCGCATCCAAAGGCTATCCGGGAAACTACGAAAAAGGCCATGTGATCTCGGGCCTGGAGGAAGCCGCCAAATTGCCTGGCGTCACCGTGTTTCATGCCGGCACAGAGCAGCGCGGCTCCGACATCGTGGCGGTCGGCGGCCGGGTGTTAAATGTTACTGCCTTAGGCAAAAATGTGGCCGAAGCCCAGGCCCGCGCCTATGCGGCAGTGGATATGATCCATTGGGAAGGCGCCTTCTGCCGCCGCGACATTGGGTGGCGCGCCCTAAAGCGCTGAAAAAGCGCTTTAGGGCCGCCGGTGCGCATCCGCGCGCGGGGGGGGGGCTGGCGCGCCCTCAACCGTTGACAGAACCACCCGGGCAAGGCACCCAACTGTCATGCTTCTATGGGCAGGGCTGATTTCCATCCTGGTCGGGGTGATGGCGCTGGCGATTGACCGCCAACTGGCCCATTTCATCTATGACAATGTCAGCGCACCGCTGCACAAGGCGCTGGACGGCATCACCCATTATGCCAAGGCCGGTCACTGGCTGGCCGCCGCCATCCTGGCGCTGATCGTGGCCGCCGTGATGCGCCATGCCGGCATGCTGGCGGCGGAAGCCACCCAGCTTGTCAATTACAGCTTGGCCTTCATCGCCAGCCTGACAATGGGCAGCGCTGTGCTGCATGTGATCAAGCTGGTTTTGGGGCGCCGGCGTCCGCGCGACGACATGGAGATGGGGCTCTACGGCTTCATGCCGCTGGCCTTCAATCCCGACTACAACAGTTTCCCCAGCGGCCATGCGCTCACCATCTGCTGCGTGGCGGTGATCTTCACCTGTGTGTGGCCGATGTGGTGGCCGGTCTGGTTTGCCGTCGCTGCCTTGCTGGCGGTGACACGCGCGCTGTTGACGGCGCATTTCCTCAGCGATGTGTTGATCGGCGCCGGCATCGGATTGATCGCGGCGCGGGAAGTCTTGCTGCTGGGCTTCCCCGGTTTTTCGCCGCCTTGGTTCTAGGACGAACCAAGACGGTTCTAGCTCCGCCTCGCGCGAAAAAAATCCCTCAATATCTCTCCCGCTTCCATCGCATGCGGTTCGGTCTGCGTGACCTGCGGGCGGTGGTGACAGGTGGGCTGCTCGAAAAAGCGCGGCCCATGCAGCACCGCGCCACCCTTGGGATCGCAGGCGGCGAACACCAGCCGTCCGATGCGCGCCATTGCCATGGCGCCGGCGCACATGGCACAGGGCTCCAGGCTCACATAGAGGGTCGAGCCGGTCAGCCGCTCATTGCCCAACGCCTTGCTGCCTGCCCGCATCACCAGCATTTCGGCATGGGCGGTGGGGTCCTTGAACTCCAGGATGCGGTTACCGTCGCGCGCCAGCAGCACACCATCGGCCGACAGCAGCACCGCGCCCACCGGCACTTCGCCGCGGCCGGCGGCCGATTTCGCTTCTTCCAGCGCCAGTGCTATGGCTTCCGCGTCGTTCATCGTTATTCCCTGGGATCAGGAGTTAGCATTGCCGGCTGACAAAAAGCCAGAAGGCCAAAGGCCTGACGGCGAGCGCATCGCGAAAGTCATCGCCCGGGCCGGTATCTGCTCCCGGCGGGATGCGGAAAAGCTGATCCTGGAAGGCCGGGTGAAGCTGGACGGGGTCCTTGTCACTTCGCCCGCCCTGAACGTCACCCCGAACAATGTGGTCCAGGTGGACGAGAAGCCGCTGGCGGAGCCGGAAAGCGCGCGGCTGTGGCGCTATCACAAGCCTTCCGGGCTGGTGACCACCCACAAGGACGAAAAAGGCCGGCCCACGGTTTTCGCCAACCTGCCCAAGCTTCTGGGCCGGGTGGTGTCGGTGGGACGGCTGGACTTCAATTCCGAAGGCCTGCTGCTGCTCACCAATGACGGCGACATCGCCCGCCGCCTGGAAATTCCCGCCGCCGGCTGGACCCGCATCTATCGCGCGCGCCTGTTCGGCAAGGTGACCCAGGCCGACCTGGACAAGCTGGCCACCGGCATCACCATCGATGGCGTCAAATATGGCCCCATTGTCGCCGATCTGGAGCGCAGCAAGGGCATGTATAGCTGGGCCACCGTGTCGCTGAAGGAAGGCAAGAACCGCGAGGTCAAGCGGGTGATGGAGCGGCTGGGGCTGAAAGTGGCGCGGCTGATCCGCACCGCCTATGGCCCTTTCCAGCTGGGCCAGCTCCCCGAAGGCCAGGTGGAGGAAATCCCAGCCCGTTTGTGGCGGGAAAAGCTGGGAATCGGCCGGAAAAAACGTGCTGACCGTGACTGACCAAACCTGCTAGAAGCCCCGGTAAATACCGGAGATTTGGCCATGGGCAGTATGAAAGAAAAACGCAAGAACCAGGTGCCGGGGCCCTATGCCGCCGAGACCAAGGATGTGCGCTTCGCCGGCACCTTCGAGGTGCTGGTTCCGGTGCCCGAGCGCAACAAGCCGCAGAAAGTGCCGCTGCAGTTCCCCACCCTCTCGGCCGCGGAGAACTGGATCCACAGCCCCGAAGGCAAGGATATGATCTCCGACATCCTCAAGGACGCGAAGAACAACTGATAAAAGCGCCGCCTCCGTGAAGAAGCGGCGCCTTTATCGTCGCCGGTAGATTTATTGCTGACCGGCGGCTGGCTGGTTTGCAGTGCTTCCCTGCGTGCTGCTGTCGGCACTGCCGCCATTGGGGCTGCTGCTCATGCTGCCGCCACTCATCGAGCCGCTGCTCATCGAACCGTTGCTGTTGCGGGCCTGGCGCGTCTTCTTGTGTTTGGTGGTGGCAGTGCCGTTGTCCGCGGTCGATGCGGAGTCCGTGGAACCCGCATTGGCACTGGGGCTGGCGCTACTGCCGTAGCTGCTGTCGTTCGCGCTTTGGGCAAAAGCGGGGGTTGCAAAGGCCAGCACGATGGTAGCAAGCATCAATCGTTTCATGAGACATTCCCTGTTTGATGATGGGTGGGTCTCCAGCCAACGCCTCACATCTCATTCGGCCTCATCACATTCCATCCGGCCTCATCACATTTTTGTTGCTGGTGAAGATGGTTCCCTGGGAACCGGGTCCGGTGTAGTTTTCGCCTGCACGACTTGAACGTGTAACTTTTGTCAGGCTGCTGCGAATCCCTTAGTTGGAGCCGTGTTTGATCGCCCAGGAGGCGCAATACCGGGATTGGATGCTGGCCGCCCTGATGGGCGATGC
>Ga0157379_10000348_pt1 | contig 37206 bp, 39 predicted proteins | sample S25metaG_FD_121802 | JGI IMG/M metagenome (GOLD analysis project Ga0157379, IMG submission 121802) | Switchgrass rhizosphere microbial communities from Kellogg Biological Station, Michigan, USA - S2-5 metaG | ecosystem: Host-associated > Plants > Roots > Rhizosphere > Soil | place: USA... | reverse complement strand
GCGGAGCCCGTAATGATGCCTAACAGCACGGTCAGAGGCTTCACCACACCCCTCCTGGGCGTCCGATTCCACAGTTATTGCTTCTCATGACTGCCCTAGGAACACCAAAGCTGTCAGACTTGTCCAAGCGCAATCCAGCCCATGGAGCCGCCGGCCTGATGTCGAGAATCGCAAGCGTCCTACACCGAGCCCTCACGCCGATCGCACTGACAGGCGCCTGCCTGCTATTGCTGGCGGCCACCGGCTCGACGGGGACGTCGATCACCTCCGTGCGTCTGCCGACCGGCGCAATTCAGCCGACCGCACGCCAGCAGCTGCTGGCCCCACGGATCGCCAGCATTCTCGAGCAGGCCCACTATAGCGGGCGGCGCATCGACAAGGAATTCTCCGGGCAGGTCTTCGATCACTATCTGGTCCAGCTCGACGGCCAGCACAGCTATTTTGAGGCCGCCGACATCGCCGCCATGCAGCAGTGGCGCAACAGCTTCGATGACATGATTCACACCGGGCAGCTCGATCCGGCCTACCTAATCTTCGCGCGCCTGCAACAGCGCAACCGCGAACGCATGCAGTACGCCATCAGCCTGTTGGCTACCGAGCCCGACTGGACGCTCAAGGAAAGCTACGACTTTGACAGGGACAATGCCGCGTGGCCGAAGGATACGGCTGAGCTCAACGAGCTGTGGCGCCAGCGGGTCAAGAACGATGCGCTGTCGTTGATGCTGACGGGCAAGACCTGGCCCGAGGCGGCCGACGTTCTGCGCAAGCGCTACGGGCGACTGCTCGCACGCGTGGGCCAGGTGAGTGCGGACGATGTGTTCGAATCACTGATGAACGCCTACGCCGCGGTCTACGATCCGCACTCGAACTACTTCTCCCCGCGCAGCTCGGAGGAATATCGCATCCAGATGAGCCTGAGCTACGAGGGCATCGGTGCTTCGCTACAGCTGGTCGATGACTACGTCACGATCAGCGCCCTACTCCCAGGCGGCCCGGCGGCGGCGGCCAACACCCTCAAGCCCAATGACAGGATCCTGGCGGTCGGACAAGGCAACAGTGGCGCGCTCACCGATGTGGTCGGCTGGCGACTGGACGATGTGGTGCAGCTCATCCGCGGCAAGGGCGACACCGAGGTGCGCCTGCAGATCCTGCCGGCCGGAGCGGCGCCAGGCACAGATCTTAAGGTTGTCGCACTGACGCGCGGCAAGGTAACGCTGGAGAATCAGGCCGCGAAGAAGGAATCGCGCACCGTGCGCATCGGCGAACGCAACATGCGGGTCGGTGTAATAACGGTACCTGGCTTTTACGAGGACAACGACGCACGCAGCGCAGGAGATGCCAACTATCGCACCACCGCGCGCGATGTACGCCGGCTCATCGGCGAATTGCAGGCCCAGGGACCTCTGGATGCGCTGGTGCTCGATCTGCGCGGCGATGGCGGCGGCTACCTGCCGGAGGCCACCGCGCTCAGCGGCCTGTTTATCGATCACGGCCCGATCGTGCAGCTCAAGACTACCGATGGCAGCATCGAGGTACTGCAGGATCCGGAACCGGGCATAGCCTACTCCGGCCCCCTAGCCGTGCTGGTCGATCGCACCAGCGCGTCGGCGTCGGAAATATTCGCGGCGGCCATACAGGACTACCACCGCGGGCTGGTCGTGGGCCAGACCACCTTTGGCAAGGGCACGGTGCAGAACCTGATTCCGCTCGACCGCTGGTCGCGCCAGTCGACCGAAGGTCAGCTGACCGTCACGATTGGCAAGTTCTATCGCATCACGGGCGAGAGCACGCAGCTGCGCGGCGTGCAACCGGACATCGAATTGCCCGCGCGCATCAATACCAAGGATGTCGGCGAGAGCTCACTGGACTTCCCGCTGCCCTGGGACCGCATTGCGGCGGTGCCGTTCCGCGCCGATGCGCCCCTGGCGGGCACCGTGCAGACGCTCGCGAAGGAACAGCATGCGCACTCGGCGCGCGACGCCGACTACCAGTGGCTGGTGGCATCGCTCAACTCGCTCGAGGAAACCCGCAAGGACCACGCCCTGTCGCTCAACCTGGCGGAGCGCCAGCACGAGCGCACGGCGCAGGAACAGGAAGCGCTCGCGCGCGAGAATTCCCGCCGGGCCGCGGACGGCCTGCCCGCGCTCAAAGCACTCAGTGATGCACCAGCCGACGATCAGCCCGATGTGATCCTGGCGGAGACCGCGCGCATCGCTGCGCAACTTGCGCTCTCCAGCGTCAGCAATCCAGAGGTTACGACCGCTGCCGCTCGCGCCTCAGCGCAGTAGGACTCGGTAGATTTCCCAGCAGTCTTCGACCAGCACCTGGGTCGAGGAGCTGACATCACCTTCGGCCAGGCTGGCCGGTTCCGGGACTGAGTCGCTGTCGGCACGGTAGCGGGCCATTCGCCGCAGCGCATCGGCGCGCGTCCGGATCTCGCCCAGCACGTCGCCGCGCTGTTCCAGCAGCACCCGCGCCCGTTGTATATCGCTCATCATGCGCTCGCACTCCTTGCGGGTGCCGTAATCATCGGCCGCTGGCTCTCGCCGGCCGCTGGCGCGCTGCGTGGGCTCAAACAGCCCGGTGCCGGTCAGGCGTTCGCGCAACACCTGGGCGTAGGCGACCGCCGCCAGATTGATCGCGCGTCGCGAGTCGATCGAGACTCCGGAGAAATTTGGCAGCTCGCCTTCCAGCGCATCGCGCGCCGCGCGCGCCTCGGACAGCGCTTGATCGCTCAGGAGAACCTGAATACTGGCGCTGTGAAGTTCCTGCTGCACAGCGCGGCGCATGAAGTAGTGCCAGAAGCGTTGCAGCCCCAGCAGGCGGCGTTCAATTTCCCCGACCCGGGCGCGGGCGGCTGCCGCCGCGCCCTCCGCCTTCAGGTAGTCGGCTTCGATATTTTGGCGCTGGGCGAACTGGCGGCGATTGAATTCCGCAAAGAAATTGCGGCGCTCGCGTTCCACCTGCTGCGACTCGAGTTCTGATACAAACTGTTGCAATAAGCGCTGGCCAAGAGACCAGAGCTCCTTGAGCTGGTAGAAAACCAGCGACTGATAGCCGCTGGCAGGCTGGGCCAGGCGGCGCTCCAGGTCCTTGAGCAGTTCCTGCACCCGGGCGGTTGCGCCCTCCTGCTGTTTGACCCGGTCCTTGAGACGCTGCACTTCCTCGAGCGCCTGGCTGAAGGACTTCTTCAACTCCAGGCGATTGCGGAACAAATGCATGACGCGCCCGTCTTCGGGCACCGCATTCGGATCCTTGAGCGCCACGTGCAGGAAGCCGAGCTGCCTGAGGCGTTGCATCATTTGCGCCAGTGGGCGCGTGGGCGATGGAGAGTCAGCCGGACCGATGGTCTCCAGCGCCGCGGACGAATTCATGACCCCGCTCCGCGCAGTATTCCAGCCACTTATTTACCATCATGTTGCGCTGCCAACACCGATGCAGTTCACGTTCCGGGGCAACTTCTCCGGCCCCGCGGGCCTCCAGAAGGCGGGCATCGTGGTACAGGCGCAACCGCAGATTGGGCACGCGCTCGAGTTGCAGCGGGGGCCGGACCGTCGGCAGCAGGTAGGTGAGAAGCAGTTCGCAGGTGTAGCGGGCGCGTTCACAAACGCATAACAGCAGGGTGCAATCTCCGGTCACCCGCGAGACGCTGCGTTCCGGAAGCGAGCGCAGATCGCCGGCAAGTTGCGCGAGACGCAGATAATTGCTCTCGTAGAGGCTCATCAGCGCCACGAAACTGCGTGGCCGCGTGCGCCAAGGCACCACCAAATTGCATTCGGCTATCACGGCTCCGAATATAGCACGCGCTGCGCGTAGGCCACTGCCGCTTGGATGAGCCGCGAACTGCGTCACGCGCTCTTGACGAACAGCCGCTCCCGGTAATAACGAAGCTCGGCGATTGATTCATAGATGTCGGCGCGCGCCAGATGCGCCGACCGCTTGACAAGTCCGCTGCTCAGGTGTGGATGCCAGCGCGACGCCAGTTCCTTCAGAGTGCTGACGTCAATGTTGCGGTAATGAAAAAATGCCTCGAGCGCCGGCATCCAGCGCGCCAGGAAACGCCGGTCCTGACAAATGCTGTTGCCGCACATTGGCGAGGCCCCGGCCTCGACGTGCGCCGCTAGGAAGGCGAGCGTTTGCTGCTCCGCCGCTGCCACGCCCGTCTGACTGGCGCGCACGCGCTCAATAAGCCCGCTGCCGCCGTGCTGGCGCTGATTCCAGGCGTCCATCTGCGCCAGCACCGCCTCGCTCTGGTGAATGGCCAATTCGGGGCCATCGGCGATGACATTGAGTTCGCGGTCGGTCACAACCGTCGCCATCTCTATGATGCTGTCGTGATCGGGGCGCAAGCCCGTCATCTCAAGATCGATCCAGATCAGCCGGTCCTTCTCCGCCAAATGTCTGACTCCTTCCGGTTAAGGCATCATAGCAGGGTGAGCAATGCACCCGTCGCCGATAACGGACACGCAGCCGCGGACTGTTTGGCCACGGTGCTGGTTGCACACGGGCCCAGCGCCCGCGTGCGCCTGCCGGGTGGCGCGGAAGCACTCGCTAGGGCCAGCGGCCGCGAGTTGCAGTTTGTGTGTGGCGATGAGGTGATGTGCGTGCGCGATGAGCAGCATGCCCAGTGGCAGATCCGTGATGTGGCACCGCGCCGCAGCGCGCTGTATCGGAGCAATGCCCGCGGTCGTGCCGAGCTGGTGGCCGCAAACCTGACCATGCTGGTCATTGTCGTGGCACCGCGCCCGCGGCCGGATCTGTTTCTGGTCGATCGCTATCTGGCGGCGGCCGATAGCGCCGGCCTCAGAACGGTGCTATTGGCTAACAAGTGCGACCAGCCGTCCAGCGCAGAGTTGCAGCAGGAACTCGAGCACTTGACGGCGATCGGCTGCGAGGCGCTCAGCTGCAGCGCTCAATCGGGCGCCGGAATTTCCGCCCTCGCCGCAAAATTGCAGGGTGAGACGGTGATGCTCGTGGGCCAGTCGGGCGTCGGCAAGTCCTCGCTGCTGCGCGAGCTGATACCCGGAACGGCCGCAACGGTTGGTGAGCTGCTCAAGGGCGATGAGGGCCGTCATACCACGAGTGCGGCCCAGCTCTATGCCCTGCCTGCCGGCGGCTCGCTGATCGATTCACCAGGCGTGCGTGACTTCGCGCCCGCGGCGGACATGCTCAATGCCCGCACGCTGGGCTTTGCCGAACTCGCCCGGTACGCCGACGGTTGCCGGTTCGCCGATTGCGCGCACCTCAAGGAGCCTGAATGCGCGGTGCGCGATGCCGTCACCACCGGCGCGATCAGCGCGCGGCGCTACGAAAGCTACCGACGCCTGCGGCGCCTGCGCCAGCGTCTGCTGGATCGTGTGCCCTACCCTCGTTCTTGAGATTTACCAGTGGGCGCCTGAGCACCGCCGGGCTTACAGCGGCTGGCGGCCCGTCATTGCGTGGACCAGCGTACTGCCGTCGATATATTCAAGTTCGCCGCCCATCGGCACGCCGTGGGCAATGCGACTGACCGTAATGCCGCGCTGGCGCACCAGTTGCGCCAAAAAGTGCGCGGTGGCCTCGCCCTCGACCGTGGAGTTGGTGGCCAATATGACCTCGCGTACCTGCCCGGCCGCCAACAGCGCCGTGAACTGCGCGCCACCGAGCTGCTCCGGACCGATCCCATCGAGCGGTGAAAGGTGACCCATGAGCACAAAGTATCGACCGCGATAGCCACCTGACTGTTCAATCGCCACCACGTCGGCAGGAGATTCAACCACGCACAGCAGGCCCGGATCGCGCTGAGCATTCGCGCAGATGTCGCAGAGCTCATCTTCAGTGAGCATGCGGCATTGTCGGCAGCGATTGACCCGCTCGAGCGCGCGCTCCAGGGCGCCGCTGAGCGCCTGTGCCGCTGGGCGAGCGTCCTGCAGCAGGTGGAAGGCCATGCGTTGCGCGCTCTTCGGCCCCACGCCCGGCAGCGCACGCAGCGCCTCGATGAGCGCCGCCAGTGCCGGCGAATGTTGCATCAGAAGGGCAACTTCATGCCGGGTGGTAGCTTCAGGCCACCCATAAGGCCGGACATCTTCGCCTGGCTCGCTGCCTCGAGCTTGTGCACGGCATCGTTAAAGGCGGCCGCCAGCAGATCCTCGAGCATCTCGCGGTCATCGCCAAACACCGCCGGTTCGATCTGCACCCGTCGGGCCTCGTGGCGCCCATTGATGGTGATCTTCACCATGCCCCCGCCGGCCTCTCCGGTAACTTCCAGCGCGGCAATCTCGGCCTGGGCCTTTTGCATATTGGCCTGCAGCGCCTGCGCCTGCTTCATCATGTTGCCCATATTGGCCACAGCAGCCTCCTTAAGTTTTCCGCGTTCTTGAGCTTCAGGCCGGCTTGCGCGGCCGCACCGAATCCGGATTGATGGTGGCGCCAAAGTGCTGCTGCAAGGCCTGCACCGTGGGTTCCGCAGCCAGCGCGGCACGTGCCGTGCCGAGCGCTTCCTGATTGGCGCGCTCGCCGGCCTGTGCCGGAGTTTCGGCGGCGATGGTTCCGGCCGCGATCTCCAGGTGCAGGGTCTCGCCAAAATAGCGGCTGAGAGCCTGCGCAAGTTTCTCTTCGCGTCCGCGCGTACGGGCACTGGCGTTGCGCGCATCAAGAACCAGTCGCAGCAGGCCGGGCGTGTGGGAAACCATGGCGCAGTTTTGCGCCAGCATGCGAGTGGGGCCATCCAGATCGAGTGCCGCGACCACATTGCCCCACTCGGTGCTCGCCATCGGCGCCGCCGCGCCGCCGCTGCTGGCAACCGCAGTAACCACCGCCTCCGGCGCCGGGCGCGCACCGACGTTGCCTGTCGGGCTCAATGCCTCCGGCCTGAAAGCCAGCATGCGGATCAGAGTCATGCGAAAGCCAGAGCGCGGATCCGGTGCCAGGGCCAAATCTCGCCGGCCGAGGATCGCCGTCTGGTAATACAGCTGCACGTCCTCCGTACTGATTGCGGCGGCCAGTTCCTGCAGTAGCGAGGACGCGAAGTAATCATCCCCAGCATAGTCGGGTAGCAGCTGCTGCAGAGCCACGCGCTCGAGGAGGGCCGCCATCTGATCCAGCAGCTGACCATAGTCCGGGGAAAACTCTTCGAGCTCCCGCGCCGCGTCCAGCAGCGCGCCAGCATCAGCGCGCGCCAGCGCCCGAGTCATGCGCTCGACATGATCGCGGGTAACGGTGCCCAGCATTGCACGCGCCTCGGCCTCCTTGGCGCTGCCATTGCCGAAGGCCAACAGCTGATCAAGCAGCGACAGCGCATCGCGCATGCTGCCGTCGGCGGCCTGCGCCAGCAGCTGCAAGGCGGCAGGCTCGTAGGCGAGTTGTTCGGCGTCCAGTATTTCCGCAAGGCGGGCAGCGATCAGCGACACGCTCAGGCGCTTGAGGTTGAACTGCAGGCAGCGCGACAGCACGGTCACCGGCAACTTCTGCGGATCCGTGGTGGCGAACAAGAATTTCACGTGTGGCGGCGGCTCTTCCAAGGTCTTGAGCAGCGCATTAAAGGAATTGGCGCTCAGCATGTGCACCTCGTCGATCAGGTACACCTTGAACCGGCTGCGGGTAGGCGCGTACTGGACGTTGTCGAGCAGCTCGCGGGTATCATCGACCTTGGTGCGGGAAGCGGCGTCAACCTCGATTAGGTCCACGCTGCGCCCTGCTTCAATTTCGCGGCAGCTGCTGCACTCCAGGCAGGGCTCGGCGCTCACGCCGCGCTCGCAGTTGAGGCACTTCGCCAGAATCCGTGCCACCGTGGTCTTGCCCACACCGCGCGTGCCCGCAAATAAAAACGCGTGGTGCACGCGCCCGCTGCCGAGCGCGTTGCTCAGCGATCGCAGCACGTGCTCCTGGCCGACCATCTCGGAGAAGCGACGCGGCCGCCATTTGCGCGCTAGCGCGGTATAGGCCATGGATCCTCTAAAGCTCAGACTAAGTTGCTACACCAGGGAGGCAGCCCGCGCCGGCCGGTCTTCGGCGCACTACGTGGCCGTTACCGCTGCTCCCTTCCGGGCCTGACGGGGTTGGCGGCTCGTTGTCGCGAAGGAACCGGCGCGGACCACCATAGTCTGGTGGCGGAGAGGGTGGGATTCGAACCCACGAACACCCGTGAAGATGTTACTGGAATTCCAGTCCAGCGCCTTCGACCGCTCGGCCACCTCTCCTATCAATAGGTTACAGTGTATTTCGAAAGTAATTCCTAAGACGTACAAGTGCTCATTGTAGCAAGGCCTCGCACCCGGGCTTGCGCGGGTCAGGGTGCAAATGCAACGCCATGACGCCCGCTCGAACACTCGCTAGTGTGGCAGCGGTGCGCAAGTGCTCTGCGAATCGGTCAGAAGCGGTACCCGACCTGCAGCGGCAAGAACTGAATCGAGTTATGGCCCTGCACGCTGGTGTAGCCGGTTTCGAAGAACCACGCCGAACGCCCGCTGCGCACCGGTATTTCCAGGCCGAGTGCCGCCGTCCAACCCAGCTTAGTTGTGCTCCGGCTTGCGATAACCACGTCGCCTTCGTGCGCAACCGTATAGCAGTAACCCCACCAGTCGCAAACCACGGTGCCCACCAGTGCCGATTCCGTCAGTTTCAAGGACTGCTTGTAAGCACCCAGTCCGAGCGCGGCGTAGCCGAACAGGTTGGAGGTCAGCTGTGTGGTGTACTTCCCTTTGGCCGTCACTGCCCAGACATCGCCGGTGCCGCCATCGATACTGTACAAGACCTTCTGCTGCCCAAGGCTGATCAGATTATAAGAAGCATTGAAGTCCGAATAACTGACATCCAGCATCCACGAAAACTTGCTCACGGGCCCGGTCTTGTAGCTCACGCCGCCCCCAAGGGTCCAGCCGGTGTTCAGCAGACTCGACGACTTGCCCATCGGAAATGCGGCACCGCCATTGACGTACCAATCCCACTGGCCCTTCTGCTTCGAACTCGGGCCGGTGTAGGCGGCCAGCTGCTTGCCAAAGCTTGGCGGCGAGGACAGGCAGGGTTCACTGTCCAAGCGCGCAACCTCGGGTTCGGTCAGCGTTGGCACCTTGATGGCATTGCGGGTGTCGGGCGCATCGAGCCCAGTTGGCACACGGAGCGGTGGCATGTTTTTCACATCGCTGCTGATGGCCGGCTCCGGGCAGTGCGGCTTCTTGGTCTTGCTGTGGTGAAATGAGGCGCAGCCACCCGCCGCTATCAGCCACAGCGCGCCCAGGGCGGCGCCCAGCCTCTGCACGATTGGATGTTTCATGCGCTGCGCGCCCGAGACTGCGCGAGGACTGGCTCCGCGGCGTGCAGCGCGCTGCGCACCCGCGTCTGCGCGGCTGCACTTAGCCAAGTCAGCGGCAAGCGAATTCCCGGGTTGATCAACTTCATTTCAGCCAGCGCCCATTTGACAGGAATAGGATTCGGTTCTACAGACAAATCACGATGCAAAGACATCAATGGCGCATCAAGAGCCAGGGCCACATCCCTGTCGCCTCTGCCAGCCGCCGCCATCACTGCAGCCACCTCGGCCGGACGCACGTTGGCGGTCACTGAAATCACTCCATGCGCACCGTTCAGGACCGACTCGCAGGCCGTGGCATCATCCCCAGACAGCACCGAGAACTGGGCCGGCAGCACCGCCAGCAACGCGCGGATGCGATCCAAATCGCCGACCGCCTCTTTGATGCCAACAATCGCCCGAAGTTCGGCAAGACGCGCCACGGTGCCGGGCAGAAGATCCACCGCCGTGCGGCTGGGCACGTTATACAGCAACACCGGCGCCCGAGCCGCATCGGCCACGGCCGCAAAGTGCCGAAACAAGCCCTCCTGGGTGGGGCGGTTGTACGCCGGCGTGACCACCAGCAGGGCATCGACCTTGGAATCCGCCAGTGATTGCACACGGCGCGCGACCGCCGCCGTGCTGCTGCCGCCCACTCCTGCAATCACCGGCATGCGCCCGGCGCAGCGCCTGCGCGCCTGCGCCAGCAGCCAGTCGTGTTCTGCATCCGTCAGACTCACCGATTCCCCGGTGCTGCCGCCGACCACAACGGCGGCAGTGCCGCTGCGCAGATGCAGGTCCAGCAGCCGATCCCAGGCCTCGAGGTCGAGCGCGCCGTCCTCAAGCATCGGCGTGACAAGTGCGACCAGACTGCCTGAAAACATGAAATCCCGCGGCGTGCTCGGCCGCGGCACGATTACCGCGGCGGGGGCGCGATGTTACGCATCCAGCGTGACCTGAAGCAAGCCCCGGAAACCGGTACACTCGGCGCCGTGAGTGACCAAATCGCGCCAGGAAAGCAGCATCTCGCCGTGTCGGCCATCGGCAGCGATCGGACCGGCATGGTGCACGATTTCACGCGTGTGATCACCGATTGCGGTGGAAATATCGCCGAGAGCCGCATGGCTGCTCTGGGCGGCGAATTTGCCATGCTTTTGCTGGTCACCGGCAACTGGCACACCCTGGCGCGGATCGAGTCGGAACTCGGCCGGCTGGCGGAGGCCGGCACCTTGAGCGTGCACTTGCGGCGCACGGAAGCGCGCGCCAGCCGCAAGGAAATGGTGCCCTACTCCATCGACATCGTCAGCATCGACCAGACCGGTATCGTGGCCGGCTTGTCCGGCTTTTTTGCCAGCCGAAATATTGACATCTGCGAGGTAGCCACCCGCGGATATGCGGCGGCCCACACCGGCGCGCCGATGTTCGCGGTGCAGATGACCATCAATGTTCCGGCGCGTCACCACGTGTCGCAGCTGCGCGAGGAGTTCATGGACTATTGCGACACTATGAACCTCGATGCGATTCTCGAGCCCGTCAAGTCATGAGCGCCCCCGCACTCGGCAAGGCGGCGCCTGATTTTTCGCTGCCCTCGACCGCCGGCAAAGACTTCCGGTTGCGCGCCGCGCGCGGCAAACCCCTGGTACTGTATTTCTATCCGCGCGACAACACACCCGGCTGCACCCTCGAGGCACAGGATTTTCAGCGCCTGCTGCCTTCCTTTCGCCGCGCAGGCGTGCGCGTGTGCGGTATTTCGCGCGACAGCATGGCAGCGCACGAAAAGTTCTGCCGGCAGTACGAGCTGGGCTTTGAATTATTGGTCGACGAAGACGGAGCGGCCTGCAAGCTCTTCGATGTGATCCACGAAAAGAACATGTACGGCCGCAAGGTGTTGGGCATCGTGCGCAGCACCTTCCTGCTCGATGCCGCCGGGAAGCTGCAGCGCGAGTGGCGCAAGGTCAAAGTCAGCGGACATGCGGCCGAGGTGCTGGAGGCGGCCAAGCTGCTGTGAAGACTCGCGCCAAGCGGCTGTTCGTCCTTGACACCAACGTGCTGATGCACGATCCCACCGCGATCTTTCGGTTCGCGGAACACGATGTGTATCTGCCGATGGTGGTGCTCGAGGAACTCGACGCCAACAAGAAAGGCATGTCCGAGGCCTCGCGCAACACCCGCCAGGCGAGCCGCTTTCTGGACGACATGATCCGTGGCGTCACCAAGGAACAAATCGACGCCGGGCTGCCCATTCCCGGCGCACGCACCGACAATCACGGCAAAACTCCGGCGGTCGGCCGACTTTTCTTTCAGACGCGCGATCTGGGCAGCGGCCTGCCGGATCACTTACCGGGACTGGGCGTCGACAACCTGATCCTTGGGCAGACGTTGGCGCTGCAGAAGCAGCTGGCTCCGACCCGGGTTGTGCTGGTTTCCAAAGACATCAATCTGCGCATCAAGGCGGCCGTGGTCGGCGTGCACGCCGAGGATTACTACAGCGACAAGACCATCGAGGATGCCGATGTCCTGTACACCGGGACCACGCGACTGCCGGCCGATTTCTGGGAGCAGCATGGTCGGGACATGCGTTCCTGGAAAGCCGGCGAGCGTACCTGCTATGAGTTGAGCGGACCGGCGGTGGCCGATTGGCACGTCAATGAGTTTGTGTATGAAGACAGTTCGGTCGGCATCGAAGCCATGGTGCGCAAATTGCAGCAGGGTACGGCTACGCTCGAGCTGGTGCGCGATTTCCGCTCCGACCGCCACAGTGTTTGGGGCATAACCGCACGCAATCGCGAACAGAACTTTGCCCTCAACCTGCTGCTCGATCCCGAAATTGACTGCGTCACGATCCTCGGCCCGGCCGGCACCGGCAAGACCCTGCTGGCACTGGCCGCCGGCCTGGTGCAGACCATGGAGCGCAACCGCTACGCCGAGATCATCATGACGCGGGTGACGATCCCACTGGGTGAGGACATAGGCTTTCTGCCGGGCACCGAGGAAGAAAAGATGGAGCCCTGGATGGGGGCCCTGATGGATAACCTCGAAGTGCTGACGCGCAGCGAGGAAGGTGGCAATTGGGGGCGCGCGGCGACCAACGACCTGCTGCGTAACCGGATCAAGCTTCGCGCAATTAACTACATGCGCGGGCGCACGTTCCTGAATCGCTACATCATTCTCGATGAGGCGCAGAACCTAACGCCCAAGCAGATGAAGGCGCTGATCACGCGCGCTGGGCCCGGCAGCAAGCTGGTGGCGCTGGGCAACATCGCGCAGATCGACACGCCCTACCTCACCGAGACGACCTCCGGCCTGACGTACGTAGTCAACCGCTTTCGCGGCTGGACACACTCCGGCCATATCACCCTGGTGCGCGGTGAGCGCTCGCGCCTGGCCGATTTCGCCTCCGAGCAGCTTTAAGGAACCTCGGTTGCGCGCGCCGGTCGAAATCCCGATGTTCAGCGGCCACTTTCCAGCTTCGCGGCTCGTCGGGGCACTTTCCGCCCTGCTAGTCGGTCTCGCCCTGACGCTCGGCGCCTACGCCGCCGAGGACACTCAGTCAGTTGCCAGTCAGCTGCCCGACATGGGATCGCCTGAGAACGCGATACTCAGCAAGACGGACGAGTTTCAGATCGGCCTGATGGCCATGCACCAATTGCGTGCCCAGGGCCTGGTCCTCGAGGATCCCGAGCTGACTGATTACATCCAGAATCTAGGCTCCCGACTGGCCGCCCAGGCACGCGACGACGACCAGAATTTTTCGTATTACATTCTTCGGTCGGACGAGATCAACGCGTTTGCCACCTTCGGTGGCTTTATCTGCATCAATTCCGCCCTGGTGCTCTTGACAAAGAACGAGTCCGAGCTCGCCGCGGTACTGGCCCACGAAACCGCGCACGTGCGCCAGCGTCACATCGCGCGCGGCATTATGGCGCAGAGCAAAATGTCGCTGGCCTCGACCGCGGCCATGCTGGCCGCCGTGCTGATTGGTGCGGTCTCGGGCGCCGGTGGCGCAGCTATGGAAGGTGCGATCGCCATGGGACAGGGCGTGGCCCTGCAGCAGGCCATGAACTTCACGCGCGGCGAGGAATCCGAAGCGGATCGCGTCGGCATTGGCCTGCTCGCGGGTGCCGGCTTCGATGCCAGCGCGATGGCCAGCACCTTCGAGTCCATGTCGCGCCGCCTCGGCGACCCTGAGACCGCAGGGCCCCTCGACATGCTGCGCAACCACCCGGTCACGCGCGATCGCACCGCCGAGGCGCGCGCGCGTGCCGGACAGTACGCGCACAATCCAGTGCACGAATCCATTCTCTATCCGTGGATGCGCGAGCGGCTGCGCGTCCTGGTGGCACCGCCGGACCGAGACATGATGGTGTACTACGCGCAACTGCGCGACCACCGGGCGCTGTCCGATCCTGAACGCTACGGCGAGGCCATCGCGCAGACCCAGGGCGGCCAGGCCGGTGCGGCGGCCGTCACCCTGCGCCAGCTGCTGGACAAGTATCCGCAGATCACGGCGCTCTATACGGCGCTGGGCCAGGCGTTGCAAGCCGACCATCAGTCGACCGCGGCGCTGGCCAACTTTGAGCACGCCATGGCCCTGTTTCCGCGTAACGTGCCCGTGGCGGTGCGCTACGCGGACACTCTTATGCAGACCGGCCATGCCCGCCAGGCGCATCTGATGCTGCTCGATGTCTTCAATAACACGCAACCGACGCCCGAGCAGATCCGGCTGACCGCACTGGCCGCCAGTGCCGCGGGGGATACCGGGGATGCCTCCTACTACATGGCGGAATACCACATCAGCAACGGTGACTTAGCACTCGCTAACCAACAGCTCGAACTGGCGCTCGCCTCGCCCAACCTCACTTCGGTGCAACGCCAGAGGTTCCGCGCCCGCCTCGATGAAATCCGCGAATGGATGCGGGAACAGCGTGAAGTCCATGATGCCGGCCAGTGAAGATGTAGAATAATCCGATGAGGTTTGGCGTCACAATTGCGGCCACGGCCGCGTTTTTTTTGCTAAGCGGCTGCGCGACACTTCCCAACGGCAAGGCCGATCCGCGCGATCCCTTCGAGCGCGCCAACCGCAGCATCTACGGGTTCAACAACGGTCTGGACAAGGCCATTTTCCGGCCGACCGCGCGCGCGTGGAAGGCGGTCATGCCGGTGCCGGTGCGGCGCGGGATCAGCAACTTCGCCAACAACCTCGGCTATCCTGGCACCATCATCAATGACCTGCTGCAGGGCAAGTTCGCACAGGGCGGGCACGATTTCACGCGGCTGGTGATCAACACGGTGTTTGGTTTTGGCTTCTTTGATCCGGCCACCAAAGCCGGGCTCGAGCGTCACGATGAGGATTTCGGCCAGACGCTGGGCAAATGGGGCGTGCCAGCCGGCCCGTACATCATGCTGCCCATCTTCGGCCCTTCAAGCGTGCGGGACGCGCCGGCCCGCCTTGCGGACGATTACACCGATGCGCGCCACTATATCTCCAACCCTTACGTGAACTGGGGCATATGGGGTATAGACAAGATCGAGACGCGCGCGAGCCTGCTGGATCTAGACGCGGCGCTTGATCGGACCTTCGATCCCTATGCGTTCATACGCAATGCGTGGATACAGCGACGGCAGTACTTGGTGCGAGACGGCGAACCCGAATCGGATACTTCCATCGAAGATCCGGGCATCGAGGATCCAGAACCACCGTCCGAGCCACCGGCCCAGCCGCCGGCCCAGCCGCCGACCGAACCGCCGGCTAAATGATCAGTTGGTCGGCTTCGCGTGGGTGCCGAGCAGCAATTCCTCGACATCACTGAGGCGTGCCAGTGCCAGCAACGTGGCGGGCGGTTCCAGAAATTTGAGCTCTCGTTTGGCCGAGCGAGCCCAGGCCAGCCAGTCGACAAGCAAAGCCAGCGCGCCGCTGTCGGCGCGGCCTACGCCGCGAAGATCGACTTCGATGGCGCCTTTGCCGTGGGCAAACGCGCGCAAGCCCTCGGCCCTAAGCGCCGTAACCGTGGGCATAGTGACCGCGCCCTCGAGCCGAAAATGCCCTTCGCCCACTTCCCTGAGGACGCCGGCGGCGCTGTTCACGGCTTGCGGCGCAGCGCTCACTTCGTGGGGCCCTGCTTTTCGAGCCGGCCAATCAGTGCGTCCAATCCGTTCTTGTCGATCTCGGCGCCGAAGTCATCGCGGAAGCTCTTTACATAGCTGATGCCCTCGATGATGACGTCCCAGGCCATCCAGCCCTTGTCGGTGCGATGCAGGCTGTAGTTCACCGCGACCGTGCTGCCATCGTCCTTGCGCACCAGGGTGCGCACCGTGGCCATCGTGGCTCCGGGCTCGCCCTTGTAGGGAAAAACCTTGAGCCGATCGCCCGTGAAATCGAGCAGCGCCGCGCCGTAGTTGTTGAGCAGCGAGTGATAGAACCCCGACACGAACTTCTGACGCTGCTCGGCGGTGGCCGTGGTCCAGTGCTTTCCCAGCACCAGGCGCGCAGAGTAGTCGGTGTCGAAATGTGGCAACAGCACCCGGTCGACTAGCGCATTGATCTTGGCCGGGTCCTTGCGATATTCCGCGCGGTGCGCGTCGAGGTCGCTGAGCATGGCCTTGGCAGCGCTGTCGATGAGCGTGCCAGGATCACTGGCATCGACCTCGGTGGTCGCGGTGGCCGGAGGGGGCTCGGCGGCAGCGGCAGCCCGAGCCTGCGGTGCATTGAGGGCCACACCCAGGAGCAAGACCACCGCCACAGGCGCAAGCGCAAATCGCTCGCCGCGCTGCGTGAAAAGGTTACTTCTTGGCATTGTCGTCCTTCTTGGCATTGTCGTCCTTCTTGGCATCGTCATCTTTTTTGCCGCCCGCCACGCCGGCAAAGAACTTGTTGACCAGATTCTCCAGTACCAGCGCCGACTGCGTAAATTGTATCTGCGTGCCGTTCGCCAGGTAGGTGCCCGATCCACCGGGACCCAGGCCGACGTACTTAGCTCCCAGCAGGCCCGAGGTCTGGATAGCCGCGTCGCTGTCGTCAGGAATCTGGTTGTAACGCCGCTCGATCGCCATCGTGACCAGTGCCTTGTAATCCGCGGGATCAAACACCACCCCCGTGACCCGTCCGATGCGCACTCCCGCGATCGTCACCGGCGCTCCGACCTTAAGATCGCCCACGTTGTCGAAGCGTGCGGTGACCTGAAAACTGTCGGTGGCGTGGTGCATTTGCACGCCGCTGGCCGGCAGCTGGGTGGTGAGAAATGCCAGCGCCGCAAATCCCAGCAGCACAAACAAACCCGTGCCAATTTCCAGACTCCGACTGGTATTACTCATGAATGCCAAGCTCCTCAAGAATTCAGGAATGCCGCTGTCAGCAAATAGTCAAATAACAGGGTTAGAACCGCTGACGTGACCACGGTTCGCGTGGTCGCCAGTCCCACGCCCTCGGCCGTGGGCTCGGCAAAGTAGCCTTCATAGACCGCCATCAGGCTGCAGGCGACGCCGAATACCAGGCTCTTGACCAGGCCTTCGTTGATGTCGCGCATGTCGACCGCACTTTGCATCTGCGACCAGAATGATCCGGACTCAACGCCCAGCAGTCCCACCCCGATAAGCTGCGCACCGAAGATGCCGATCACGTCGAATATCGCGGTCAACAGTGGCACGGCGATGAGCCCGCCGAGAAAGCGCGGCGCGACCACCCGCCGCACCGGATCGACTGCCATCATCTCCATGGCGGTGAGCTGATCGGTGGCGCGCATCAGGCCGATTTCGGAAGTCAGCGAGGTGCCCGCGCGCCCGGCAAACAGCAGCGCTGTGATCACCGGTCCCAATTCGCGCACCAGCCCAAGCGCCGCGGCCACACCGAGCGCTGACTCGGATCCAAAGCGCTGCAGCAGATCGTAGCCCTGCAGTCCCAGCACCATGCCGACAAACAGACCGCAGAGCATGATGATGATCAGCGAGCGCGCACCGGCGTTGTAGATCTGTGCAATCACCAGTCGCGGCTGGCCCAAGGAAGGCAGGCACTGGCCGAGCACGCGTATGAAGAACAGCGCGACGCGCCCGCTCTTGCCGAGAATATCGCCGACGGGTCCGAGGCTCCGCGCCACTTTCAGGGACTCCCCAGCAGCTGCTCGCGATAGTCCGGCGCGGGTACGTGAAACGGCACGGGCCCGTCGGGCAGCCCGCTCATGAACTGCCGGACCACTGGCGCCGCCGTGGCTCTAAGCTCCGCGGGGCTGCCGGCCGCCGCCGCACGGCCATTCGCCAGCAGGTAGCTGCGGTGCGCGATCCGGCTGATCTCCTCGACATCGTGCGTGACTACGATGCTGGTGATGCCGAGTGTGGAATTCAGGGTCTGGATGAGTCGCAAAATCACGCCGAGGGAGATGGGGTCCAGGCCAACGAAGGGTTCGTCATACACCAGCAGCTCCGGGTCCATGACGATCGCGCGTGCCAGCGCCACGCGGCGGGCCATGCCGCCGGACAAGGCGCTGGTGTCCAGCTCCGCGGCCCCGCGCAGACCCACCGCCTGCAATTTCATGAGTACTAGCCGGCGCAGCAGCGGTTCAGGCAGGCGGGTGTGGGCGCGCAATGGAAAGGCGACGTTCTCAAACACACTGAGATCGCTCATCAGCGCGCCGTTCTGGAACAGCATCCCGACCCGCTGCCGCAAGGCGTACAGGCCGACGCGGCCCAGGCGCGAGGGCTGCTCGCCAAACAAGGTGACGGTGCCTGAGTCGGGACGTATCGCGCCCATCAGCAACCGCAGCAGGGTCGTCTTGCCGGTGCCGCTCGGGCCCATCACGGCGGTAATCTCACCGCCCCTGACCGACAGGTTCAGACCGTCAAAGATCACCCGGCCGCCGATCGAGTAGCGCAGGTCGCGCACCTCGACCACGGACGAGCCTGGTTCGGACGATTCCATTAGGCGGCCTGGGTTTCCATCCCCGCCTTGAAGCGTCCGCTGCGGGCGAGTCCGTTCAGGCGCGCCCACCGTCCGAATTCCTTCTGGCCCGCCTCGACCGATGCGGGCTTGCCGCCCCAAGCACTGAGCGCCGCATCCTGCAGGGCGCGACCGTAGCTGAAGGTCAGCTGCCAGGGCAGATTGCCGAGCGCATTCATCAGCGAGAGATGGAGCGTCGCCTGGGCCGGCGATTGGCCGCCGGACAAAAAAGCGATTCCGGGAATTGCGCTGGGCACGTGGCGCTTCAGACAGCGCACCGTGGCGGCGGCCACGGCTTCCGGGCTGGCCTGTTGCGGGCACTTCTTGCCGGAGATGACCATGTTGGGCTTGAGGATCATGCCTTCAAGATGAATGCGGTGCCCGGCGAGCTGATGGAAAACTTCCGTCAGCACGGCGCTGCTAACCTCTTCGCACCGTTCGATGGTGTGATCGCCGTCCATCAGCACCTCGGGTTCGACGATCGGCACTATGTTTTGTTCCTGGCAAAGCGCCGCGTAGCGGGCCAGCGCGTGCGCATTCGCGTGGATCGCGTAAGCCGTCGGTATCCCGGCGCCAATGTCGATGACCGCACGCCATTTGGCAAAGCGCGCGCCGAGCTGGTAATACTCGATCAGCCGCTCGCGCAATCCATCGAGCCCTTCGGTGATGGTTTCGTTCGGGAACCCCGCCATCGGCTTGGCACCCATGTCCACCTTGATGCCGGGCAGCACGCCCAGCTTCGAGAGGTATTCCGGAAATGGCACGCCGGCGCTGGTTTTCTGCCGCAGGGTCTCGTCGTAGAAAATGACCCCGCTGATCGATTTGGCCATGCCGGGAGTCGCGAACAGCAGTTCGCGGTAGGCGCGTCGCGAGTCGGCCGTAGACTCGAGTTTGATCTTGTCAAATCGCTTCTTGATGGTCCCGGTGCTCTCGTCCGCGGCCAAAATGCCCTTGTCGGTCGCGACCATTGCCGCTGCCACCTTTTCCAGATCTGCCCAAACCATATGCCTACCTCCAAAACGGGGCGGCAAGCATAGCAAAGCTTCCGGGCTTGCCCTTTAAGTGGACCTCATATAGGACTAAAATAGTCCTACATTTGGAGAACCCCATGTTGCGTATCAGCAAAATGACCGACTACGCCACTGTGCTGCTGGGGCGGCTGGCGACCGCGCCGGAGCGGCAGTGGACTACGGCTCAGCTGGCCGCGCAAACGCACCTGCCTGCCCCGACCGTCAGCAAGGCCCTCAAGCAGCTGCACCGTCGCGGCCTGGTGACTTCGACTCGCGGCCTGCACGGCGGCTACCGGCTGGCCCGCCCGGCCGGCGAGATCACCGCCGCCCAGATCCTCGATGCACTCGAGGGACCCATGGCCCTGATCGAGTGCGCCCGACAGGTCCATCATTGCAGCATCGAGAGCACCTGCGGCGTGGGTCGCGCCTGGCAGCGGGTCAACCTGGCTATCCGCCGCTCGCTGCAGGAAATCACGCTGCTGGAGCTTGCAGGCCTCGGAGCCGAGCCTGTCCGTTTTGCTGCTCTCGAACGCCAGCTGCGCACCGCACGGCCGGAGCGTTCATGAGCAGCAACTCCGAACTTGCTGCGCTGTTCAATCGCGGCTACCAGCACGGATTCGTCACCGACATCGAGTCCGACACCGTCGCGCCCGGTCTCGATGAATCCGTGATCAAGATGATTTCCGCCAAGAAGCGCGAGCCGCAGTTTCTGCTTGCCTGGCGGCTTCGGGCCTATGAGTACTGGCGCACGATGCGCGAGCCCCGCTGGGCTCACCTGCGCTACCCCACCATCGACTTTGGTGCGATCTCCTATTACTCGGCGCCCAAACCCAAGGCCAACGCGCCCAAGAGCCTTGATGAGGTCGACCCGAAGCTGCTGGAGACCTACGCCAAGCTGGGCGTGCCGCTGCATGAGCGCGCGCGCCTGGCGGGCGTGGCCGTGGACGCCGTATTCGACAGCGTGTCGGTCGCCACCACCTTCAAGAGCCGTCTGGCGGAAGCAGGCGTGATCTTTTGCCCGTTTTCCGAGGCGGTGCAGTCCCACCCGGAACTGGTGGAACGCTACCTCGGGAGCGTCGTCCCCTACACCGACAACTTCTACGCCACCCTCAACTGCGCCGTGTTCTCCGACGGCTCCTTCGTGTACGTGCCACCAGGCGTGCGCTGCCCGATGGAATTGTCTACGTACTTTCGCATCAACGCGGCCAATACCGGTCAGTTCGAGCGCACGCTGATCATTGCCGACAAGGGAAGCCATGTGAGCTACCTGGAAGGCTGCACGGCGCCGATGCGCGATGAGAACCAGCTGCACGCCGCGGTCGTGGAGCTGGTCGCGCTCGATGATGCGCAGATCAAGTATTCGACCGTGCAGAACTGGTATCCGGGCGACGCCGAAGGGCGCGGCGGCATCTACAACTTCGTCACCAAGCGCGGTGAATGCCGCGGCCGCAATTCGCGCATTTCGTGGACCCAGGTGGAAACCGGTTCAGCCATCACCTGGAAGTACCCGGGTTGCGTGCTGCGCGGGGAAAATTCGGTCGGCGAGTTCTACTCGGTGGCAACGGCCAACAATTTTCAGCAGGCCGATACCGGCACCAAGATGATTCACCTTGGCGCCAATACGCGTAGCACCATCGTGTCCAAGGGCATCTCAGCCGGGCACGGACAAAACACCTACCGCGGGCTGGTGAAGATCATGCCCTCCGCGCACGGCGCCCGTAATTTCACGCGCTGCGATTCGTTGCTGTTGGGCGCGCAGTGTGGAGCGCACACCTACCCGTATCTCGAGACCCGCAATGCGGGGGCCACCGTCGAGCATGAAGCCAGCACTTCGCGCATCAGCGAGGAACAGTTGTTCTATTGCCAGCAACGCGGCCTGGGCGCGGAGGATGCGGTCAATATGATCGTCAGCGGCTTCTGTCGCGAAGTATTTAAGGAATTGCCGATGGAATTCGCCGTGGAAGCTCAAAACCTACTCGCGGTCACGCTCGAAGGAGCAGTCGGATGAGCGCGCCGCTCCTTAAGATCGAAAACCTTTCGGTCAGTGCCGGGGGTACCCCGGTGCTCAAAGGACTCTCGCTCGAGGTGAATGCGGGCGAAGTCCACGCGATCATGGGGCCGAACGGTTCGGGCAAGAGCACGCTGGCGCATGTGCTCGCCGGGCGGCCGGGCTATGAAGTGACCGGCGGGCGGGTGTCTTATGAAGGCAAGGATCTGCTGGCGCTGGCGCCCGAGGAGCGCGCCCGGGCCGGACTGTTCCTGGGCTTTCAGTATCCGGTGGAAATTCCCGGGGTCAACAACGCCTACCTGCTCAAGGCCGCGCTCAATGCCGCGCGCCGCTATCGTGGCGAAGCTGACATCGACGCCTTTGATTTTTTGAATCTGGTTCGCGCGAAGATTCAAACCATGCACATCGACGATGCCATGTTGGCGCGCGGCGTGAATGAGGGGTTTTCCGGAGGCGAGAAGAAGCGCAACGAAATCCTGCAAATGCTGGTGCTCGAGCCACGCCTGGCGCTGCTCGATGAAACAGACTCGGGACTGGATATTGACGCGCTCAAAATCGTCGGCCAGGGCATAAACAGCCTGCGCTCCCAGGACCGTGCGGTCGTCCTAGTCACGCACTATCAGCGGCTGCTGGAGTACGTGGTGCCAGACAGGGTGCACGTGCTGGCGCGCGGGCGCATCGTACGCAGCGGCGATCGAGAGTTGGCGCTCGAGCTCGAAGCGCGCGGTTATGACTGGCTGCTGGAAGCCGTGCCGGAGGTCGCATGAGCGCGGTGGCTCGCATACTCGAGGAGTTTGCCGCGCAGGGTACGCCCACGCCGGCGGGTCGCGCCGCCGCGCACGCCTTGAGGGAACATAGCCTGCCGACGCGGCGCGATGAGAACTGGCACTACGCCAATCTGCGGGCGCTTGAGCAACTTACGCATTTCTCACCCAATCCGCAGCCCTCACCCGAGATGCCGCTGCCGCACTTGCCAGATCCGCTCCCCGGCTTTGAGCGCATCGTCTATCTCGATGGCCGCCTGCAGCGTCAGCACGCAGCCACCGCCGCCGCGCTCGCTCGGCTGCACGACAGTGGCTTGGATGCGCCCGTGTCCGCCTTCGAAGCGGCCGGCGATGGCCGCTTCGGACTGGTGGCGCGCATGTTTGCCCCCGAACCACTCTCGCTGCGCGTCTCGGGGACGTTCGCGCTGGAAATCATCTCACTGTCCTCGGCCGGAGCTTTCGGCCACTACACGGATCTGAATATCGAATTGGCACCGGACGCACGCCTCGAATTGGTTGAGCACTTGGCAGGTAGCGGGCCGGAGGCTGCGGGCGCGGAACCCTCGGCATTGACGTGCAACACGCTGCGGCTGCGGCTTGAGGCCGGCTCGCAGCTCGTGCATACGCGCCTTCAGCAGGCGCCTTCCAGTTCCCTGCTCTACGAAACCGTGGCGGCGCGCCTGGCCGAGCGCGCCACCTACCGGCTCAGGCAGCTGTCGGCCAGCGCGGCCAACGCGCGTAGCAGCGTGCAGGTGCAATTGCAGGGACGCGAGTCCGCGGTAGAGATTCAGGCAATCGCGGCCGCGCAGGGTTCGCACTCTGCGGACACCCTTTACACCACACTGCACGAGGCGCCGGGCACCCGCAGCGAGTTGCTGTTTCGAGGCATTGCCAGCGAGCGCGCCCACGCGGCCTGTAGCGCGGACGTCCAGGTCGGCGCCGAGGCGCGCGGCTCGCGCGTGCTGCAATCGCTCCGCGGGCTGATTGACGGCAAAGGCGCGGAAGTCAATTTGCGCCCTCGCCTCACGATCAACACCGACGACATTCAGGCTGCGCACGGTGCCACCACCGGACAGCTGGACGAGACTTTGCTGTTCTACCTGCTCTCACGCGGCCTGGCGCCCGAAGCTGCCCGATCGCTCCTCAAATGGGCATTCCTGAGCGAAGCCATGGGGCAGGTCGGGCCTGCAGCGTTGCGCAAACGGGCGGAGTCTGCCATCGCCAGCCGCTTAAGTGACGCGCCCGCCGCCGAGTTGCTGCTATGAGCGCCCCGCGAAGCATCGTCGATCCGGGCTACGTGGATGCGCACGGCGCGCTGCGCGCCGAGCGGGTGCGGACCGACTTTCCGATAATGGACCGCGAGGTGCACGGCCGACCGCTGGTCTACCTGGACAGCGCGGCCTCCGCGCAGCAGCCGCGTGCGGTGCTCGAGGCCATCGATTATTACTCCACCCGGCTGCATGCCAATGTTCACCGCGGCGTGCACACCTTGAGTCAGGAAGCGACCGCCGCGTTCGAGGGGGCGCGCGAGATCGTGCGTCGGTTCATCAATGCGCGCTCGGTGCGCGAAATCGTATTTACACGCGGCACCACCGAAGCCATCAACCTCGTGGCCCGCTCCTGGGGCGCCGGCAACCTGCGCGCGGGCGATGAGGTGCTCATCACCCACCTAGAACACCATTCCAACATCGTGCCCTGGCAGATGATCTGTGCGGCCACAGGCGCGCGTCTGGTGGCGGCACCGCTGATGCCCAGCGGCGAGGTGGATCTCACGGCATTCGAGAAACTCCTGGGCGAGCGCACGCGCATCGTAGCCGTAGCGCACGTCTCCAACGCGCTAGGGACCGTGCTCCCGGTGCGCCGCATAACGGAGCTGGCGCATGCTCGCGGTGTCCCGGTGCTGCTGGATGGCGCCCAGGCGATAGCTCACCAGATGGTGGATGTGCAGCAGCTCGGCTGCGACTTCTACGCCTTTTCCGGACACAAGGTATACGGACCGACCGGCATTGGGGTGCTTTACGGCCGCGAGTCGCTCCTGCACGCGATGCCACCGTGGCAAGGGGGCGGCGACATGATTCTCACCGTCGCCATCGAGGGCAGCACCTACAACGAGTTGCCCTACAAGTTTGAAGCCGGCACGCCGAATATCAGCGGCGCCGTGGGACTGGGCGCTGCGCTCGAATACCTGGAACGGCTGGGGCGCGAGCGTGTCGCGGCGCACGAGCAGTGCCTGCTGAGCGAGTCGAGCGCTCGGCTGCGGGAGATTCCAGGCCTTGAGCTCGTCGGCACGGCGGCCGAGAAATCGGGAGTCGTATCCTTTACCGTTCAGGGCGTCCATCCACACGATGTCGGCACCATTCTGGATCAGGCCGGGGTCGCCGTGCGCAGCGGGCACCATTGCGCCATGCCGGTCATGACTTACTTTGGTCTGCCGGCCACCGTGCGCGCCTCGTTTGGCTGTTACAACACGCGAGCGGACATCGACCGGTTGGTGGCCGCGCTCACCACCGTGCGTGAGGTGTTCTTCTGATGGACGTACGCGAGTTGTACCGGGACGTGATCCTCGATCACAACCGCAGCCCGCGCAATTTCGGCCGCCTGGAGCCCGCCGATGCCTCAGCCGTGGGTCACAACCCGCTGTGCGGGGATGCGCTGAGCGTGACCTTGCGCCTCGATGGCGATCGGTTGAGCGAAATGCGCTTCAATGGCCAGGGCTGCGCGATCTCGATTGCCTCGGCCTCGCTCATGAGTGAGGCGGTGAGCGGCAAGAGCCTCAAGGATGTCGAAGCCTTGTATCGCGAGGTGCACGCATTGCTGACCGAAGCCTCGCACGTACCATCGATCCCCTTAGGCAAGCTCATGGCCTTGGGCGGCGTTCGTGAATACCCGGCTCGCGTCAAATGCGCGAGCCTGTGCTGGCACACGCTGAATGCGGCTTTGCATCAGAGCGCAGACGCTGGCGCCCCGCCTACCGTTTCTACCGAGCAATCGTGAGCAGCTACGAAAACGAGCCGGTGACCCTGTCCCGGGACGTCGAGGCAGTGATCGTGCCGGCCGGCACGCCCATCACGCTCAAGGCCGGCCTGAGTGGCTTTATCACCCAGGCGCTCGGCGGCAGCTTCACGCTTTATATCGAGGGCAACCTGTACCGGATCCCCGGGGCGCAGGCGGATGCCATCGGCAAGGAGGTGGTGCCGGCTCCCGAACTGCCGCCCGGGGCAAGCGATGAGGACGTTCGCGAGCTCGCCTGGGCGCAGATGCGCCGCTGCTACGATCCGGAAATCCCCGTGAACATCGTCGATCTTGGCCTGGTCTACGAGTGCAGCGTGGGTCCGGCCGAGGACGGCAGCCGCCGGGTACGCGTCAGCATGACACTTACCGCGCCGGGTTGCGGCATGGGTGAAGTGCTGGTGCGCGACGTCAAAGAAAAGCTCGAGGCGATCCCTACCGTGAGCCACGCGGACGTGCAGCTGGTGTTTGACCCGCCCTGGAGTCAGTCGATGATGTCCGAGGCCGCCCGGCTGCAAACCGGAATGATGTGGTAGCGCCATGCCCGACCTTATTCTCTTGCGTCATGCGGCGGCAAAGCCGGCCGCCGCCGGCGCAACCGATTTCGAACGGCCCCTCTCGGGCCGGGGGCGGGCGGCCGCAGCACGGGCGGCACAGCGCCTGCGCGGCTCGGGCGGGGCGATAGATCGACTGCTCTACAGCCCCGCGCGTCGCACGCAGGAAACGGCCGGCATTCTCGCGCGCGAACTCGCGCTCGGAGAAGATGCCCTGCTCGCAGTTCCTGAGCTGTATGCGGCCAGCGCCGCGGCGATTCGCGCAGTTGTGAAGAACAAGCGCGGCACGACAGCCGTGCTGCTTGTGGTGGGCCACAACCCGGGCATCAGCGACTTGGGCCGGGAACTGGTGAGAGGGCTGGCGCCCGAGGGATTATCGACCGCCGCTTTCTGGCGCTTTTCGTTCGATGCGGAAAACTGGCCCGCGCTCACGCGCGGGGCGGTCGTCGCGGCCGGCGAGCCCGATCAGTGAATCGTGCAGAAGCAGTAGGCCAGTGTGTGGTTGGGCACCGCGGCGAAGCGCTGCCAGCGCAGTATCTCGCGCTCCAGCGGCTGAAGCTGGGGACTCAGCCGCGCGGCCGTCGCGACCGTGCCTGAATCGGGGCCGTAACCCAAGGCGCGCATCAGGTGTTCGCCTTCGCCACGCATACTCATCAATAGCTCTTCCGTAAGGCTCAGCTCCGGCTCGATGACGCGTACTTCATAGCCCTTGGCCAGCTTGGCGCGCCGCGCCGCCGCGTTGACCGCATCATCGTAACCGCCCAGCCGGTCGACCAGGTGCAAGCGCATCGCATCGCTTCCAGCCCAAACCCGCCCCTGCGCAATTTCATCGATGGCCGCGCTGGTCTGGTGTCGGCCGCTGGCCACGCGTTCGAGAAATTCGGAGTACGAATGATTGACGCCGGCCTGCAGCATGCCCTCCACCACCGCCGACATGGGGCGGTCGATGCGCAACGTTCCCGACAGGGCCGTCGTCCCGACCCCGTCCACCTGCACGCCAAGCTTGGCGAGCGTGCGGTCAATGGTGGGTATCACGGCGAACACGCCGATAGAACCGGTGATGGTGTTGGGGCTGGCCAAAATCTCATCGGCCGGTGCGGCGATGTAATAGCCGCCCGAGGCCGCCACCTCGCCCATGGACGCGACCACCGGCTTGCCGGCGGCGCGCAGGGCCTGCACTTCGCGGTAGATCTGCTCGGAGGCCAGCACGCTTCCGCCGGGGCTGTTGATGCGCAACACCACCGCCTTGATGGAGTCATCGTCCCGCGCCTGCCGCAGAAGGGCCGACGTCGAATCGCCACCAATCGTGCCCGAGGGCTGGTTGCCATCGAAGATCGCACCGCTCGCCATGATCACGCCCACCGCGGTTCCCGAATTTCGGCGCAGGTGCTCATCGGTCTTGACCACCCGCAGGTAGTCCTCGAAGGGGATCGAACTGAAGCTGTGGCGATTCGAGTCCGAGCCGACCAGCTTGGTCATGCGCGCTTCCAGCTGCGCACCGGTGCGAAGGCCGGTCACCAGGCCAGCCTCGCGGGCCACGCGCGCGCTATCGCCTCCGGCCTTGCTCAGGGCCGCCGCATAACCGTTGGCGTAGGTATTGATCGACTCGGGATCCAAATGGCGCGCCACACCCACGTTGCTGCGATAACCGCGCCACAGTGCCTGCAGGTAGGCCAAGCTCTCTTCGCGGTCCTCGGCCGACATGTCGTGGCGGATGAACGGCTCGGCAGCACTCTTGAACTTGCCGGCGCGAACTAGGTGCACGTCGACGGCAAGCTTCTCGAGCGCATCCTTGAAGAACATCCGGTAACGGTCGTAGCCTGGTAGCAGAACGAATCCCATCGGGTCCAGGTAGACCTCGTTGGCCTGTGCTGCCAGCAGGTATTGATCGGCCAGGAAATAGCTGCCGTAGGCGATCACCTGCTTGCCGCTGCGTTTGAACTCGCCAATCGCGGCGGCCAGCTCCTCGAGTTCCGGGAGGCCCACATCCCCGAGATCGTCGGTCTCGATCAGCAGCGCCTGAATGCGCTTGTCCTTGGCCGCGCCGCGTATCGCGCGAGTCAGGTCCCACAGCAGTGTCTGCGGCGAGCCCTGGTCCTGTGCCTCGTTGATCGCGCGCTCCAGTGGGCGTCCCGAGAGCTGCTCGACGATATCGCCCGAGGGGCGTATGACGAGCGCGCCCCGGTCGGGGATTCGCGGAATGGAGGTGCGGAGCGCTGCGATCAGCAGCGCCAGGATCGCCAGCAGCAGCACCAGATGCAGCACGCGCCGCACCAGATCAAGGCCAGCCCAGAGCTTGCGAAAGAAGTTTGCCAGATAACTCATTGTTGCCGCCGACGCGAGCTAGGCCAGTCTAGGACACCCCTGCACGCCGCTTGCAGTGCGCAGGGGCCTGCTCTCTAGACCTTCTCTTCAATTCGCGCTGACTTGCCGGCGCGATCACGCAGGTAGTACAGCTTGGCACGCCGTACGTTGCCGCGGCGCTTGATGGCGATCTCGCTGATCGACGGACTGTGGGTCTGGAAGGTCCTCTCCACTCCTTCACCGTGCGAAATCTTGCGCACCGTGAAAGACGAATTGAAGCCGCGATTGGAAATCGCGATCACGACGCCTTCGAAGGCCTGCACGCGTTCCCGGTCGCCCTCGACCACCTTGACCTGCACGGTCACCGTGTCGCCGGGCCTGAAGTCCGGCACCTTGCGCGTCATGCGCTCGGCTTCCAGCGTCTGAATGATGTTCATGTCTCTTCTTCCTGTTCCTGCAAAAATTCCTGCAACAGCGCCGCGCGCTGCGCATCCAGCGCGCCTGCATCAAGCAAATCCCGGCGCCGCACCCATGTGCGCCCGAGCGCCTGCTTGAGCCGCCAGCGCTCGATCGCCGCGTGGTCGCCCGACAGCAGCACCGAGGGAACGCGGCGGCCCGCGTATTCCTCCGGTCGCGTGTAGTGCGGCCAGTCCAGCAAGCCCGCGCTGAACGATTCCTGCTGTGCGGAGCGTTCATCGCCGAGCGCCCCGGGCAGTTGCCGCGCTATCGCATCGATCAACACCAATGCCGGCAGCTCGCCACCCGAAAGCACATAATCGCCGATCGACACTTCCAGGTCGATCTCCGTTTCCAGCACGCGCTCATCGACACCTTCGTATCGACCGGCCAGCAGCAGCAAAGCCTCACAGGTGGCAAGCTCGCGCACCCTTTCATGGCTCAGCCGCTCGCCCTGGGCTGAGAGCGCAATCCGCCGGCATCCGGCCGGCAACCTGCCCGCCGCCGACGCGATCGCTGCCGCCAGCGGCTCGGGCTTGAGCACCATTCCCGGGCCCCCTCCATAGGGGCGATCGTCCACCGTGTGGTGGACATCGCGCGTATGCGCCCTGGGATCCTCAGTTCCCACTTTAAGAATCCCGCGCTGCTGCGCCCGTCCGACGATGCCGTGCCGTAGCGCATCCCGAACCATGTCCGGGAACAGCGTGACCACTTCGATCTGCACTCGGCTCCCGCCTTGTGAACGACCTACAATTCCTCGGGCCAGTCCACCTCAATCTCACCTTGCTCCAGGTCGACGCGCCTCAAGTATCGCGGCACAGCCGGAACCCAGAATTCGCGCTCGCCCTGCACCACCATCACCGGCTCAGCAACCGCCTCGATGAAGTGGCTGACGCTGCCAAGCAGCGTTCCCGCCTGGTTGCGAACCCGAAGACCTATCAGATCTTCGCGGTAATACTCGCGCGCCGCCGTGGGCGGCAGGGCCGAACGCGGCACCTGTACGCTCCGGCCGCGCAGCAGCTGCGCCGCGTCGCGATCGGTGATGCCCGCCAGCCGGGCACGCACCCAGCGGCCATCGAACTGCGCCTCGGCCACCTCGAAGGAAGCGCTTCGCCCTTCGGCGTCTGCCAGTTCCCAGACCCGATACGAGATCAGGTTTTCGGGAGGGTCCGTGTATGAATGGACCTTGAGCCAGCCGCGCACACCCGCAGCGCCCAGCACCTTACCCAAACTGACATGACGCGGCGGATGGCGCTCCGCCACGGCTTGCTCGGTCTTTAGGCCGTCGCCTGCGCTGCTTGCTTGCGGTATTTCGCAACCAGTTCGCGCACGCGATCGGACTGCTGAGCCCCTTTGCCAATCCAGTGATCGATGCGCCCCAACTCAAGCCGCAGACGCTGCTCCTTGCCGCGGGCCACCGGGTTGAAGAAACCGACCTGCTCCAGGCTCGAGCCGCCCTGCCGTTTCCGGCTGTCGGTCACAACCACGTGATAGAAAGGCTGGTTCTTGGCGCCGCGCCGGGTGAGACGAATTGTGACCATGTACTGCGTTGCTCTGGGGTGCAAAAAAGAGCGCGGATTCTACGCAAAGGGGGCCTGAAATTAAAGGCCCCGGGGGTCTTAAGGCGATCCGCCCCGGAACGCGCCCATCAGGCGGCGCAGGCCCGAGCCCTTGAGCTGTTTCATCATCCTTTGCATGTCCAGAAACTGCTTCATCAACCGGTTAACGTCCTGGACCTGAACCCCCGCACCACGGGCAATTCGCCGCCGGCGCGAGCCGTCGATGATCCCGGGCACCCGCCGCTCCCTGAGCGTCATGGAGTCGATAATGGCCATCTGCTGGCGCAATTGCCGCTCCGCCTGCTCGGGCGCAGCGGCCTTCCGGGCCATATGAGCCGGGAGCTTGTCCATCAGGGCCCCTAAGCCCCCCATCCGGCTCACCTGCTGGAGCTGCGATCTGAGGTCGGTAAGATCGAAGGACTGGCCCTTGGCCACCTTGCGGGCGAGGCGCTCGGCAGATTCCGTTTCTATGTTGCGCTGCACAGTTTCCACCAGCGCAACCACATCGCCCATCCCTAGGATCCGCTGGGCCATCCGCTCGGGGTCAAAGGCCTGGAGGGCATCGGTCTTCTCGCCCACGCCCAGAAACACGATCGGTTTACCGGTCAGCTCACGGACCGAGAGGGCCACACCACCGCGCGCATCGCCATCGGCCTTGGTCAGGATGATGCCGTTTAAGTCCAGGTTTGCGCTGAAGGCGCGCGCGGCGTTGAGAGCGTCCTGGCCGGCCATGGCATCGACCACGAACAGGCGCTGGTGCGCGCTCACTGCCCCATCAATGTCCTTTAGTTCCTGCATGAGTTGCGCGTCCACGTGTAACCGGCCGGCGGTATCGACGATCAGCGCCTCGTACACGCCGTTGCGCGCCTGGGCGAGCGCCGCCGTGGCGATCTGGCCGGGAGCAGCATCGATGGTGGGAGGCGCAAAGAAACTGGCCTGCACCTGCGAGGCCAGCCGCTCGAGCTGCAAGATCGCCGCGGGGCGGCGCACGTCAGTGCTCACCAGCAACACGCGCCGCTTGTGCTGCTCGATCAACCAGCGCGCCAGCTTGGCCGCGGTCGTGGTCTTTCCCGCGCCCTGCAAGCCAGCCAGCAAGATCACCAGGGGCGGCTGGACGTTGAATGACAGTCCCGGACCACCGCCGCCAAGCACGCTCACCAGCTCGCGATGCAGGATCCCGATGAGGGCCTGGCCGGGGCTGAGACTCGCACTCACCTCCGTGCCGAGCGCGCGCGGCTTGACAGCCTCGATGAACTGCTTGACCACCGGCAGGGCGACGTCCGCCTCGAGCAGCGCAATGCGCACCTCGCGGAGTGTGTCGGCAATGTTGTCCTCGGTCAGCCGGCCGCGACCGCGCAGGGCCGCGACCGCCGCACTCAGACGGCCGGTGAGTTGGTCAAACATGGGGAAATTATACGGTACTGCCCTCCGCCGGCCCCGGGCACTGCTGTAATCCCGCCGCAGGCTCTATGCTATGGGGCTTCGACACGGGGACTTAAGGGCAGCGGCTTGGACAAGGCTCCGACTTTGGTATTGGTGCTCACCCTGCTGGGGCTGCTGGTGGTGATCGCCTTCTCCTCGGGGACCGAAGTGGCGATGCTCTCGGTCAACCGCTACCGGATACGCTCGCGCGCCTCGGCCGGCGAGCGCCGGGCGCGCATGCTCGAGCGACTCCTGACCAAGCCCGATCAATGGCTGGGCGCCAACCTGGTGATACTGGCATTAGCCAGCGTGGCGGCCTCGACCGTGGCGACACTCCTCGCGCTGCGCGTCGCCCATGCGCACGCGCTGCCGGCCATGATGGTGATGCTGACCGTAATCATCATTATCTTCTGCGAGCTCGCCCCGAAGATCTACGCCGCTGTGCACAGCGAGTCGGTAGCGCTCAATTCAACGCTGATCTACCGCATGCTGCTGTGGATCACCTTTCCGGCGCTGTGGTTCACCAACCGTGCCGCGTACGCCTTCCTGCGGCTGTTCGGCGTGCGCACCGACAGCCAGGGCACTCAGGCCTTGAGCACCGAGGAGCTGCGCGCGGTTGTCAACGAGTCCAGTCCCCTGATACCGGCCCGCCACCGGCAGATGCTGCTGTCGATCCTCGATCTGGAGCGGGTCACGGTGAATGACATCATGATCCAGCGGCAGGATATCGCCGGGATCGACATCTCCGGCGATTGGGAAGACGTGCTCGAGCGCCTCCGGCAGACGCCGCACACGCGCCTGCCGGTGTTCGATGGGGAACTGGATAATCTCGTGGGCATCCTTCACATGAAGCGCACCGCGCAGGAATTTGCGCGCGGCACGCTGACCCGAGAGCGGCTCATCGAGCTGGCGGCGGCCCGCGAGCCCTACTTCGTGCCCGAGGGTACCTCGCTCATGCAGCAGCTGGCGCAGTTCCAGCGCAACCGCCGCCGTCAGGCCTTCGTCGTCAATGAATACGGCGACGTTGAGGGCTTAGTCACGCTCGAAGACCTGCTGGAAGAAATCGTCGGCGAGTTCACCACCGATCCGGCCACAGTGGGCCACAAGGATGTGCACCGCGACGCCCAGGGCGCGTGGCTCGTGAATGGCGGCGCCACGATCCGGGCTCTCAATCGTTCGCTCGGCTGGCAGCTGCCCGACCTGGGGCCCAAGACACTCAACGGCCTGCTGCTCGAAAAGCTCGAGAACATCCCGCAGGCCGGCACATCGCTACGGATCGGGTCGATGGAGTTTGAAGTCCTGCAGACCGTAGACAACGCCATCCGCACGGTGCGGGTGCGACCGATCCCCTAAGGCGAGGTCGGCCGGCGCGCTTTGAGCGCGCTCTTGAAGGCGCCCTCCAGAGCTTCGGCGACGCTCGAGACCGTGATCAGCTCCACGCCCTCCACGCCCGCGCGGGGTGCGTTTTGTCGCGGCACGATCGCGCGCGTATAGCCGTGTTTGTGCAGTTCACGGAGCCGCTCTTCGCCGTGCGGAACCGGGCGCACCTCCCCGGTGAGCCCGAGTTCCCCGAAGGCCACCATGGCCGGATCGAGCGGCTCGCCCTTGAGGCTCGAGGCCAGCGCCAGCACCAGCGGCAGATCGGTGGCGGTTTCCGCGATCTGCAGGCCGCCGACCAGGTTCACGTACACATCGTACTCACTCAGCGCCAGGGCGGAGTGGCGGCTCATCACCGCCAGCAGCATGGCCAGGCGGTTGGCATCGACACCCTGGGCTACGCGCCGCGGGCTCGCAAAGCGCGTGTGATCGACGAGCGCCTGCACCTCGATCAGCAGCGGCCGGCCCCCGTCGCGTGCCACCATGACAAGGCTTCCCGGCACCGGCTCAGGATTGCGCGAGAGAAAGATCGCCGAGGGATTGCGAACCTCGCGCAAGCCCGCCCCCGACATCGCGAAGAATCCCAACTCATCGACCGGCCCAAAGCGGTTCTTAGTGGCGCGCAGCATGCGATAGCGGCTGCCCGCGTCGGCATCGAAATACAGCACCGTGTCGACCAGATGCTCAAGGAGCTTGGGTCCCGCGATGGCGCCGTCTTTGGTCACATGACCGACGATGATCACCGCAGTGCCGCTGTGCTTGGCGAAACGAACCAAAGCCGCGGTGCATTCGCGCAGCTGCTGCGCCGAGCCCGGGCTGGATTCCGCGCCGCTGGTTTGCATGGTCTGGATCGAATCGATCAGCAGCAAAGCCGCCTGCTGCTCCTGCGCCAGGGCGAGGATGGCATCCAGTGAGCTCTCGCTCAGCAGCCTCAGATGCGGAGCGCTCAGATTCAAACGCCGGCCGCGATCGGCTGTCTGCTGCGTCGACTCCTCGCCGGAAGCGTAAAGCACCGGCCGATCGCGCGCGATGGCCGAGGCGGCCTGCAGCAGCAGGGTCGATTTGCCGATGCCCGGCTCCCCGCCCAGCAGACTCACGGAACCAGAGGCCAGCCCGCCGCCGAACACGCGATCAAGCTCGCTCATGCCAAGGCTGATCTGCTCGGCGTTAGCGGCGCTTGCGGTAAGCGCAATGGCGGTGCTCGGCTGAGCGGGCGCCACAGCCGCATGCGAGCGCACGCCCATCACGCGACTGAGCGTATTCCACTCGCTGCAATGCGGGCACTGACCCTGCCATTTGAGCGCTTCGCCCCCGCAGGAACTGCAGACATAGACCGATTGCTGGCGTGCCATAGCTGGCGCTAATGATAGAGCCCGTCGCAGCGCAATCGAAACTCCAGTACGATGCCGCGCTATTGCCATCCGGGCCGACGCATTACACGCATCTGTGACCCCAGACGCGCCCCGGGAAGGCAGCGGATGGTAACTTTTGGGGCGCGGTGCGTGCCGGGCCGCTCGATTGGACTTTATTCGGACCAGTACCTGTGACCCAGTTCACATTTCACTCCAAGTTGTCGCGGGCCCTCCGCCGGATGGCGCGATGAGCCTAAAAGGCAAGCTGCAATGCGTGGGCCTGACGGATACCGGCCGCGTGCGCGAGCACAATGAGGACACCATTTCCTGGGATTCCGGCATGGGGCTGCTGGTCCTGGCCGACGGCATGGGTGGCTACAACGCCGGCGAGGTGGCCAGCGGCATTGCCGTCAAGACCATCGTCAATCTGGTCCGCGAGGCGATCGAGCACGAGGACCTGTCGGTATCGGACCCCTCCACCGGCATGTCGCGGGTGGCGATCATCCTGCGCGATGCCATCACCCGGGCCAACAAGATCATTTACCAGACCGCCCGCACCCAGCCCAATTGCGAAGGCATGGGTACCACGGTGGTCGGGGCGCTGTTCTACAACAACCGCGTGACTATCGCCCACGTCGGCGACTCGCGCATGTACCGTCTGCGCGGCGATGGATTCGAGCAGGTCACGCTCGATCACTCGCTGCTGCAAGAGCTGGTTGACCGGGGCTTTTATTCGCCCGAGGAGGCGCAGCGCGCAGCCAACAAAAATTATGTGACGCGCGCACTGGGCGTGGAGGCCGCGGTCGAAGTCGAGATCCAGGAGCATCCCGCGCAGCGCGGTGACATATACCTGATCTGCTCCGACGGGCTATCGGACATGGTCGAGGATGACGATATTCACTTAACGATCAATACCTTTGGTGCTAATCTTGACACGGTTGCCAAGCATCTGGTCCAGCTCGGCAACGACAATGGCGGCAAGGACAATATTTCAGTTCTGCTGGCGCAGGTCATTGATTCGTTCCCGGTGCGTCGTGGAGTATTAGATAGGATGTTGGGCTGGTTCAGCTGACCGTCCCGCAAGGACACAAGGCGAAATCTATATGGCACGGTTGATATTGAGTCTCGACGGCCAGGTGATGGCCGAATACAACATGAATAAGGAGCGCTACACCATCGGGCGCCTCCCGGACAACGATATCCGTATCGACAATCCGGCCGTCAGCGGCCACCACTCCTTGATCATCAACATTCTGAATGACTCCTTCCTGGAAGACCTCAATAGCACCAACGGCACCTACGTCAATGGCAAGCTGATCAAGAAGCACGCGCTGCAGCACGGTGACGTGCTGACCTGCGGCCATCACCAGCTGCGCTTCGTCGAGGACGATGCCGCGCAACAGGACGAGTTTGAGCGCACCCTGGTTATCCAGCCCTCTGCTCGCCCGGTCGAGAAGATCCGCGCCGCCGTATCCAATGGACCTGAAGCCACTGCCTCGCGCCGCACGCTGGGCAATGGCACACCGGCACTGAAGAAGGCTCGCCTGCAGGTGCTCTCGGGTGCCTTCGCAGGGCGCGAACTGGAACTGACAAAGACCCTGACCACCCTGGGACGCCCGGGCGTGCAAGTAGCGGCGATCACGCGCCGATCGGAAGGCTACTTCCTGGTGCACGTGGATGCCGACAGCGCGGAGAACTTTCCGCACGTCAACGGCGCACCGATCGGCGCCCAGGCCCGCAAGCTCGTCGACAACGACGTCATCCAGCTGGCGGGCGTCAAGATGGGTTTCTTCGAGGGCTAAGACGCCCTCGATGATCCTGCCGGAGCTGAACATTGCGCGGCGGTAGCCGCGAAGCCCGTCAAAAGGCGCGCGCCGCGCCGCCGCCGGCCCCGGCATACCTCACGCGCGCAATCCCGCCGTACGAATTGCTCTCGGAGGACGCGCTCCAGTCCGTAGAGCAGCACGCCGATCAGCTGCTCGAGGAGATCGGCTTTGAGATCCGGGGCGATGCGGAAGCCATCGCGCTTTGGCGCTCGGCCGGTGCCCGCATCGATGGCGAGTGGCGCGTCCACGTGCCGGCAGGACTGACGCGTTCCATCATCAAGCGCAGCGCCCCGGCCGAATTCACCCAGTACGCCCGCAACCCCAAGCGCAACGTGCAGATTGGCGGTGCGCACGCGGTGTTCGCCCCCGCCTACGGCTCGCCCTTTGTCACCGACCTCGAGCGCGGGCGGCGCTACGGCACGCTCGAGGACTTCCAGAACTTCGTCAAGCTCAGCTTCCTGGCACCCTGGCTCCATCACTCCGGCGGCACGGTCTGCGAGCCGGTCGATGTGCCCGTCAACAAACGCCACTTAGACATGGTCTACGCGCACATGCGCTACTCCGACAAGCCGTTCATGGGCTCGGTCACCACAGCTGCGCGCGCGCGTGATTCGATCGATATGTGCCGGGTGCTGTTTGGAGAGGAGTTCGTCGATCGGCATTGCGTGATCCTCGGCAACGTCAACGTGAACTCGCCCCTGGTGCTCGACGGGGAAGCCAGTCGCGTGATTCGCGCCTACGCCGCGGCCAATCAGGCGCCGGTGTGCGTACCCTTCATCCTCGGGGGCGCCATGGGCCCGGTGACCACGGCCGGAGCGCTGGCCCAATGCTTTGGCGAAGCCATGTTCTGCGTCGCCCTGGGCCAGCTGGAACGCCCCGGGTCACCGGCCATCCTGGGTAATTTTCTCTCGTCCATGTCACTGCGGAGCGGTGCGCCTACCTTCGGGACGCCGGAGCCGGCGCTTGCCTACTTCGCGATCGGGCAACTGGCGCGCCGGCTCGGCGTGCCGCTGCGCTGCGGAGGAAACCTGTGCGCCTCCAAGGCTCCCGACGCGCAGGCCGCATCGGAAAGCGCCAATTCGATGTGGCCCGCGTTCCTGGGCGGCGCCAACTTTGTCCTGCATGCCGCCGGCTGGCTGGAGTCCGGGCTGGCCATGTCCTACGAGAAGTTCGTTATGGATGTCGATCAGCTCGGTGGCTTCCACACCCTCGCCCGCGGCATCAGCCTCGATGAGAACGGGTTTGCACTCTCGGCTTTCCGCGAAGTCGGCCCGGGCCTGCACTATCTGGGATCGGCCCACACGCTGGCGAACTACCAGACCGCCTTCCACGAGTTCCAGCTGGCGGACAATAATTCCTTCGAACAATGGTGCG